>Ga0137372_10000203_pt1 | contig 50161 bp, 44 predicted proteins | sample SagtaG_6_FD_104911 | JGI IMG/M metagenome (GOLD analysis project Ga0137372, IMG submission 104911) | Vadose zone soil microbial communities from Sagehorn Ranch, Mendocino, California, USA - Sage1_R_60_16 metaG | ecosystem: Environmental > Terrestrial > Soil > Vadose zone | place: USA...
AACAAAAAATCTAGCTCGATGTGAATAACAAGATCCTCCTCGCTTCGTCATCATCATCATAGAGAAGTTACTCTATGTACGCATGAGTGCTGAAGAGGTTACCACCAACTTTGCGTCAGAACCCAGACCGACCAGGCCTCCGAGCGCCCCTACTTGGTTTTCAGTGATGGACGACGTTCCTATTTCCCCGTACGTATCCCTCGCACCATCAAGTTCCTGGTGGACGAGACACGGGAAGCCGACCCCTACGCCACGCTCTACTCAGGTGACGTGGTGCAGATCGTCAATGGGTTGAACTTGCCGCGCTACGGCCTTGCCAACTACATCGCGAAATCACCCAAAGAGCAGCCAGCTGCCGCGGAAGCAAAGCAACTGGAGAATCTTTCGCATGCTGGGAAGCGCCTGATGGGCTTCTGTCGCACGAACCTGTTCAAACGCCTGGAAAGCGGCGGGCCGGCCTTCATCCAATCCGTCGAGCGGCACATCCTGCGCAACTTTGTCTACCTGCATGCTATCGAAGCTGGGCTTGACCTGCCGCTAGGTACCCAGGACGCGGCCCTACTCGACGCGCGCTCCAACGATGAGGACGAAGAGGCGCTCTTGCCTGAGATGGCGGAGGAGAACGAGGGCTCGACCTCCACCTTGGACGAGATTGAGATGGCCGCATCGCTGGACAGTGAGATCACATTTCGCAAGCGCGCCGCCGAGGTCTACGCACAGTATACTGGGCCACTGCGTCGCCGTTTCAAGTGGCTGCGCCCTTCTCTGTTCCATGCTAACCTGAAACGGGACCTACTCGCCGATGCGCGTAACCTGCTCACTGTGCTGGATACATGCGGCACCTGGGATGCCAGCCGTGATGCTAAACTCGCCGCGCTCTACGATCTGCTCACGCGACAGCATCCCGACGAAAAAGTGCTGATCTTCACCCAGTTCGCCGATACCGTGCGCTACCTCACCGAGCAGCTCAAAGCGCGCGGGATCCTGTCCATGGAAGGCGTCACGGGTGACTCGGACGATCCAACCGAACTGGCCTGGCGGTTCAGCCCTGTGAGCAATGAGAGGCGCAATCAGGTCAGCCCGGCCAATGAATTGCGCGTGCTGGTTGCCACAGATGTCCTCTCCGAAGGGCAGAACCTGCAGGATGCCGCCATTGTCGTTAACTACGATCTGCCCTGGGCCATCATCCGCCTGATCCAGCGTGCGGGCCGTGTGGACCGCATCGGTCAGTTGTCGGATGCCATCTATTGCTATTCGTTCTTGCCTGCCGATGGCGTGGAACGCCTCATCCGCCTGCGTGAGCGCGTGCGCCAGCGTCTGCAACAGAACGCCGAGGTGGTGGGCACAGACGAAGCCTTTTTTGAAGATGAGTTGACAGAGACGGCAAAAGTAGCTTTTGAAGACCTATACAACGAGAAAGCGGGTGTGTTGGATGGCGAGGCCGATAGCGAGGTGGACCTGGCATCGCAGGCCTATCAGATCTGGAAGAACGCCATCGACGCCAACCCGAAACTCAAGGGCATCATCGAAAAGCTGCCCGATGTCATCTTCTCAACGCGTGCCCATTGCGGCAGTGTCGCCACGCCCGAAGGCGTGCTGGTCTACATGCGCACCTCTGAGGGCAACGACGCGCTGGCCTGGGTCAACCGCAAGGGCGAGAATGTCACCCAATCGCAACTGGCGATCCTGCGCGCGGCTGCCTGCTCGTATGATACCAAGCCAATTGAACGTCCGCCGGAGCAGCACGACCTGGTCAGGCGCGCAGTAGAGCACATCGTGGAAGAAGAGACGCGCAGTATTGGCGGTCAGTTGGGGGCCGCTTCAGGCGCGCGGCGTAAAACCTATGCGCGCCTGAAGGAGTATATCGACACAATACAGCCCACCCTCTTTCCCGCGCCACCGGAGTTGCACAGCGCACTCGAGGACATCTACAAATATCCGCTCCAGGAGACCGCCAGGGACACGCTTAACCGACAGTTGCGCAGTGGCATCAGCGACGATCAACTGGCAACACTGGTCATCGACCTGCGTGCCGACAATCGCCTCTGCCAGGTCCACGAGCATCTGGAGGCGCAGGAGCCGCAGATTATCTGTTCGCTGGGCCTGTTTGAGTCGACCGATACTGGATGACAACATGTATTCCTTCCGGAATCACCGCTAAGAAATGGCTTGAACACGAACCAAAAGTATGCGTCTCAATCGTCACGCGCGTGGTGGCTGACGGTTCGGAGTATAATCCAGATGAAATGATGGAGGTGCCGAGCTGGTTTTATTCCCCCCGGGTGTAAATCACGCACGGTCGCTGTGATATGTATACTGACAATGGAGAAAACACATGGGATTGGCTGACTGGTTCAGCACGTTTTGCGCAAACCTACAGGTCCAAGACGGTGGTACCATATCCACACGATACAAGGCCATCACTCGCCGACTCAACACGGATTTCTGGACAACGACCTCTGACACGGCACATAGTCTCTATGTTGGCTCCTACGGAAGAAACACGGCAATCCGAGGATTCAGCGACCTTGATATGCTCTCTCAATTACCATATTCACTCTATGAGCAGCACGAACGCTATACCGGAAATGGGCAATCCGCACTGCTCCAGGCGGTTAAGAAATCGATTGAGAAAACTTACTCGAAAACCAGTATCAGAGCTGATGGACAAGTAATCCTTGTACCTTTCACTGATGGGATTACCTTTGAAGTCGTCCCCGCCTTTATCAACACAGATGAGAGCTACACATACCCGGATGCGAACGATGGCGGAAGATGGCGAAAAACTGACCCCAAGCGAGAGATTGAGGCGATTCGCACGAGGAGTGCGGCTTGCAATGGGAACCTTGTCCCTCTTTGCCGGATGATGCGATCGTGGAAACAGAAGTGGGATGTTCCAATTGGCGGACTACTCGTTGAGACGCTGGCATACCAGTTCATTGAGAACTATGCATATCGGGACAAGTCATACCTCTACTACGACTACATGTGTCGGGACTTTTTCAAATGGATGGCTAATCAGGATGAGCAACAGGAGTATTGGAAGGCACCTGGGAGTGGTCAGTATGTGTATGGAAAAGGGCTTTTCCAGTACAAGGCCAAGCGATGCTACAACATCTCTCTGGAAGCCATAGCCTACGAGACGGCCGATCCGAAGCAGGAGCGGTCAGCCAAGCAGAAATGGAGGGAGATCTTTGGAACAGCATTCCCAAACTGATGACACACCCCATGCGCGTAGCATTCTTGAGGGCCAGCTGAGAGAGTCTTACGGGCGTGTTGTGTACTCCCATAAGACGCATGAAAAATGCGCGGACATACTCCTTTCCAGCCAGGAACGAATCAGAATAGTGCAGATTGTATTGTCTGCCATTACTACAGCCGGCTTTATTGGTGTGGTGTTTGGTGCAGGCACGATCGGTGCTGTAGTGGGGATAATCGTATCGACTGCCTTGCTGGCGATAAACTCCTACACCAAGAACTACGACCAAGGAGAGTTGGCGCAGAAACACAAGCAGGCGGCGAATGATCTGTGGATCATCCGTGAGAAGTATTTGTCTCTTCTTGTGGATCTTGCCATGAGAGAGAAACCCCTCGAAGCATTGCAGAAGCAGCGAGATCAACTCGTCGAGCAGCTTCACACTGTTTACAGCGGTGTGCCGAGCACGACATTCCAGGCATACAAGAAAGCGCAAGTGGCGCTGCAGAAGCTTGAGGACATGACGTTCACAGATGCAGAGATTGACGCGTTTCTGCCTAAAGAGCTGAAAAGAGGCTAAGGTCAGGTGGACATCAAGGAAGCATTTGCAGCAACTCTTTCGCGGATGGAATTGAATCCGACTCGCGTACAGCTTGCATCGCAACGCTACAATGCGATCAAGCAAGTGATCGAGCAGACATTGCCTGGAAAAACAGTGACCCAAATAGGCTCGTTTCAACGCAAGACCAAGATCAGGCCACTTGATTTGAGCGACAAGCTTGATCTTGACCTGCTTGTGAAGTTTAAGACCGTCAGTTGGTCTCTATTTGGGATACCTGGTGTTTGGGAGACACCAGAATCGGCACTTCATACAATCCAAAAGGTTCTTATTGCAGATCAGACATACAGAATTATGAGGCCCAAACCCGATGCTCCTACCGTCTTATTAACCTATGCAGACCAATTCACTTTCGAGATTGTCCCGGCACTGGTGGATAAGACTGGCAGATATAATCATCAATCTGGGGGTGCTGACTGCTATTTAGTAGGGTTAAAACTAGATACTTGGTCTCCGGCTGATTATGACTATGAGGCCGCTTACATCAGCAGCCTCAATAAACAAACCGGCGACAGACTCGTGCCATCCATCAAACTCATCAAAGCCTTCTTGCGTGGACATGGTTTATCGCCCGACCCACTCAAGTCTTTCCACATTGAAATCCTTTGCGCACGCATCATCCCACCAATCATTGCCTCCTGGGAGACATATGGGCTGAACTGGGGCTATCATCAAGTACTCACGTATTTCTTGTGCAATGTAGGAAGCCAGCTAGCCAGTCCAGTGGCACTTCCAAACAGCTACTCCCCACCGATACAGTTCAACCTATCTCCTACTGAAGTGCAAGCTTTGAAGAGCAAGGTAGACCAGCTAGGTCAGTCGGCTCAGAAACTATGCAGACTCAAAGATTCTCCAGACACGTTAAAGCGATGGCGTGAATTCTTTGGCCACCCATTTCCAACATTAGTGGAATATCACCCGGATGAAAGAGGGCCTACCTGATTGAGGAAGGAAGAACGTTTATACTACGATCATGGAATTTCCATGTAGCATGTATGTCTGGCACGCGCCACACAAACTCACCGACAAGCCATTCTGGCAGGAGGAACTGCGCGCTAACACCCAGCAATGGACGGTCTACGCCGCTGGTCTCCTGTACAATGCTGGCGTTCCGCACCAGGACACCGTGCGTGAGCGCCCGGTGACGCGCGAAAGGTGAGTTCGCGCATTGATGCAAGCTCAATGTAGGCCTCGACGAACAGGGCCAGACGTCTCGCACTCCAGCCTATGAGCACTTGAAGCGCCGGCTTCTTCGGAGTCAGGCCATAGGCATCGAAGAATTCGTGAAGAGTTGTCATCATGGGTTCCTTTGACATATCTACGGGTAAGAGTTCGCACTATTTTACTATGGACAAGCAACGGTGAGAAGAAAAGCCGCTGGGATGCATCTGGCGCGGTTGTCAGCCGTTCCAGGGCTGTGGGCAGTCAAAGCAACATAGCTCGATTACCCTCCTCCCTTTGCTCACCCGATATCCTGGTGCCTGTGGCATCCACGCGCATTTTTGCCCACATTGGGTTTGTTCGTTCCCCTGCCTCGATATGTTAAGACCGCAGAATATGAGAGGCTCCGAACATGCGCTGCTGCGCAAACGACGTAAACGCCTGGCCCTGCTGCTCGCGGTGGTAGCCAGTGAGCTGGCAGAGCCAGCAGAAGGTCATATTCCTCTGCTGCGCGAACTTCTCAAGAGCTTTTCCGCAAACGCGCACGGTTTGTCCAGACATGGGAGGAACGCCCTCAAGCAGTGTTTCCCCCAGGCCATCAGCCCAGTCCACCCACCGCCCAATTTCACTCTCACTGTCGCGCAGCACTATTGCCTCTGGCTCACAGGTGACCGTGACCGGCGATTCCGCGAGATAGGGTGCTGGCAACCAAATGTCTCGCCAGGTGCGCCACAGCTGCCAACGTGGTACTGCCCCGGAGCGCGTAATGGGATACGCAGTGGCCAGCACGAGCCAATCTGCAAAGCGCCGCTGCAGGGCTTCAGCTGGCCGATCGGCCATTACTCCACCAAGTCGAAGTGGTGAAGGTCGATGCACTGTGAGTGCGTTATCTTTTGCATCGGCTGCGCCGCTAATCCATGCTGCAATGTCGGCTAGTTCAGGTGTTTCCGGGCCAACACAGCGCTGAAACATGCCAAAGATCGCCAAATTGTATATCGTCTCCTGGTGGTAGACGATGCCGCTGGCTGCTATTATGGTGTCCGCATGCTCTCTTCCTGTCCGATTCTGTTCCCACTGCGCCTCTACCTGTTGCCAAATATCCGCAGCAGTTGTGTCGATCTGGCCTTCCGGCTGCCCGATCTGCGGCCACCATGTCGGTCGTATGTGAGGTGCGACGCGCCAGAGATCCAGGTCAACAGGACACGCGTGCGCCGCCAGGAACTGGGCAATCTCTGGGTGAGCTCCTTGTTCTACCGCCCAGGCCAGTGTTCGCAGAAACGCGGAGCGATAAACTTCGCTGAGCGTCGTATCAGTACCGGCATAGTGTTCCCCGCCTGGAAACCGTCTATGCCACCTATCCAGCTCATTTCGCGTGGGTGTTATCCCAAGATCCGTAAGGAGATAGTGCCATTCAAAGGCCCACTGCCTCCACAGCGATATGCTTCCGGGGCGCTCGATGGCGCGGATGAGATCAGCATAACTAGGCGACAAGAAATTTTCGACGTATTGTGCGAAGAATGGCTCGGGCACAAAGCCCTGTGGGGCCGTTTCCGCATGTTGACATGCCTGGGCAAATGGCAGAGCATGTCCTGCATTCAATTCATTCAGAAGGAGCCAGACCAGCAACGATGGCGCCCGGGCAGCTTTTGTCAGATCAGCATGTGGCGCGTCATACGCCTCGTCCTGCATCCGGGCGCGCAGGAACGGCAACATGCCGATCGCCGCGAGACTTTCCAGCTGCTGAGCGGCTATCCAATGCAGCAGGGCGCTGCGGGTGGCATCGCCCAGTTGAGGGTGTAGCAGCAACGTTGCAAGCTCTACACAGGCCCGCTCGCGGACCATGATCGATGGCCAGGTCAGGCGGGTCAGGAGCCAGGAGAGGCCCTGCTCAGGGGAGATGCTCGTATTCGTCATGAAGCATGCACCCATTCAGGAGTGGGCAGCGGCAGCATAGAGACCAGTTCCAGAGACCGTTCCACCATCTGATCGATGAGACTTTGTGCCAGGTCGCGCTGCCCCATAAGCAGACAGTACTCGATGAGGCGTCGAAACCCTCCATGGCTAAACGACGATGTAAGCCAGGTCGGAGCCTGCACCAGGGTCAGCTGAAGGAATTCTCGCCAGCGATCTGGATAATGCCGCCTGATCAACTGCCAGCGCTGCTCCACTTCGTTCTGGTCGGAGAGGCGCCAGCTCCACCCGTTGCCCATAATGTGGGCCTTGACGAGCCATGGATACGCTCTCGCCTTCCCATAGACAGTTAGCGCCAGGGCGAAGAGTCGGTCGTAACACTGAATATCGAAACCCCGCTCGTCGGCATCGGCCAGCATACGATACACCTCGCTTTTGTTCCCGTTGGTCGCCCAATAATCGGTCCAAGTGGCGATATGCTGCTTGTCGATGTACCCGGAGGATTCTCGCAGGTAAGCATCGAACTCTGCCGGTGGATACCTGGCCGGGTCAAAAGCCGTGGTGTAGCGCCCATAAGGTGTACTCTGATCCGTTTGGGGACGTGGCGAAGCGAAAGCCGCCGACCCCAGGTAGGCCTGCTGGCGCGCCAGAACCGTTTGCGCGCCAGCGTCGCCCTCAGCCGCGCGGCGGGCTATGATGCCCAGGCTCACCTGATCGATGGCCGTCATCGCCAGGGATTGCGCCAGCGGTTCCGATACGTCGGCCCTTTCGAGAAAGGCATGCAATGTGCTCAGTGCCTGGTGGTGATCACCGCGGGCGCACTGCCAGTCATAATAGGCCGGCAATTTTTCGGGGGCGGCAAGCGCCAATGCGTCAGCGAGCTCTACCGGGAAATTTCGCGTCTCATCGCCGTCGGTGTAGTCCAGGATAGCTGCAATGGCAGGGGCGAGCTGTGCCACCCAGGGCCATATGACCGTTCGCGCGGTAGTCCTTGAAGCCTCCTCGGCGTAGCGCCCAATGGCACCGAACACGTTGTAGAAGAGCATATCCTTATGGTCGCCGTGTGCGAGCAGGTGCTCGGCGCACAGCGCAATACAGTGCTGGGCCTCCTCCGTCCTGTCGTGCAGAACAGCAAGCGCACTGAGCAAAGCAAAGCGTTCAGCGCGCTTGGGGCAGTGGGCAATCGTCGTTTCCATGAATGACTTCTGGTCAGCCAGCAGCCATTGTGCCGCTGCGTCTTCCAAAATGGTTCGCCGGCGGCTCACAGTGCGTTGGAGGAAGGTGTCCACGTCGCAGTACTGCGAAGACAAGGCCTGCTGAATATCGGTCTGGGTGACCAGGGGAATACCCCCGATCGCCCCAGCCAGGATCACCAGGTCCAGCCCGATGTCCACCGCCGCGTTGCCTGCAGCGGTGCAGTATTCGGACGCAGTGCGGTTCCCCTCCTCGAAGCGTTCATCGCCCTCGAAGCCGGGTGGCAGCACACGACTGAGTTTGGCAAACAACGCCCCAAACGTCATGGGAGTCGAGGTCTGGACCCCGGCGGCGGCAAGTGCCGCGCAGGCGTTTAATTCCTGCAGGAAATGCATTCCCCATGTGCGCGATCGTATTCCTTGCAGCCAGGCCCCGTTCCGCTCACCCAGCCCGTAGAGATGGTTGACCAGGAAACCGAAGAACGCCTGATAGAAGAATTCGCGCAGCGCGAAGGGGCGCTCATAAGCTTCATGCCATGGCAAGCCGAGCAGCGTGCGATCGGGCAGGTGTATCACCCCTGGTTGGTAACCCGGCAGATGCCGGATGGCGGCATAGAGCGCAGCGAACGAATCACGCTCGGTACCAGCAGACAAGAATTCATCAACCTCCAGGTCTTCTTCCAGCGCATGGAAAACTTTGTGGCGCCGCAGCACCATCGCCTCTTCGAGCGTGAGCGTTGTTCCCTCGCGTTGTGCCTTCCCTGTTGGCTCATCCGCAACAGGGAAGGGCACGCAGCGCGCGCAGGTGATCGATATTGCACTGCGCGCGTAGATGCTCGCAGTACAACGACAGGATTTCCTGCGAAATGCCATGCTCCCGGTTCGCGACAGCAAAATCTAGCATATGAGGGACGAGCTGGACATCATCGCTCATAGCAGCTAAAGCAAGCTGTGGCATATGACGTTGTTGCCAGGACGGGTAGGAGCCGACGGCCAGATGCTGGCAATCGTTCCGCAAACGCGCGGCCACCGTATCGCCACAGCGATTGAAAACCTCGACATCCCCTTGGGTTAAGGCGTGTTCTGCGATAAGTACGAGTTCTCCATCGGTCAAATCGTCCATGTCGGCGAGGAGCCATGTGGGTAAATAAGGGTCATCTTCCAACTTCAGTTGCGTGTACAGGAGCTGCGCGCGGATACCGTGGTGATATTCGCACGCCTCGGTGCCATAGTCATGTAGCAGACCAAGCTCAACGAGGCGCGGCAGATCGCCGTGGCGCAGCGCGCCTTCCATACTGGAGTGCAGCAGGCTGATGATATCCCGGCTCGGGCGGCGTGCAGCAAGCGCTTCAACGACCCATTGGCGGTTCGGGCCTTGGTTGAGTGGCGCGTCATTCCCGAGCGCGTCCTCCACCTTCCATGTGTACGCCCAGCGCCAGTAGTCCGGCGCTTCCTTCTGCAGCCAGAGGAGGGCCTTATGGAGGTGGGGGTTCCGGTAATCCTGGTGTTCCGGCAACTGCGTGACGAAGGCGAAGAGACTGCTATGGAACGGGCGCAGCCCCAAATCGTCATGCACGAGCAGATGCGCCACCTGCCGCACATCGTCACGGATACGCGCGATGTGTTCGTGTCGTGGATCCAGGCAGGCAATGATGCTCTGCGATGGCCAGGGGAAGTGTGTGGCAGCCAGCAGGTGCATGATCGCTCGGCTCTGCTCGGGGATGGCGTGCCAGAGTTCTTTGTAATACGCAGTAATGCCCTCGTGGGGACATCCTGGTAAGGCCGCAATGGCTTCTTCGGTGAAGGCCAGGTTGCGCTCCAGGATCGCCTTCAACGTGTAGCGCAAGTGCAAGGGATGGCCGTGGCCTTTGCGTTGTATCGCAAAGGCCAGGCGGCCAATGAACACGGCTGACTGCATTTGCTCCGCTTGCGAGGGGAAGTCATGGACATGCTTGCGTGCCCATTGCTCAACCGCTGGCTGATCGAGCTGGGGCAATCGCACCCAGTGGTCGCGTGGAGCGTGGCGGAGCAGGATGGGGGTTAATTGGTCGTTGTCTACTGGCTGGATCGCGAATACCAACATGACCCCCTCAGGCGGCGGTAAAAGGTACTCCAAAAGCCGGGTCAATTCTAGAAGAGAGCGGCGTTCACGCCAGACATGATCCAGGCCGTCCACCAGGACCGTGAGCGTCTTGCCCTCCCCTGCATAATACTCGCCGCAGGCAGCGAGCCATTTGTGCAGGTCTTCGGGCCGGGGGTTTTCATTCAGAAGCGGGCCGAGTGCCTGGGGGTGGTCGCGGGCGAGATCGTGCATCAGCGATTCGGCAGCGCGTAAGTGATCCAACCGAAAGCCAGACGTGTGATGATTGGTTCCGAGAGAGTAGTGGTAGCGCACAGCAGGCAGATTCTTCGCCTGAAAGCCTTTGTACAAGTGGCTGATGAAGGTACTTTTACCAATGCCAGGGCTGCCAGACAAAACGAGGCAGCCTGTGCGACGTCGCAACACATTCTGCGCGAAATCTCGCAGGAAGGTCTGAGGCGGTACATAATCATCCGGAATGGCGTATTCCTGCGCTAATCCTTCCAGCTCGTGCCAGTGAGCTGCACGCCGTACATCTGCCAGCCCGATAAATCCGTCGGGCGGCGGCTCGTTGCGATGACATGCCCAGAAACGAAGCTGCTCTTTCAACGAAAGCCACCCATGGTGGGTGCCTCCGAGACGCGAGAATCACCACCAAAGCGCATCTTCTAGATCTGTCAGATCTGGCTGGTTAACGAGAAAGCGGAAGCATTGAAAGAAAAACCGAGAGCTTTCCTCGCTCCCTAACTGTGCAATGATCTTCTCGCGCGTCTGGGAGGGTAGCTTTGCAAGGTCAAGCAGCGTGCTATCGTCCTGCGCAAAGGCCTGGCGGATTTCATCAGCAGCACCGCGGTTAGAGCACAAAGCGGCATCGACAGTCTGTCCCGAGACCGATACACGTCGCAGCGATTCCGCCCAATCCTGCAACAGTGAGGGCAATTTCCTGCCCTGAGTACCGGCTTCCTGCTTGAGCAATTTCTCCCATGTCCATGGATCGTCAACATGGTCAGGATGCACGGAGAACTTGCTCTGGCGATAGATGATGGGACCAATCCTTTTGCGCGCGACAACATCATCAAGCGCCCCGGCCCCGTCGGCTTCAACTTGTACCCACTCGTACCGCTCGGAATGCTCAAGCCAATCAACCAGCACTTCGAGGGCAATCAGGTCCTGGTACTCATCGCCGAGGCGCCGCGCGCCGCTGCGGGTAATGGGACTTCTCACGCGTTTAGCGCTTGGCATTGCTGTTCAGGCTCCATTCTATTGCCAGTGTGAGTATGGCACACATTCGCTACCACCAGCCATAAAGTAGCACATAGCTCCAGCAAGACAGACGACCGATTGCGTGCCGACTTTTCGTTGAGAAGATAACCTAGTTCTGTGAGTTTCGATGGGCATGCTTCGCTCCCATCACTTTGGTCTACACTTCTCGTTCTGCCGCTTCACTCTCCCAGTTTGCCTATGGTGGCAGAGGGGGCATAGCTCTCCGAAGGAGCTACTGTATCGAGGTGCCTCGTTCTCAATGCCTTGGCGCGGATGGCCAGTGCTCGTTGGTAGAACTGCTCTGACTGAGCATATTCCCCTTGACAGCTGTTCACTGCAGCGAGGGCATTATACCATGGATTCCTCTCTCTGAATATCCCTTCTACCAGTACAGAAAGGATGCTATCTTGATAGGGCGAGCTATACTGTCTCCATGCACTCGTTGCAAAGATGTAAGCTACGATAAGCCAAAGGGAGTGTTCTTGCAATGTCACAGAAGGGCTACATATACAAGGGAGCATTTACACCATGTCTATTCACACGCTCGGTAAACACTTCGACTTCTTGTTCGGGCGGCTGAATCCAGGCCCATCGTTTGTGCAGCGAGCGGCAAGCGAACACCAGTCAATTACCCGCCTCATCGAGGATGCGTCAGGGTTAGCCGCCAGACTCTCTCCCACATGCTTTCTGCAGGGTTCCTACACCCGGCAGACCTCGATCTATACCATCAATGATATTGACATCGTTGCCCTCTGCCATCTCTATCCCTCTTTCGGGCTTACCATGTGGTCAAAGGAGCAGCGTTGGAGACGAGACGAACTCTTTGATACCATTGCTGCTCCTCTCCGCGCTACAGGGACAAAGTACACTACGGAAGCGCCAGCATGTGCATCAAGGTGGACCTCGGCATTAAGGTCGAAATCCTCCCGGTGATCTATGGGTCATGGTTCTCTGATGCGGACTCCGAGCCGTTCCTGCTTTACCGACCTGAAGCAGATCGCTGGGAAGACGGATATGCACGTCGTCACCAGCAGCGCTTATCGGAGAAGATTGTGCAGGCAAGAACGGGTGGCAACTTCATTCCCTCCATCAAAGTCCTGAAGCATATCCGCTCACTCCATGGGCTGGCTAGTGTCTCTTTCTACCTCGAATGCCTCTTGTACGCTCTCCCGGACTCTCTGTTCCGCGGCAGTGTGGCAACCTCTATCGCGTCGATACTCCATGCCATAGCAAGCAGGTCAGCGGATTCGTGGTATAACGGGAGGAGCATCAGGACACCCTGCCTGGATCGGAGGCTTTTCAGTAGAACCGAATGGAACTGGGAGAGTTGGAAGACCTTCCATGATCTGGTGGTATTTTTCGATTTGCTCGCTCAGGCTGCGTGTCACTCGCCCGATAAAGCGATGGCAATCCAGACCTGGCAGCTTCTCCTTGGCAGGGACTTTTTCCCTACGCAGGTGCTGGCATGAGACGAATCCTCTCTATTGACGGTGGCGGTATCAAGGGAGTCGTCCCCGCTGCTTCCCTGGCGGAGCTAGAAGAGGCGTTGGGTGAGAGCATTGCCCATTTCTTTGACCTGATCAGCGGCACCTCGACCGGAGGCATTATCGCCCTCGGAATGGGTCTGGGCATAGCAGCCGCAGATATGCTGCGCTTTTACGAGCGCCTGGGACCCGCCGTCTTCGCGGGGAACCGACTTGGGGGTGGGTTGCGCCGCATTGGCTTCGCCAGGTATCATTCACAACCCTTGCGCAAAGCATTGGTAGCGACGTTCGGCGTGAAAACGCTGGGCGAGAGCCACACTCGGCTGCTCATCCCTTCACTCAACCTGGAGACTGGTGAGGTACATGTCTATAAAACCGCGCATCACCCACGCTTAGAGGTCGATTACAAGGAACGAGCGGTCGAGGTAGCGCTGGCAACAGCTGCCGCACCAACCTATTTCCCTACGTATCGATCGGCAAAAGGTATCCCGCTCATCGATGGGGGGGTATGGGCAAACAATCCGACCGGGTTGGCCGTCGTCGAAGCAATTGGGGTGCTGGATTGGCCGCGCGATGTGATTCGTGTACTTAGCCTGGGCTGTGTGACGGAACCGCTTCACGTCGGTATGGCGCAATCGTTGCCACTCGGGTTGGGCTACTGGGCGATGAAAATCACTGATGTTTTTATGACGGCCCAATCCTTTTCTTCGCTTGGAACCGCCTCTGTGTTGATTGGTCATGAGCACGTGCTGCGCATCAGCCCGTCAATAGGCCGAGGACGATTCAGCTTAGACAGCGTGAAGGAGATCTCCTCCTTGCGAGGATTGGGTGCCTCGGAAGCAAGGAAGGCGCTGCCGCGCGTTCGTGAGCTGTTTTGCCAGACGCGCGATGAGCCATTCGTGCCTTTTCACACATCGTAGAATGTCAAACGCTTGACGCTCACCGGCAAAAGTCGCACAATGCTTTTAGACGTGGTGAAATGAACGTGATACACGCATGGACATTGTTCGCTCTCTCGGTGACGTTAACCAACAGTAGAAAAGGTGCCCTCACATGGTGGTCGGTCCACCGCTACAACACGCTTCGATGCTCATCCCACGCAGGACGCGGGTGCGCGCGTTCTATAGAGGGGTACGTGGGTTGGAGGAAAAACAACCACCGTGCTTCCTGGCGCATCTCAATCTCGTCTGATGTACTGCCGGGGAGAGTTTGCCAGGATCCCTTCGGCAAGTGGCTTTGGGTGGTCTCCTGTGTGCGTTCCTACAGGCGTAACTCCCAAAGGCCGGGAGGTGCTCCTACCATCTCCGTCAGAAATGGGCGCACTATGGCGCATACAGTGATGCTGAGAAAGGGCAGGCGGAAAAGCTCAGCTTTATGGTGTCGTGTAACCGTGCGAAGAACACACCTGCCTCCATCCAGCACTCATGAGTCCATGAAAGAAAAAAAGAACCTATGGGTGAGGAAATAAGACAGCGGAAGGTACAAGCGAGCGCAAGATGGGAGGAAGGCCGCCGCAGGTTGGACGAAGAAGAGCGGGAGAAGCTCCTGTCCATTCAGGCACTCTCACCGCTTCCCCGGAGGAGGGTACCGTGGCCGTGGGAAGATCTGGCCTCGGTGATCACTCGCACAGCCGAGGCAATGGGGTACGCTTCCCCGGGCTGGATTCTGCGCCCTGAATCAGCGAAGCACAGCATAGCGCCCAATGAACTCACGCTACTAGGTGGCCAGGCAGATTACCAGATGCTCGGCCGCCTCCTGGATCTTGACGAAGCAACCCTGCGCTCTCTCACACTCCATCGCTTCTCAATGGAACCGGAGAGTGCAACAGGGGTAGCAAATCCCGTGAGTGAGCAGTACGCCCCAGGCCCGACAGAGCAGCCACGAATCTGGAGCAACGATCCGCTCTTTCGTTCATTTCAAAAGACCATCCAGGTATGCCCGTCTTGCCTCGCCGAACCGAAGAGCTATGATAGACTCTATTGGCGAGCCACTCCTCTGCTTCTCTGTACACGGCACCGCACCTTTTTGATTCAATCCTGTCCTGTTTGTCGTCGGCCCATTCCGACACCTCGCTTGCACCTGAGTCTATGCCCATTTTGCGGAGGTGATTACCGACAGTACGTCCTTCCGCTCACTCCCGAAGCAGACTGGCTACTGGGCACCCATAGCTTGTTTCTCACACGGCTCGGTGTGGATAGAGGTGAGTTTGGAGGACCCCCTGTCAATGATGAACCTTCACTCCTGCAGGACCTCTCGCCACACGAATATCGTTGGGTTGTCACACAGTTTCTGGTTCTGTTCGATGGTTATCTCTATCGTGCAAAGCTCCTGCCTTTCCTCTTGCGCGCTCTACCGATCGCAACACTGGTGCCAGGTGCGCCGCAAAATCCGTACCTGATTCTCCACTACCTACTCGCCTCCTGGCCTGTCAACTGGTGGGTGTTCCTCGAGCGTCTCCAGCATGCGTTCCAGCAAAACATCCTGTGGCGTGGCTCTTTGTTCGAAATCTCCGGACCCTGGGAGATGCTCCTCACAGAGGGAGAATGGTGGAGACAGGAAGCCTACAAGGAGCGCACCGTTCCGCTCTTACACTCGTTCTTCGATACGGTCGAAGGGTATTTTCAACGTGACTCCCACTCCCACAATCGCGCAGACATTTTCGGCGAGCGAATCACCTCGAGTGAAGTACTCCTTGCCAGTCAATTACGATCACCTGAACGGGACACATTGGTGAGCCCCGCGCGGTGGGAGGACCTGGCCTCAGTTATCAGCCGAGTTGCCCGCAACATGCACTATAAAGATCCCACATGGTTACTGATTTCGGAGGACACGCCACACTTAAAGATCTACTCCCTGGATGTGCCTCTACTGGCCCGACAGGATGACTACCGGTTGCTTGAGCGTCAGTTAGGGCTCGACGAAGAGGCGCTCTACCAACTGACACTCCACTGCCTTGCCCCGCGCCTCCAACGTCCGGTAGAGGGAGAACACGCTGTTTCGCATGCAGCTTCTGACGATCTGCATGGACGTCCGTTCTTGACCAATACAACAAGTCGCCGGTACTGCGCCTCGCTTCGAGACACGAAGGTGTGCCTGGCTTGCCTGGAGGAGGATACAGGCTACGACCGACTCTTCTGGCGACTTCGACCAGTGGTCCTTTGCCCTGAGCACGCCCTTCTGCTCACTAACTGTTGCCCGCGCTGTCGGGCGCCCATTCCCAGTCTACGTCCGACACTCACTGGTTGCCCGTATTGCCAACAAGGGGATTACCGGTACGCACAACGACAGTCGATTCCTACATCATCGTCGCTTTATGCTGGTCAAGCGCTCCTGCTGCATCTGCTTACATCGGAACGAGTAGGACAAGGGGAGGGACCAGCTGCTTTTGTCGACTCCCCTGCACTTTTGATTGCACCCTGGCAATACTTCACTCTGTGGGAGCGCTTCGAGCCCCTCTTTCGCGATTCTCATTTGCCCCTTTCCCATAGTGTCGTCGTCCGGTCTCTAAAGCAGCTCGCCTGGTATGACAATCTGGTGAGCAGCGAGTCTTGGGAAATCCGAATGGCAGCGGAGCAATCAGCGCTCTTCCATTTTCTCTTGGCATCCTGGCCGACGAATCTCCTGGCCTTGCTCGATTTGATAGCCTCGGAATCGAGAGCGCAGTGGGGCAAAGGGAGTTTGCCCGAGTATTTCTGGCAATTTGACCAGTTGGTTCAGCACCTCTGGTCCTCGATCGCTCACGATGCAACTTGCTTTCCTTTTCTCTCGCACCTCTTTGAGACACTCCACCTCTGGGCAGCCCTATCACTTCAATGAGCCTAAGCACGAGATATCTAGACTTCACATATGAGTTACCATCAACCGCAGCCGACCCCTGGTGGGTGGTAGTAAGGCCAAATCTGCCAAGAATCGTTCGGGGAATCGCAATATGTGCGGGACGTAGGAGCAATACTAATGGGAGGATGGTCTCCGGCATGTGGGGCCAGTCGCGTTAATTTTGATTTCCTACTGAAACTATTTGTAACATACTACACAATGGAGTGCCCCCAAAAAGTCCAGACCACGATGCCGTTCACACAGAGAGAATTTCAACTCAAACGTCTCGGGAGGCACATAGGCTATTGACGAGTGGAGATGTTTGGCATGATACACATCCTCGCGAACCGTCTGCAAGTTCGCTTGGGCCTGCTTAAAGGTCCGGTATTGGTGTAGATACACAATCAGTACTAGCTGCTTGTTGAAAACAGGATTTCAGGTGAAGATCCAGGCGCTGAGCGCTGGAAGACTAAACTGTATCCCTCCCAGCGGCGTCTTCTCACAGAACTATCGGGTCTCGGTACAGGTGGATCTCAACCATTTGTCCAATGGCTGCGTGAGTACTGAGACGCGCTTTAGCTCAGCCGGGTATTAGTGGAATCATATTTGCAGTAACGGTGTATGGAGGATAGACCGTATTACTAGTACCGCTTTGTTAGTTTCTTGTAGCAGATTTGCTTCAAGCTCGGTGACTGTTTTTGATCCTCAACACCAGTTCCTCTGGATCAGAGCCATTTTGACCATGAGCTTTTGAGAATGTTCCTCAGCATGAGGGCCATTTGGTACTCATGTGGGCCACTCACACCCTTGTATTCTCATAAATAGTAGGGATGGATACACGAGAGCATTGAGACAAAGGTCAAATACTTTGACGAATGGTGAGTCTCATGAGAACTATGAGAGAAATCAGCGTCCAGGCTGCGAGGTAGATGAAGGCGAGGGAGGGCGAAAAGACAGACCATAGCAAACCAGCAATCCCACTTGCCACAATGTTGCCGAAACTTTGCACGGTCGCGAGTAACCCGAAGGCTGATCCACGTAGGTTGACAGGAGCGAGTGCAGCTACGCTAGCGTGTTCAGAGGTTTCAATGCACCCAATCGCAAGGCCGGCAATGACGAAACTTCCTGCCAGGATGAACACATTCGGAACCATAACCGCAAAACCGAGATAAGCCAGTAGAAAGAAGAAGACACCGATGGCGAGGACGCCGATGGCTCCCCACCTGTCTGAGAGCCGTCAAGCAGGAAACGAAGCAATGGTTGCCGTGACATTGTAGCCGACATACAGACCAATTGCTACTTGTGTGGCAGCATTCAGCCCCAGACTTGGCGTCAGTTGCTGTGGAGCGCGGAGAATGAGCAATGTTGCAGCAACATTGCCCGCCTCGAAGAGACTCACTCCTACGAGCACCTGACCCAGACGACCACGCAGGAGCGGGCGAACGACAATCCGCACTGGTGTGCGTGTACGCGCAGTCGCACGTGGAAGATGGCGAATGGCAAAGAGGATCGCAAGCGTAGCCAGCAACCCTGGGATGACAGATAGGACAATCGCTGTGCAGACTCCGACGAGCGTTACCAAGCCAAGTGCCAGGAGTGGCCCACCAATAGCTCCCAGGTTATCTATCGTGCGCTCAAACCCATAGGCGCGACCATAGGCTTCAGCCGGAACCATGTCTGCAAGCAAAGCGTTGCCTGCTGGCACCCGTAGCCCGCGTGAAGTCCAGGCAGCCATACGCAAGAGCGCCACTTGCCAGATTGCTCCTGCTACACCAATAAGTGAAGATAATATAGCAGTCAGCGTATAGCCACCTAATGCAACCCTACGCCGACGCTCTGGGTCGTCAGAAAGCGTTCCACCGGCAAAGCGTGCCATTCCCGCCAGTCCATCAGCAAGCCCTTCGATGAGTCCCAACACAGCAGCAGGGGCACCAAAGGTGATCGTCACGAGGCTGGCAAACAGAGCAGTAGGCACTTCATGTCCTACATCAGCAAGAAAACTTGCGAGGGCAATACCCCACACCCCAGGCGTTAACCATGGTACTTTTCGCTCAGTTGTCTTAGAATTGGTGTCAGCAGTTTGTTCATTCGGGTTGTTGCTCACGTTTCCCTCTCATACTCAATGTATGAGTAGTATATACTTTCGGGTCAAGCATAGGGAACCATATATCATTGATCTTAAAGTTGCCAGGTGAAAAACCCTTGACCTTCCAGCGACGGGAAGGTGTAAAGTTGTTTCCGGAAGGAGAGATCAAGAGATGCATACAGACGCAATATACAGCAAGCACGTGAGCAGTATATCTCTGACAGAAAGGTTCACCATTAGCCAGGTAGCCCATCTCACAGGCGTACATGCAAAAGCCATTCGCTATTATGAGAGCATCGGCTTGTTACCACCTCCATCACGCGGAGCAAATAACTATCGTCGGTATAGCATGGCCGAGGTGAACCGCCTCATTTTGCTGCGTCGTATCCGCTACCTGGGCGTTCCGCTTGTTGAGGCAAAGGCACTCCTCAGTGGTGCCACTGATGTCTCTTTTCTTGCTATTTTACCCCGGTTGGACTACTTTCTGAGCAGTCGCCTGTTATACTTGCAGTGGAAGAGATCAGCTACTCGTGCTAAGATCGTCACCATGATGGAAGTAATACCCATCGCTCGTCGACCGAGCTCAAGAAAAAGCAAAAAAAGACTTGTAAGAGATGGAGAGCAAGCAGGAGTGTAGGTGAACGCTCTCAACAACAGGGGGATTACCAGTATACATGGATAATCTGATAACATGGCCATACGTAAGGAAGGAGGAAGAGGAAAGGCTGCGTCAGCTTGATCGAGAGAAGCAGCGCCGTATTCAGGAACTTCCGCCACTTCCACTGCGGATCTTACCTCTTCCCCGGGAAGATCTGGCTTCTGTGCTCTCACGTGCAGCAAGGAGGATGGGATACGAGAAACCGGAATGGCTGTTACGGCTAGAGAGTGTGCCGCACAAGATCAACCCTGACAACCTGCCACTTCTGCACCGACAGAAAGATTATCTCCTTCTGAAGCGTCTCCTGCTCCTCGAAGAGGAAGAGATCTACGCATTGACATTACACTGCTTTGCGCAGCACTTTAGCCAAGATGTCTGGCTCCTTTCAGCCATGCATAAAGACGTACAGCAGTCCATCAATCGTGCGGGTCTTTCATACGAATACGGACACCAATTTTTCTTGACCCAGCGATACACCAAGGTTTGTCCGCTTTGCCTTGATGAGGAGGATGGCTACGGTCGTTTATTCTGGCGATGTACACTCATCCTGTATTGCCCACGTCATAGGGTCTTACTTGTTCATAGCTGTCCAACTTGCAAAGGACCGATACCCGCGTTACGTCCCTCGCTCACGCTCTGCCCCGCCTGTAAAACTGGAGATTACCGCATGTGTCTTCACCCGATACTACCGGAAGACCTCTGGCTTGAGTCTGGTCATCGTAGCCTCCTACGGCACCTTGGCATTGATGAGGCGGAAGTGGGCACGCCACTTGTAGCAAGCGAAGAAACAGCGCTCGAAAGATTACCCACCTATGACTACTTCGTAGTACTCTCCATCTGCTTATCCTTCTCCAAGTTGTATTCCCTTTCAGACGAGAGAATTTCACGCTTTTTGGTGAGAGAGCTGCCGCTCGAGATGGTCGAGACACGTTTCACGCAGAGCCTGGGAAGATCCTCGCATGAGAATCTTTCACCGATTCTTATACATTACCTCAGTAGCGCCTGGCCCCTCCATGTTCTGGCGTTCCTCAAGTGTCTCCAGCGCTTGCTGCAAGAAGCATTCCATTATGCTCCACAAAGTGCAGTGGTACAACGATGGTCACAAGCAATCGTGCAGGGAAATTACTGGTGTGCCTTATCCTATCGTGAACAACCTGTATCGCAGTTGATGAACCTTTACCGTGTCTGTGAGCAAAGATTCAAGTCCCTTCCCGTCGCTGAAAGAGAAGAGGACTACCAAGGTGGTGAGGTTGTCAATGAACGCCTCATTTTAAAAAGGGAGGCGGAAATTACTCCGCTGGACAAAGCTATTCTTCCTCATCACTGGGAAAGTCTGCCTTCGATCATGGCGCGTGTAGCGGATGTAATGGGATATAGGAGAACGGAAGGGTTGTGGAAGGAGCCACCCGGCAATGCCCACAGGCAAAGTTTTATGCCTGACGAGGTGCTCCTGCTCAAGCGAAATGGCGATTACCACTTCCTACAGCATATGTTCCTCCTCGATGAGATGACCATCTATTCACTCACATTACATCGTTTTGCCTCCAGGTTTCAATCATCCAATCAACCTGCAGAATCTCCTGCCCTCTGGAGTGTGGTCGAACGACCGCTCCTTTCAGGGGAAACTGCCATCCGTCATTGTTTGCCTACGCTGACGACGAAGGTGTGTCCCGCCTGTTTAGAACAAGACGGATATGAGCGTCTGTATTGGAATATACGATGGGTGCTCATCTGCCCTTACAACCATCTTTTCCTGGTCGACCGTTGCCCGAACTGCCACTGGCTCATCCCAGCGATTCGGCGAGCAGCTCTATCAGCGTGCCCCTACTGTGGTAGAGGTGACTACCGTGCTGTAAAGCAAGTGACCGTCGCCCAAGACTCGCTCCTTTCTATGAGCCAGCTCATGGTACTGCATGAACTTGGAGTCGACGTGCAGCGTAGCCAGAACGTTCCTCCTCTTTTCCAAAACACACCGCTCGCATTGCTCCATCCCTGGGAGTACTTCGATGTGCTCTATTACTTTGGCTCTGTCTTCCTCTATCTTCGGCCTGAAAGAACACTGACCTCTCTCTGTGGTCTACTTGGACTGCCGGATGTACGTTCCCTCTATGAAGGGCTTGAAGATCACAGAACGGCGATACAGGTGTCTCTTTTCCATGCGTTATGTATGTCCTGGCCCGACCAATTGCATGCAACGTTGCATGGAGCAATTTCCCATAGCCGATTCAATGAACAAGACGGAGGCCTTCCTCTCCTGGATGGATCGAGCGAGCATCTCTCTGTAGCGCTCAAGCAACTCTTCGTTGAGACACAGGCAATGTATACGCAGCAGGCTCTTCAGCGAAGAATGATTCGTGCGGGAATTCAGCGTAAGACATAAGGAGAGTTTTTTTTCGCTGTAGCTTATCATCGTAGAAGTTGAACGAATGGAGGAGTTCTATAGCAGTGGAGGCCACTATCTGTGGAAATTGACGAATCTGACACAGATATTTTGGCAAGGAGCTCTCTTTTCTTTATATTCATGCAAAATAAAGTATACAGAATTGAGATCTTCTTCAAGAGCACTACAAGTAGTGTATTCAATGACTATACGAAATGCTGCTTCTCTCGGAAGAGCAATTGTACAATCATACGCTCCATCGGTTTGCTCCTCTCCTTGAGGAGGTGCAAGATGACCTTTCACATAGATCAGAGGATCCTGGACAACACGCATCGAAGCGCAAAATACTCCTCTCCCCAATTTCAAAGGGGAACTATTTCCTCCCAACTGACTCTATCAAGGTATGTCCGTTATGCTTGCGGGAACAAGAAAGTTATGATCGACTCTATTGGAGAATGCAACTGATTCTTTACTGCCCTCATCATCGCGTCTGCTTGCTGGAGAAGTGCCCGGCATGTGAGGCTCCTATTTCCGCACATCGCCATATTCCGTATCGCTGTCCACACTGTCAACAAGGAGATTATCGCGCTGCCGTTTCCACACTAATCAGAACGGATCATCCTTGTTACGTAGGTGAACTCCTTTTCCTCAAAATGCTTGGTATCATGATTTCTGAAGAGAAGCAAACTCTTCCTACCCTGGCACGTTCTCCACTTTTGACTCTATCCAGCAGGGCATATTTACACCTTTTGGGCGCTATTACCTCAAAGTTGGCTTGGGTCTTTTCGCTTCAGGAACTCGTTCTTTTGACCAAGCTGCTTGAGGCCTCTCCTACAGAAGATCTTGCGCTTCAACACGTCCTTTACACGACAAAAAGGAGTGTCTTGTTTCTTCTCTTCAATTGGTTATTTCTCGAATGGCCCATGCACTTCGCAACCTTTCTCGATGCCTTGTATAGCATCTCGACTCCTCCTTTCATAGGTGAGAAACACGAAAATGTTAACGCCTACAGCCGCTCTCTCTTTAATGATTCGGTTGATCAAGATTCCTATGCTTGGCTTCACCAGGCGTATCAACAGTATCATCAGCAATTCCGCTTTGATCCCACTCGTACAGATCATCTCCGTGAGAAAATGAATTACCTTGCTCAATCAATGCACAAACAACAACGAGAAACTCCTGAGCTTATGCAATCAAAAGCTTCGGATTTAATTGAGAAGAAAGAGCAAATGCTCTATATTCCACCCAGATTACTGACTCCTACACTGCCATATCCCTGGGAAAGCATCACATCAGTGCTTTCGCGAGCTGCAGAAAAAATGAAACATCCATTTCCAGAGTTACTCTTGTATCGACCTCCCTTTACTCCAAATCCATTTTTGATTGGTAGTCCCAATCAGCCTGATTCTTTTGGTGAACCTCGTCTCCCATTTGAGGTTGATGACCAGATACTTGCTTATCTCCTTCAGATACCACTCGAGGACCTCTCACAACTAAGCCGCGCACAATTGGTATCTTCCCTCGGACTGCGACCCTATGGTATTTCTCATCAATACGCCGAACTCAACGAAACGGATCTCAATTCCTGGCTCCTTCGCACAACATTCCACATCACAAAGATATGCCCAAGCTGTGTACGAGAACAGGGAGGCTATGATCGACTCTATTGGAACCTACGAGGTGTGCTTTGTTGTCCGCGTCACAGGGTACAGCTTCTGGAACGGTGCCCAACATGTCTGCACTCCATTACTTCAGTACGATTACAGGTTAGTCAATGCCAATTCTGCCAAAGAGATCTATGCAAGCATCAAACAGAACCGCTTCCTGTAGATTCTTTACTCTTAGCAAGTACGAGCGTATTGATGACCATGCTTCGCTTTCCCTCCTCTGAGGCATCCACTGCATATGAGCGTCTTGATCCCTCTCCATTGCTTCTAGAAGAACCATTTATCTATTTTGCTCTGCTTACCCATTTCACGGATGAAATAGGATCATATGATGTTCATTCACAGCGGCAACTGTTGTCCCAATGTTTTAGTCATATGTTTGGCGATAACGCATTCATAACCGACCAGAAAGATATTGACCCATATGCTCGAGATGCAATCGTGTTGCTCTTTCATGCCGTGTTTTCCAACTGGCCAATACACTTCTTTACGTTTCTCACCATCTTATATCGTTCGGTTCGTTTGTATAAGCTTAGACCCAATGACATTCAGTATCGGTGGTGGTGGCTCTTAAACAAGAAGTGGACCTACATCACTCCCGAATGGCTCATAGATGCTTTCGAAAAACATGAGTTGCTGTATAAAGAGTCAGAGGACATAGAATACCACTAGTTCGCATCAACTCAGGGGTAACTTGGGACAATTTTTATGGTACATGCGGGTAAGATGAGGTTGCACAACTTTTTCATGATGGTGACTTCTTTTGTTGTTTTGGAAAAAACAGAATGTCTGCCTTTACTCCTCCATATATAGGCTAAAGACAATTTTTGTGGCAAGACAATTCGAAAATTGCGGCGCGAGGGGGTCTCCACGGACAATTTTTGTGGCATTCTACACCACTGTTGGTTGCACTGAATGTGTTTTGAGTCAGCCCAGTCAGTGACGAACTCGGTGGACAATATATAGATACAATCAGATGAGGCTATGGGGCGTTAATGGAAGCGTTGTGTGCTGATGGATGCTACCTGGTACACAACAGATATCGGATTGCAGACGAAGCCATGGACAGTGCGGGGAAAATCACCCCTAGTGTTTTGTGAAGAAGTAGTAAGAAAGTGAAGATACACTTTTAGCCTCCATCTGTTTGCATCAATCGCTGCCGGAAGCGGTAGGACTCACCAACGAATTCAAGAATATGTGCCTTTTGTTGCAAAGGTAGATGGATTTTCAATCTACGGAGGCGCACTCAGAAGGATGTTTGTATGAAATGCTTATCAGAGCCAGAGTACATTTGGGGCAAAATGAACAAGCGGCCTAGGATCATATTATGATTATTCGCAGCGACGACTCTTGCACCTCTGCCACTTGATTGATAATAGCGATTCCACTTTCAATCAGTTGGTAGAGCATGGCTTCTACGCATTCGATACAGAAGTACTACTTTTCCTTATGTTATTCTCACACTGGCCGGTGTATTTCTACAGGTTCTTCGACATACTTCATCGCACAGTCCATTTGCCATTTCGACCACCAGGATACCTCCATTATCGATGGAGGTGGCTCCTGACCCAGAAATGGTTCTTAATCACCCCACGGTGGCTCCTCGACGCGTTTAATGCATACGAGTGGCAACTGCGTGAATACGAGTAACCGAGGTAGCTCCAACAACCAGAGAATTCATCGTGCTGTCTGCGTGAGAAGGATCTTTCATCGTTGTATCGTATGAAGGTGAGGCTTTCAAGCGCTCCTACGATGCTCTAAACAGCCCCTATTAAGTAAAGAGTTTCTAGCAGGAATGGTAAAATAGCCCTACGAGATAAACAAGGAAGGACACGTGCAATGGAACACGCAGGGAATGGAACGCATGCAGGGATTCGTCCCCTCCTACCACTTCCACAACGGGCTGCGCCCTTGCCGGATGAAGATCTTCTTTCCATCCTCAGACGAAACGCAACAAAGATGGGCTACCCAAAATTAGGGTGGTTTTTACAGCCGGAAGGAAAGCAGTGGCATTTAAGAGAAAAAGACGTACCCCTCTCGTTGACACAGCTAGAGTATCACATTCTGGTAGGACCGCTGCTTCTCCCTCAAGAAGAAGTGAAAAGCCACACACTGAGTCACTATGTAGATCGTCTAGGGCAGGCTCTCGGCACACAGCAATATGCCGCACTTAATAAAAGCGCCTCACGTCCGGTAGGGCTTTCCTTGCTATCACAAAAGATCTTTTTTCTTCCCATCCAAATGATCCGAATATGTCCTGTCTGTTTGCTCGAGCAGAAAAGCTACGATCGACTCTATTGGAGACTCCAACTGATTTTATATTGCCCTTTGCATAGAGTGCCATTACTTGGGAAATGCCCTTCTTGTGGGATGCCAATTGCTGCAAATCGCCCATTAACACGTATCTGCCAACGTTGCCAGCACGAATATCGCGAGATCGCACAACCTCGACTCAGCTCTACCAATTTCTATTCTCTGAGCGAACGTTTCCTGCTCAGAGCGCTTGGGGCCAAGATACTGGAGGATGCACCTGCGGATGAGGCTATGGCACAGTCCCCTATCTCCTCACTTTCTAGCGATTCCTACCTGTATTTTCTTCATGAGATGACCTCACACCTGACAAGACTCTTTTCACTCCAAGAGCTTACTCTGCTCGTACACTATCTAGGAGCATTGTCAGATGATGATCTTCCTGTTATTCAGGACACCATGCCGAGTTGTGTGTAAAGCCGAGGCTTTGCGAAGAAGTGGAGCAGAGAGGATACGACAGGCATAGATTGTATCCATGTGTTTCTCGAAAGGAGAAAGCTATGCCTGTCGCCAAGAACAAGCCTACCACACTGTCCCCGGAAGGTTCAACCTCGGAGTCATCCTCACCCGTCGTGCCAGATCAGGAGGAGTTTCGGCAGCATTTACGCCGACTAGCCGTGAGCGCCGTGCAGGTCTTGATTGAACACGTCATGCGGGAAGAATTGGAGCAGTGCATTGGAGCCTCATGGGGTGAATGCACTCCCACCCGTCGTGGCTATCGCAATGGGTCCTACACGCGCGATCTTGTGACCCCGACTGGGCGTATTGAGGACCTCAAGGTTCCCAGAGACCGCGCCGGAGCCTTTCATACACAGGTGTTTGAGCGCTATGGCCGCTATGAACCCGAGGTAGCGGAAGCTCTGACCGACATGTTTGTCAGTGGCACCAGTACCCATCACGTGGGAAAAGTGGCGGAAAAGCTGCTGGGAGTGGCCCCCAGTGCCAGTGCCGTCAGTCGTCTCAACCACGCGCTGACCGAGCAATATCAAGCCTGGCGCGAGCGTCGGCTGCTGGCCCACTCCCGTATCATGTACCTGGATGGCATGCATTTCACCGTGCGTCATGGGACACAAACTGATGCCACGATGATTTTAACCGCGCTGGGAGTCGATTTGGAAGGAAGTCGAGAAGTGCTGGCCTTGCGCGCCTGCGCCGAGGAAGACAAGGATGGCTGGAGTTGTCTCTTACAAGATCTACGCACCCGTGGCGTGAGCGAGGTCGATCTGATTGTCACGGATGGACATGATGGACTGTTGGCAGCTGTCTCCGCCCTGTTTTCGGCCACGCCGCGCCAGCGCTGTCTCGTTCACAAGCAGCGCAATGTGATGAATGCTATTCCTAAGCGCGAGCAGCAAGAGGTCGCCGCTGAACTGGCCGGGATCTGGAAGCAGGAGAAGAAAGAAGACGTCTTGCTCAATCTGGCGGCCTTCAAAGCCAAATACCAGAAGCGCTACCCGCAAGCCATCCGGAGCCTCTGCGAAGATGAAGAGCATTTGTTAACGTTTTATGCTTTCCCACCGGTCATGCATCGCTACATTCTCAGCACCAATGCCATTGAAAGCTTGTTTAGCAATGTGCGGCAGCGCACCGATCCGATTGATGCCTTCACCACCGAGACGTCTTGTCTGACCATCGTCTGGGCCGTGATGCAAGATATCCGCTTGCCAAAGATTCCGGTCAGCTAAAGGCGAAGCGCTGATCGTCATTGGCCGACACACAACCAGCCGGAAAGGGTGGTCTGGGAGGAGGTGTTTTTTGTCGGCGGTCCTGGGAGCTCTCGCAGCGCAAGGCCCCTCTTTCACCCTTGGTCTTCCGTTATGGAAGAACTCTTTGCACTGGCCACACGCTGGCGGTGACGGATGAGGTAGTAGAGCACCAGGGGAAGGCAGAAAATCACGACTCCGTAGACGACATCCGTCTGGATGGTGTAGCCACCCTGAAACACATACATGCCTGAGCGGAGCAAGGACTGATCCCCGACAAGCGTTCCCGCCATGACCAGCAGCACGAGCACACCATACGCCACCAGAGCCAGACGCGGCCAGCGCACAGCCAACCAACGATAGGCGAGCAAGAAGAGGGCAAAGAGGGCCAGAGCTTGCAAGCCCGTCAACAGGGCGAGGATGAACAGGGGCGCCTGAAAGAAGAGGCCGCCCCACCAACCCAAAGCCTGGGCAAGCGCGTGAAAGAGCATCGCCACTCCTGCTGCCACCAGGAGAGCTGCCACAAAAGCCTTGCGATCACTAGATCCACCCTGCCGTGCCCATAGCAGCATTGCGGCGATCGTCACCAGCGTGATGAGGATCACCAGGACACCCACCGCTGGCAGCTGGAGGACCTGGTGAAATGAGGGAATGGCTCCATTCAAGGCATCGGCCACATACCCACTCACGAGACCGCAGGTGGCTAGGGCTCCCAGCAGTCGGGCTTTGTTTCTTGCCGATGCCATCGAAGGGCTCCTTGTGGTGTGTGACGAAGAAGAAGGATGTCTTCCATCGATCTATCTTATGCCATTTTTGTGCGCTGAGCAAGGGACTTTCTTCCACGAGATCGTGCAGAGAGAGGGGACCTTTTACGCAAGTCGCTAGCTGCATCTGTCTCGCGCCCATATCCTCTGGTTGACCGCACACCGTTACACAATATTCGGCATGGCATCGAACCGCGCGTGTTCCTGATGAAGCGAGTGACTTGATACTTGCTTATTTCCTGCAGATTCCGGAAGAGGATGTCCCTCAATCCGTACATCCTGCTCTCATCGCTCCTTTGCATCTACCTCGCACTAACTTTTTCGAGCGTCAATTCATACTCACGGAATACACTCTCATTTCCTGGCTCCGTCCCTATTGGCGCCATACCACAAGAGTATGCCCATATTGCGTTGGAGACGAGAGAGAATTCGATCGAGCCTTTTGGAATGTACAGGGTGTGCTTTGTTGCCCGCGTCACCACGTACGACTGCTTGAACGGTGCTCGTCATGTCTGCATACTATTCCAAGTATTCGCTCAGAACCAGGCTCCTGCCCCTTCTGCTTGAAAGCATTCAACGTACTGCCTGCAAAACACATTCATACGAACAACGTACTCCTCGCAAGCACCAATCTGCTCCTTTCCATGCTCAGAATCCCTGACGCAGAGGAGCCCTCATCATTCAACTGCTTTAGAGCATCTCCGTTACTTACGGTAAAGCCTTCTACCTATTTTGCCCTTCTCATCACATTCAGCGAAGAAATGGACCTGTACTACTCGCTTTCACAGCAGCAACTATTACAGCTCTGTCACATGCTTGGTGAGCGTACAATCCTATCTGAGCAGGAATCAATTGACCCATACGCAGTCGAAGCTGCAGTGCTACTTTTCCATGTAATCTTTTCCAGGTGGCCACAGCGATTCAATACCTTTATCACTCACCTGTACCAAACTATTCGTGTACCAGGGCGTACTCCCAGTGACATTCAATATCGTTGGCGGTGGCTCCTGGCAAACAAATGGAGTTGGATCGCACCAGGTTGGTTCATCAAAGCGATTGAGGATCATGCGCAACGGTATCCCCAAATTGAATTCATTCGTTACGATCGATAAGACATATGTCACTTTTGACTGGTGTCGTGGGTTTGTAGCAATTGGCTATAAGAAGAATATGAGGCCAAGGACAATTTTTGTGGCTAGTATTTCGGACAAAGACAATTTAACTGGCAGAGAATTCGGCTAAGGACAACTTTTACGGCAAACATCTTCAGCATGTACCTATTCTCGTCGATTGATAGACAATTTTTGTGGCAAAAATTCTCATAATGCGACCTGAGTGGCGCTTCAAGGACAATATTTCTGGCAAGAAGTCACCTGACGGACAATTTTTGTGACAATCTACACCCTTTGACCCACACCGTACTGGCATTCGAAACGCGAAATGAGACGTCAGGCTTTCCTGGGACAGTTCAGGCGAACTGTCCCTAACTGTCTCTGTCTTCTGAATGCCACGACTTCTCCAATCATGCCCATGCTACTCTTCCACCCCGGCACATGCTTCGCAACTGGACGATCTTCCCGAGCACAGTGGCGCAAAGATGTTGTGTCTTTTCGTCAGAAAACTACCGATAGGCCATCTATCTATGAAGCTTGTGCTAGGTTATGTGGCACAAGTTGATAACCCTTCTGGAGCGATTCTTGATGGATACGCGCCATTTATTGCCTTAAATTTGGCCCTCAAAAAATCCTTTGAGGGCCAAATTTAAGGCAATAAATGGGTCAATGCCGCGAGCAATTGAGTTAGCACAACATGGCTATCTCCGGAAGAAGCCTCTCTTTGAACTAGGCATACCGGCACGTGCATAGAACCGTGCTTGACCAACGAGGCGACGAATTTCACCAGACAGCTTAAAAAAAGGATAGTTATACAGCACTTCGTTTACTAAATCTAAGATGCGCGCTTCTACCTGTGCATCAAGCCTCCAATTCCTCGACCTACTCTGCGATGCGACATCAGAGAGCCTTACCAGCCATGCCCATCCAACGCCTGAATTCAATCCTCACCACCCTAGCCCTAGTCCTTTGCAATATTCATCTAGTTTCCCGCTAAGTTCCTTCAGCGCGTCCGTAATTGGCCAGGAATCTCAACTTATGGGTCACCCGCTAAACTCCGAATGGTTCCTATACTACGTTCGAAGCGTGGGACGACCTTGTAAGTCCTCATGTAGGACTCTGTTAACCCGACCAACTCTTTAAGTTGTACTGGATCTTCGATGATATCTTCGTTCGAAAATGCATTGACCAAATCAGCAAAGGTATTATCAAGTGCCTGAATGGCTGCATCAACGACATCTAAATCATCACGTATATCTGCAAAGAAATTCTTCTCCTGTGCTGCCTTACGTACCTCCCGTCGTTCCACGATCTTATCTATGGCAGTTATTGTCTCAGGAATAGATAAACCAATTGATACGAGTGCAGGACTACCACCGTTTTCAGCCATAAAAATTCTCCTTTTGTTTTGATACCATGAGGCAGAAGCTACGCACAGCAGACGTGAAGGTCGTCGGATTCTTCAAGCTTAGCCGAACGACAGTTTGCCCCCCAGTTTGGTAAACTCACATTAGAGTATCAATGTTACGGATTACGCTTGCCAGTCATTATAGAGTATATATCAAAAAACTACTGAGAGACCACCTAATCTCCAGCATGCTTTTTGCCCTCATCGTTCTCCAGAGATCAATTCTTACATTTATGAGTTGATATAACATCAGAAATAGAACAAGACTATAAGAAATATAAATTGCCCACGTCAATACTCATCTGAGTCGTGCCTGTTGAAAAGCATTATGTTATACTGAACTTCATTAAACGCAAAGGTAAAAACATCCGAAAGGAGTTTATCAAATGCTCACAGTACCTAATCAAAAAGAGCCATCTCACTCTGATTCCGGCTCGACACGAAGCTGGAACAGGCGATTGATCATACTGCTTACCATTCTGGCTGCTCTTGCACTGGTAGTGACGATACTTTGGGGCATCAGCCACATCACCACATCGGTGCTTGTAGTTGTCATCGCAGCCCTCATAGCCTATGCTATTGCCCCGGCCGTGGAGATATTACACAAAGTAATGCCACGTGCCCTGGCGATTCTACTTGCCTACTTGATAGTCATCATTATTTTAGGAGTAATTTCCTATTATGTTGTGAGTACGGCAATTTTTCAGATCGGAGTACTCGTACAAGGTGTCAATGGCTGGTTAAAGCCTGGCAACAGCGGGCCTATTTCGCTACTGGCATTGTTATTAAAATTGGGCTTGACACAGGCTCAAATCAATGTACTCGAACAACAGATTGTAGGTACATTATCAAACCTCGCGAGTTCACTTGCAGGCGGGATTTTACCATTGCTCGGTGGGGTCGCTGGTGGTATGGTCAATATCCTCTTAACAGTGGTAATCAGCATTTATTTGTTGATATATGGAGCGCGTGCCTTCAGTTGGATACGTAATGCGACTCCCAGGTCGCGCCGTGGGCAATTAAGTTCTACAATCGAGATACTCCAACGCGTTGTGGGTGGTTACATCCGTGGTCAGATATTGCTGTGTACGATCATCGGATTTCTTGTTGGGGTGGGCTTATTTATTATCGGCTTTCCTTTCGCCGTTTTGATGGGAGTTCTTACGTTCGTCACAGAGTTTATCCCGGTACTCGGCACGATTTTCGCCGGATCTGTCGCCGTCCTGCTCGCATTGACGCAAGGAGGATGGGTCATGGCCATCAAAGTGCTCATTTTTTTTGTGCTTGTACACATCTTCGAGGGCTACATTCTTTCCCCGCGTCTCATAGGCAATGCCGTCAAACTTAATCCCGCGATCATGCTGATTGCATTAACTGTTGGGTCAGAGCTTTTCGGAGTCTTTGGCGCCATCTTCGCTGCGCCCACAGCAGGTTTACTTCAGGCTTTATTTACTGCTATCTGGATTCAATACCGACAGACACACAAAGATGAGTTTTTGGATGATGAAAGGGAAAAGCTGGAGTCCGCTACTGAGAAATCAGAAGGACTTCCGGCGAAGACACCTCCTCCTACTCTGACAATGGTTGAAGATAATACAAAAGACTCTTAATATATCAAGCAGATTGCTAAACACCTATTAATCAGTCCACGTATTGTCAATGCACATCTCACCTCGATTTACCGCAAAATTCGGATGTCCTTGCGTAGTGCTGCGACTCGCTACGCAATAGAGCATCGATTTGTATAGGCTATATCAATTAAAAGCCCTGAGTCTCCCTCGTGTGACAGATACCCAGGGCTTTTGCAAACTAATGAATACAAGAATACTTACTGTCCAATACGTTGCAGAAATTGCTGCACGGGGAGCCGTTCCTCTGGCCGTAATGGTCGGAAGCCTCCCTGATCATTGATGAAAACGATGCGTGATGACTGAAAGTGAACAATCATGTCTGGTAGATGATCACCATTCACATCAGCAAAACTGAGCGTAACAGGTATCAAATCATCTCCTGTACCGTACAATTGAGGGCCAAGATAGATACGCGCTTTAGAACCATCACCACCCGGAAACTCAATGATTTCGATACGGCCATTCAGATTAATTGCTATTAAATGGCTGGGAGTGCCTGCCGCTTCGTTGTGTCCGACAAAGGCGTCGACCTGAAATGTACGCGGACGGCCGTAATGCAAATCATCCCACGTAGTGTTCCACCAACTTATCGCTGAAGTGAGCAATGTCCATAAAGCTAGCATCGCGATCATACCAACACCCAGGTAAAGTAAAGGATGTGCTCCATACCAGAATCTCCGCTTGCTTCGTATTCGCGCGGATTTTGGAGCTTTAGGTAGTTTCTGAGACGTTGTATCCACTTGCCGTGGCACTGCCGTTTTTCGACCAGTCCTGGTTTCATCGGTTTCTTCACGCTGCCATTCGCTAATATCTTCTGCAACGTCCGTATTTTTAGGACGAAGTCGCGAGGCTCGCTGTGCAACAGGAGTTGTACTGGTTGAAGGGATGACGGACTCCTTCCCAGTTTTGGCAGTTTTATCTCCAATTGGTCGATGGCGCAGAACACTGCGTGGAGTTATTTCATCCGTTGATTCTAAAACTGGCATTTGCAGGTTGCTCCTTTCCTCTTACACAAAAAGACATTGAAGAAATACCGACCGATGTCGGAGAAACCTGTAATCAGAAGCATGTGAGTCAGAAGCAAAATAATATAACCGGATGGTCAGAAACCAGGTTAGAAGTGGTTAACAACACTAAACTGGGGAATTAAGTGCGCTCAATTTCCGTTTGATTGATATTACTATTATACCCTAAAGGCAAAGATTTTGCCAGAGGGCTACAGGAAACTTTTTTGATTGAGTACGGATTGTAGATCTTCAGGCAGTGGTGCCTCAAGATTTAAGATAGACCCTGTAGTAGGATGGGTAAACTTGAGTTGATACGCGTGGAGAAACTGGCGTTTGAGTGATAAACTACGGTTGATACTGCCTGACCCATAGATAGGATCACCTACGATAGGATGACCTATAGCCTTCAGGTGTACTCGGATCTGGTGAGTACGTCCAGTTTCCAACTCCAATAACAGTAATGTGTGCCGATCAAAACGTTCCTGAACGCGAAAGTGTGTCCGAGCAGCTCTACTTTTCACCACAGTGATTGCCATTTGTTGGCGATGACGTGGATTCCGTCCGATAGGAGCATCGATACTGCCCTGGTCTAATGCTACAACACCCTCCACGAGAGCTAAGTAGCGTTTGACTATTTCATGCCGCTTCATCTGATCCACTAAAGCTGAATGGGTAGCCGCATTTCTAGCAATGATAATCAGACCTGAAGTATCCTTGTCGAGACGATGGATTATTCCTGGTCGCATTTCTGAATCCTCCCTCATGATATCGGGATAGCGAGCAATTAAGGCATTAACCAGCGTATCATCATGGTGACCAAGTGCAGGATGAACCACCATTCCTGCGGATTTGTTCACAACTAGCAAGTCTTTGTCCTCGTAAATGATGTCAAGGAGTATTGATCGTGGCATGATCTTGGTAGTTTTATCATATGAATTGAGGGACATTACCTGCACTTCATCGCCGATCCTAAGAGTATATCCAGATTTGCTTGTACGCCCATTGACAAGAACTTCTCCACCCACTATCAATTGCTGGATTGTGGTGCGTGAAATGCCCGTTAGTACACATGTGAGATAACGATCAAGACGTATATCTGCTTGGTCAGCTTGAATACTCAATGTACGTTTTTCCTGAGATGATTCGGAGCTAGTTTTGTGCATCGTGTTCTTTCGAAGACTGCGATACTTCACTGCTTGTTGCAGCAGGAGGAATCAGGGTGGTTTCCTGTATAGTTTGAGTTTTCTTAGAAGCCTCTTCTGGTTTAAGTACGCTTCCAAACAATAGAGTAACAAAGAGTAATACCACTCCTACAGAAATGGCAGCATCAGCGAGATTAAAAATAGCGAAATGGAAATTAAATTGAGGAATGTTAAAAGAGATGAAGTCGACGACGTACCCGCCATGGCGCACTCTATCGATCAAATTGCTCAACGCTCCACCGATTATCAAACCAAAAATCAGCTTATACCACAAACTACCTGTATTAATGTTGCGTAGGTAGAGATACGCTATCACTCCGATGGCCACTGCGATTAGGAGTACCAGTACAGTGCTATTTGCGAATAAGCTAAACGCAGCTCCGTTATTTCTAATGTAATACAAACTAAGATAGTTGCCAATTAGAGAAATTCGAGGTCCAAAGAAAGATGGGGAAAGGTTTATAACTACCCATGCCTTTGTCCATTGATCAAGGATCAGAACTAAAATAGCGGTAAGAAATGCAAGAGCATCATAGACACGCGCACGCCTGTGTTTCACTTAAATATATTCTCCCTTTCCTCGGCGGTAAGCAAGTGTATTGTACCCGATCTAGAGCCTGTTGAAAAGGGTACATCCTTTTATGCCGATTCTAGTAGCTTTGTTCCTCGTACAGTTCTTCTCTGCTCAGGTTTCTTTGCTCTAATGCTTGCTCACATTTAACATCACGAGCCGCCCAGGGAATAACTTCAAGCCTTTTCTCAGGGATGGGATTTCCACAAGCTACACATTTACCATAGGTTCCATCGTCAATGCGCTTTAAAGCCCGTAATACTTCGGTCAAAAGAGCCTGCTCGTTGGCAAGAAGCGATTGCTCTTGCTGTATCTCTAAAAAGTCTACTGCTACATCCTCAAAGTCGTTGGGTCCCTCGTTTGCTTCAATAGGATCGGTGGGAACAGGGTGCGACTCTGTCAATCTAGCGATGTTAGATCGCAGTTCATCACGTTTAGTTTCAAGTCGAGCCTTCATTCTATTAAAGTCTATAGTCATGTTCGTTCTCCTTTTGACTCTCAACAATTCCCTGGGGATATCACGTATTTTAACTCATTTTGGGGACATTGTCATAGTTTTGAAGTTGATCTAAATAGAGATTAGAGAAGTTGTGTGAAACTTATGATATTTCCATGAGATATCACAAGTTTCATCTGTCGAAGAGCCATTGATAGCTGATCTGATCGGAGCCGCATAAGATGACCAGCTATCACATAGCTTACGGAAGGTAAACAGCGTGGATGAGCATTCCAGGTTGCCTCCTTCTGAAATTAGATACGCTGTTGAGTTACACCACACTAGCTATGGGAGTACCCTGAGATAACGTCGATGATTGGTGGACTGCTGGATGGTAATTCTTTTGTAAGGACATCGAGTAGATGTTGGGATGAGCATAGGTATTCGGGAGTGTATGGATTTGCTGTGAGAGCCAGAATACGTATCGGGTTTGCCACGTGTATATCCAGACCTCGCTCAGAAAGCCGTTGCAACACAACTGAATGGCAGAAGATTCTGGTTGCATCTTCAACGATGAGCTCTCCATGATCAGGTGAGAACTTTTTGGGAAGTTCATTAAGCAATGCCCGCGAGAGTTCCTCAGTAAGGGTGCCATGTAGAACAAATGTGGGTTTTTGTGCAGTCTGAATGTGTTTTGCAATCCAGCGAGCTTCATACAGTGGCTTGTCCACATCCTTAAAGTGCTTAATGGTCTTATCACCATCATTGACAGTGAACATATACAGCCGAGCCTGCGAGGTTTGCTTCCTATAGGCATCTATCAACTGCGTTTTCTGAGTAGTAAGACGCAGCAGTACATCGGCAGTACGCCGGGCCACAAGTTCTGGCGTGGCTGCTGCACTGGCTCCTGTACAAACGATGCAGGCATCTGTTATTTTTGGGGCTGCTGCACCCAGACGATTAATTGCGCCATCAACAATACTTAGACGTGCCCCCAATGTCCATAGTTGATCCATTGCATTGCGTAGATCGTGTAGTAAAGTCGGTCCGGCAATAATAACACGCCCTGGACGCCGGATACGGGCGAGTATTACAGGCCCTAGCGCGGTTCTCCCTGGAAGTTGCTGCAAACATTCGACTTGAGTGCCCTCACTTTCAGCTTGGCGTAATAGTTCAACGGTAGTTGCTACAAGTAAACCGGCCTGAGGTGCATAACGTGGCTTTGGGAGTCCAGTCAATGCATCCGTGGCTTCACCATCAAGTCCTAAAGAGGTTAGTGCCAATTCATCCGAACGATAGTATTTCTCCCCAACGAGTGTCTCCAATAAGTGATTCGTTGTAGTGGTTTTGCCTACGTTCTTTGAGAGACCTATAAGTGAGAGACTATGAATTTTTGCCTCGCTTACAAGCTGAGCAAGCGATGTAGACATACTCTCCTTTACCTGATTAACTAAAACGCCTGGTAAAGATTGTCCTCAATACCGGGTAATCTCGCAACAATTGTAATGAAATGGCTCCGTTGTCTGGCATATAGCCATTACCAATATGCATTTCGACCTGACTCGCTATACCCTCCGCGCCAAGGGCTGCTGCAGTGAAACTTGTTGCCATACTAAAGAAGAGAATACATCCACTGGGCTTTGTCAAAAGTATCGTGGCAAACTCAGTATTTGGAACATTGACAACGTTGATCGCTAGATCAGCCAGGTATTCTCGCCCGGCACAGGCATCTTGCACTTTTTTAATGAGTTCTAAAGCCTGTGTAGCATTGCCTTGTACAAGCACATCTGCAACATTTAGCGAAGCTACATCATGCAGAGCTTGTTCGCTATACTCGACGGCGACAATCTCTCCCTGTGAACCAAGGCGCTGTCGAATTGCACACAACGCTAGAAGTCCGGCTGTTCCCCCTGCTCCAAGCACTGTAATGCGTTGGTCAGGTTGAACTAACATAGCTGCACGTGAGGGCGCACCTGCTACATCCAGTGCTGCCACAACAATGTTGTGTGGAAGGTCGCCTGGTATTTTTACTAATGGATTACTACGAAAGAATATTGCTTTGCCTGTAACCTCTACTTCTGAACGATCCATGTGAATAGCGTCAATATTTTCAAGATATAAAGGAAGCCAGCTCAGAGATGTGAGACTGATGATGGTATCTCCTATTGTAAGACTGTGAGTTTTCCCATAGATGTCGTCAAGTTCACGGATAGTACCAATTAGAACGCCTCCTGAACCTGTGGCTGGATTATGCATCTTGCCGCGTTTGTCAACGATATCCATTATGTGTCTCTTCATGTGCTCAGGATCACGATCACAAATATTCGCAATTTGGGCAAAGCTAGCTGAATCGATATGCAATGCCTGTACCTCGACAAGAGTCTCAGAGAATTGCGCGACTGGCGTATTGTCAAGCTTCCATGCCGCCTGAGGAAGGAAGGAAGCGGGTTCAATCACACGGTGAATACCGAGGTTGCGCGAAATATCCCAGTCACTAGAGGAAGGCATAGAATGATCTCCTTGCTTGTAATAATGCTTACTCAGATAGTATGACATAGAAGGAGTAAGGTAAAGCTTATAGACTTTCAGCGACAGAGAACATTCTTCTTATCAGGGTTGACCAGGAAGATACTTTTTCAGTTCTCATATGTCATACTATCTGAGTAAGCATCAAAGTACTTCTCAAGTGTGCTATGCTAGATGATGCGAAGCGTTCTTCGTATACTACGAAAAAGGTTGTTGATGATGAAAGAACCACAGTTTAATAAAGCTCAGAATGAGACCTCTATGAAAGAGTCAGAAATCCCATCCGTATTTAGTGATGATGATCTTTACCTTTTTGGACAAGGGAAAGAGTATCGTATCTATGAGAAGATGGGCGCGCATGTGCGGAACATCAACGGTATGATGGGTACAAGTTTCGCGGCCTGGGCTCCTAATGCTTTGGCAGTTTCAGTAATCGGAGACTTCAATGATTGGAGACGCGATGCGAATCCAATGCATGTGCGGCATCATGAGTTAGGGGTTTGGGAGTGCTTTGTACCAGGAGTTCAAATTGGTGCTCTATATAAATTCGCTATTTACTCGCGTATAAATAATTACACTGTTGATAAAACGGATCCTTACGGCTTTGCCAGCGAGTTGCGTCCTAAAACTGCGAGTATAGTGACCGATATTCATCAGCACATCTGGCAGGATAGCATATGGATGTCCGAGCGAGGACAGCACCAACAATTGAATTCACCGATCTCAATCTACGAGGTTCACTTAGGATCCTGGCGGCATGTACCAGAGAGACATAATGAGGGTGCAGTTGAAGAAGATCGTTTTATGACCTACCGTGAATTGGCCGTTGCTTTAGCAGCATATGTGAAAGACATGGGATTTACTCACATCGAGTTGATGCCGGTTGCCGAGTATCCTTTTGATGGGTCCTGGGGATACCAGACAACGGGTTACTATGCCCCAACCAGCCGTTTTGGGATGCCCGAAGACTTTCAGTACTTTGTTGATTATATCCACCAGCAAGATATTGGTATATTCCTGGATTGGGTACCATCTCACTTCCCAAGGGATAATCACGCTTTGAGATTCTTTGATGGCACCCATCTCTATGAATACAAAGACCCTCGCAAGGGAGAACATAAAGAATGGGGAACGCTCGTTTTTGATTATGGTCGCAGTGAGGTTCGCAATTTTCTTATTGCAAATGCCTTATTCTGGTTAAAGGAATACCATATTGATGGACTGCGTGTAGATGCCGTTGCGTCTATGCTCTACCTTGACTATTTGCGTAAGTCAGGAGAATGGGTAGCTAACCGTTACGGAGGCAGAGAGCACCTTGAGGCTGTGGAGTTTCTGAGACAACTCAACGAGGCGGTGTATTCAGAGCAACCTGGGACTTTGACTATTGCCGAAGAATCAACTTCCTGGCCTCTTGTTACGAGGCCGACTTATGTTGGCGGACTGGGCTTCAGCTTAAAATGGAACATGGGTTGGATGCATGATATGTTGGACTATATGCACATGGATCCAATTCATAGACGATATCATCATAACAATATCACTTTTTCTCTCATGTATGCCTATTCTGAGAACTTTGTGCTGCCACTTTCTCACGATGAGGTCGTACATGTTAAGGGATCATTGATTAATAAAATGCCGGGTGATCTCTGGCAGCATTTTGCGAACCTGAGAGTATTCTTTGGATATATGTGGGGCCATCCAGGTAAAAAGCTCCTTTTTATGGGAGGAGAATTTGGTCAGTGGAAAGAATGGAATTTTAAAGAGAGTTTAGATTGGCATCTGTTAGAGCCCCCTAGTGACCCGTTACATGTACAATTGCAAAGCTTTTTACGTGACCTGAATCAGTTATATACGAAGGAACCAGCTTTTAGTGAACTAGATAACGAGCCAGAGGGGTTCTCCTGGATTGATCCCCATGATTCTGATCAAAGCGTAGTCTCCTTTATGAGATGTACTAAAAAAGAAAATGACATGTTAGTGTTCATTTGTAACTTTACTCCTCTGCCACGTCATGGCTACAGAGTTGGTGTCCCTTATGCGGGAGAATATTATGAATTGATTAATAGTGATGCAGTTTATTATGGAGGGAGCGGGCTGGAGAATAAACAGCCCATGCCAAGTGGACCAATGTTCTGGCAATCATGCCCGCACTCAATACTCTTAACTTTACCACCCCTTGCTACTATAATATTGAAACGGAAGCCTCAGGAATCGAAGGAAGAAGAGAATACTAACAATGAATCGTGATAATAACGCTGACAAAAAAAAACCTGCAATAGGATTAAATGGTAACGACCGGAAAAATGGTAGAACATCTCGCTACCGCTCACAAAAAGAGCGGCGCACAATAACGGAAGATGAACGTTTACTGCACCGTCCGACACAGCAGCTTGTCAGTCCCACAGGACCTATTCCGCAAGAGTTAGTGAAAGAAGAGGAACACTCACTCGAGCGTGCCCTTCATTTTGATTTTACCCTTACTGATCCCTGGCGTGTGTTCCGCATCATGAGTGAGTTCGTTGAAGGCTTTGATGAGCTTTCACATATCCCACCATCGGTGGCTATCTTTGGTTCTGCACGTATCAAACCCGAGGAACCTACTTATCAAGCTGCCGTTGAGACCGCGCGTCTCCTGGCGAAAGCAGGTTTTGGCATCATCACCGGTGGTGGCCCTGGCATCATGGAAGCTGGTAATAAAGGAGCCCAGGAAGGCAAAAACTGTTCCATCGGCTGTAACATTGAATTACCTTTTGAGCAAGGGCCAAATCCATATCTCGACATTTCACTTGATTTCCGCTACTTCTTTGTGCGCAAAACAATGTTTGTCAAGTACGCCGAGGCGTTTATCATCTTTCCCGGCGGCTTTGGAACTATGGATGAGCTGTTCGAAGCTTTAACGCTCATTCAAACAAAGAAGGTCAGTCATTTTCCCGTCATTCTCTATGACTCAAAATACTGGAAAGGGTTGATTGACTGGATTCGTAATACCATGTTAACAACCGAGAAGATACATCCAGAGGATGCCGCGTTATTGCTCCTTTCAGATGATCCTCAAGAGATTTGCAAAATCGTAATCGATGCATATGAGGAGGGCTACCGCCAGGAGAGGGAGAATCCGGCTCGTCATAGAGAGCAGTCGATTCGTTAGTGTAACTTTTGTGAAGAGGTAAGGGCTTTTTAGTAGCGTGCTTTAATTTATAGTGAAGGCCTTTGTGGAACAGTGGAACGAAAATGTACGCTAAGCTTCAGGCAGGTCGTCATGATGACCAAGGTGACTGATGCTTCGTCAATCTTGGGTTATTTATCCCGTTTCATATTTCTTTTGCTTTCTATATATCAAATACTTGTTTCCCAGAACAGCAACCCACGCGGGTCCTGAGCGTTGTACCCATACGGCAGCATAGCGAGGATCACTGGGGTCTCCGTATACACTTAACGAGATCATACGATAACCATTGTTAGACAAGCGGTTGAGGTTTAGTTGATGCTGGTTACCTGAAACGCTTTGATATGCTTCAAACATCGTGTCTCCTCGTACTCTATTCTTGATGCAATACGCTGCTGTAGTATATATTGAAGACTACACATTTTTGTAAACTCTCTTGTAACTATTCAGGAAGGCTAGAAAGCAGGCGGAACAGGATGACCGACCAAAGCCTGTTCCAGTGCTCAGGGTTTCGAATAGTGTGCGATAGCCTATGACTATAAGAATTATATGATCATATTTGCACTTATGCCATCAGAAACCCTCTTCCCAACTCATCTTGCTTATCAATGATGAAATCATGCTGACCAGTAATGAAAGCTTTGCCACTCACTTCAGGCACGATTGCGTCGTAAGGACCGACTTTTGCTCTTCCTACTACTTTTCCATGAAATGTGCTTGCAGAACCCAGGATACTTTCAACAATAATCTCCTGCCCGTCGATTATTTCACCCCTTGTATGATGCAGCGCTAGACGAGCCGAGACACCTGTACCTGTTGGTGAGCGATCTACTTCTGCGTTAGCGAAAACACAAATATTGCGGCTATGGTGAGATGGATTCTCAGGAGCATCAATCAAAATAGTGCCATATACAAAGCTCAAATCAGGTTCTATAGGATGCTCGATTGAAATAGTAGCATTGACGGCTGATTTTATTGCTTCAGCGGCTGCCACCAATTGTTCAGTGTTTTGAGGCATAACTTTCAAACCAACCTTTTCGGAGGATATGAAAGCGTAGAATGCACCACCATAAGCAACATCGACAAGTAATTTTCCATATTTTGGCAATATAAGCTCAACATCTTGGGCATATAAAAAAGAGGGGACATTGAGAAATGATACTCGCTCGACATGGCCACTTCCGTCGAGAAACGCAGTAGCACGTACTAAACCTGCTGGAGTATCCAGGTTTATCGGGGTGAGTTGTCCCTTTGCTGGAAAGGCACCCGTCTCAAGTAGGGCAGTCACCAGGGCAATAATCCCATGGCCACACATGGTGCTGTAACCTTCGTTATGCATGAACAGCACACCAAGATCAGCTCCGGAAGTGACAGGTTCAGTGACGACACACCCGTACATATTGTAATGTCCTCTAGGTTCCCAGATAAGTGCACGACGAATGTAGTCAAGATGCTCCAACATGTAGCGTCGACGTTCCAAAATGGTCGTACCCTGTATTTCTGGCAAACCGCCTGTGATAATCCGTAGTGGCTCGCCCGCAGCATGAGCATCCAGAGTGGTAATAACTGAAGGACCCTTAACCGTGCTGTACTTATTCCATGACAGTTCCATGTTCTTGCTCCAGTTCAGCAAATTAAAACTTACTCGAAAGAAGAGCCAAAGCCTCATCAATCACCCGTATTGCTTGTTCTGCTACTTCAAGGTGATCCGAATGCATCGTCGGTCGAAGTAACGCAACCGTTTCCCGGTACAGATTCAATGCAGCAATACCTCTCGTCCTGACAGGTCTATCACCTGCTGCAACAACATCAACTCCTGATGCCAATCGGTGGTAACGTGTCCATGCAGAATCCAACCCCATAGTCTCCTGTACCTGGCGGTAATAGGTACTATCATTCTTCACCAGGACACCACATTGTACTGCCACTGCCTCTATCAAACAGGAAAGCAACTTCGAGGTTGCACACGAAAGCGCTAAGTCATCACGCTTGAAAATCTCACTGAGTATCTTATGCACATGTTCAGCATATATCATCATTCCAAAGTTAGCATAACTATCGGCAGCCCTCTTCAATGGTTCCCAGTCAAATGTCTCGATCTCTCGTATCAACCTGCCGACGGATCCATCCCTGTCAAGGAGTACACGACGAAAGCCGGATACAATAAAGATAGCTCTTTCTGGTCTCGCAAGCTCGCTGCGAATATCAGCAACAGTCTTTGTCCCGATGCTTAACAGGCGACCGTCACGATAGATGAACCGCTTCGGAGTTGGCTTCAGTGAGTCTGGCACAAAACAAGCGATATCTACGTCGCTAAACGGGGTTGCTTCGTTGCGTGCATAACTTCCCCCAAGGATGATACCAACGATTTCATCACTGTCCAGTTCCGTAACAAGGTCATCAAAGAATTCATCGGATAGAGGCTCGACATTTTTAACAGTATGCTGTTTAGTTTTGCCATCGTTTGGAGGTATCTGGTTTGTCATGCAGATTTCCTTTATTATGGTATCCCAAGGCTATAAGAAGAAATGTTATTCTATGGGTTGGATCTTCGCTGACTTCTCGTATTGCAGGATAGCAATTCCAACGAGCACTAACACGCAGCCTGCAATCTGCCATGCATCCAGACGTTGGCCCAACCAGAAATACGCAATGATTCCTGCGGCGGGAAGTTCTAGCATACTAACTATACCGACGCGCATGGTATCAATACGACGCAAAGAGCCAAGAATAAGAGAAAAAGGAATGGCCATTCCAAATATACCTACCAGAGCTATCAAAAATAAATGATACGGAGTCCACGTATTCGCAGGAATAGCCCAAGGGGGTTGAAAAATAAACCAGAAAAGGCATGCCACAAGTGCTCCATAACCTGTCGAAGTGATGGAAGGTAAGTATTGACCAATCCGATGTCCAAGCACGAGATAAGCACTATAGGATATGAGGCCGAGAAAGGCAAAAAATAAACCGAGCAAATCCAGGTTATTGAGATTCTCATGCCATACACCAGTTAATAGGATGACTCCCCCAAAAGTTAGACCTAATGCTACTAGTACATGTTTCGAGGGCATACGTTTATGCCAGATTGCTTCCCAGAGTGTCATCCACGCTGCGGCTGTGAAAATGATAATTAAGGCTACAGCAATAGGCAACCGACTAATCGACAGAAAGTAGGTGTAGGTAGCAAAGGCAAGAGAAATTCCAAAAGCGACAATCCAACCCCAGTAACGACGTTGCACTTTCAACCCTTTACGTTGCCCCATGATAAGTACTAGCATCAAACACACCCCACCGATAAGCATACGAAACTCAATCAACGTAAGAGGTGTTATACCGTCATCGAAGAGCAATCGTGAGATGCTGCCATTGAGACCAAACAAAACTGCTGCGGTCATTACCATGAGGTAGCCGACTAGGGTATAAGTAGTATTCCGCCTGGGTTTATTATGGATACCACACCTCCGATGAGGTTACAAAATGGCGATTGGTTTAGTAATATTTGCAGTAGGAGTGGGAGAGGAAGGAACAACAAGATTAAAGGTTGCATTGATACCCTGTGCATCAGTAGCAATGTTAATCAAACAAAACTCAATATTATCGGGTAAATTATTTTGAGGGATCAATTGTGCCAATTTTTGATTTATCTTATCCTCAAACAAGGCGACAAGGCCAGTAACAGAAATATTAGAGAAATTTGCTTGTAGGATATGTATTTGTACCTGGCAATTAACCACCAACAATTGGGTATCAAGCGTAAAATGTTGTGTTACAGGTACCCCTAATAAAGATACCTGGTAATCACCAGTAATGTTCATCTGAGTCCCATTAGTAAATTGAATCTGCACATTGCTAACACGCCCGTTAGCTGGTAAATCTATCGCCTGAACACTATTTTGAAGCAGTGGAGTAATGATAGATTGATCAGCATGTACAGTGACATTCCCAGATGCACCAGGTATTAGAGTAACTGGAACAGGAGGTTTAGTGCCGCCAATAGACAGCTGGAATAACAGCATCCCTACCACTCCCAATACGATTCCAATCAATAGAAAGACCCCATACAATACAATACGAGTCACATTCCGTTGATGAGTTGGAGATGAAGTACTTCCAGTAGCAAGTTGAGCTTCTACTTGGCCTGAAAAGCGATTCATAAGCAATCTTCCAAGAGATGAAGTACTTCCAGTAGCAAGTTGAGCTTCTACGGGCGAACTAAAAGTTTGAACAGGTGAACTTACATTTTCCTTGTCTGGAAATTCAGTTGTACCCGCCAGGCTTTCGTCTTCTACTGTTCTGTTGGCATCAAGCGTAGGCTCGTCTGCAATTACGCTTCGTTCGTCTTGAGTGCTTTCATCATCCATAACAAGTTCATTTCCTCTTTTAAATTGTGTTCTTCATGATGTAGAGTATATCATATCTAACACCGCTTCAGAGCAAGAACTCAGCAGTTTTAAACTATATGCATATAAAATGAAGGAGCATCTCACTATGGTATTTGTTGATGACAGGCTGAGCCGTATGGCGCAAGTCCTGGTTCACTATTCTTTGAATGTTCAACCTGGTAACCTTGTTGCTATCCAGGGAGGAGCCAAGGCAATACCACTTTTACGTGAAGTTTACCGTGAAACTCTTCGAGCCGGAGGACATCCTGAACTCAATATAGGTTTGGAAGAAGCGCGTGAAATTTACTTAAAAGAGGCCAATGATGATCAACTAAACTTTGTTTCACCTGTCACACAGCTTGTCAACGAACGTTTCGATTGTCTGCTCTATATTGACGCTGAAACCAACACGCGGCGCCTTTCGAGAGTAGAACCGCTTCGCATAGCAAAATTGCGCAAAGCTTATGATGCTCTTGATACACTCTGGTCAAAACGTGCAGCACAAGGACTGATGCGATGGTGCTATACACAATTTCCAACACATGCGTATGCCCAAAATGCAAACATGTCTCTGGAAGACTATTGGGAATTTGTTTGCAATGCCTGCATGATCAACGAACCAGATCCCGTGGAGCAATGGCAAGTACTGTCTTTACAGCAACAAAAACTGATCAACTGGTTAAAAGGGCATAAAGAAGTGCATATCGTAGGAGAAGATACTGACTTAATACTTTCGATAGAGGATCGTCCATTTCTCGCATGCGATGGGCATAACAATCTACCAGATGGAGAAATCTATTCCAGTCCTGTGGAAAGCAGCGCTCACGGAACTATACGCTTCGCCCTACCTAGCAGCTACGATGGACATAACGTTGATGACATCAGGCTGCGTTTTGAAGATGGTCGAATAGTGGAAGCTCATGCTGCTTCAAGCGAAGAATACTTGCTTAGCATGCTTAATATCGACGAGGGAGCAAAACGGATTGGTGAATTTGCATTCGGGATGAATTATGGCATACGTGAAGCTACCCGCAACATTCTTTATGACGAGAAAATAGGTGGCACTATTCATTTCGCTCTGGGTCGCAGCTATCCAGAGTCCGGCGGGCTCAATGTATCTGCACTTCACTGGGATATGGTGTGTGACTTGCGCATGCAAGGTGAAGTATTGGTTGATGGAGAGTTGTTCTTACAAAGCGGAAAATATCTATTACTTTAATACAGCCCTAGTTATCTAAGAGAGAATGAGCTTCGACAAGGGAAGCTCATTCTCCAATGGCCATTACAAGGCAACTAATTTAGCTATTCAGCGAAAGAGTTAGTGCAGGCTGTTGTATCTGATGTTCGGCTGAAATGGGTATAATTGCTGTACCAACTGCAAAGAATTCGATAACATGCGAACCCCAATCGCGGCTGTCCTCAACTATATTAACGCCGACGATGCCTTGCGCACCAAGACTAGCAGCCTCCGCTTGCATTCGCTCCATCGCTAGCTCGCGTGCATCGTAAATGGCCTGAGTAAAGTTGGGATACTCGACGTTCTGGCCTATTTGCCTCATCATCTGACCAAAACTCTGGTGAGCGACATGATAGACACAGTTACCCATTACCATACCTACGGGACGGTATCCTGCCTTAAGCAAGGTCCAGAAATCCTGTCCAGAAAGGTCCGAAGTAAATGGCTTGCCAAGAGCATTGCGATAAGGCTGGCCAGTACGCGAGCGGATCGCAGTACCGATAGCCATAAACTCAGCCATCGACTCGCCCCACTGATATGATGTGATCACCAGTCGCACACCAACAATACCATCAGCGCCGAGTGCATTGGCCTCTTCTTCCATGCGGGTCATGGCTAGTCCACGGGCATGATACATGGCCTGAGTCAGAACATTCACTTCCATGTTCTGCTTCCAATTCGAAAATTGGAACCCGATATGATAGATAGAACTTCCTACTACCAGACCGATCGGGTCAAATCCAGCCTCGCGCACTAATAAAAATTCGTTGACGCTTAAATCGCTGGTGAAAAGCCCACGATGTGTCGCATCACCACGCATTATACTAAGTCGTTCGCGTGCATGTACTGGTAAATCACCGCCTTGCGGAGGAGGCATCTGGTTAGACATAAAATACTCCTTATTTTCTAAAATACAATCGTTTGTATATCCTAATAGCAAATCAAGGAAATTACGCATGAGATCAAGATAAATATTTCATTGAAGCAGAAATCGCTCCAGGGCAGCACGAGAATGAGCACTTTGACTTGCAAGCTGAGCTAAAGCCTCCGAAAGTTCATCAATCCATTGATCCACTGTAGTTTGCTCAGTTTTAAGTACAATGCCCCATACCACGTGCTCACGTACCGATATTAGAAACCCTTGCTTCTCTCTGCCAATTCGATATTGATACTCACCTAAAGATACTACTATATTCTTCACAGATCGCTCACGTGAAAAAAAACTCCCTTGTCGGGTTACTCTTGTATAATCTGGCAGCGATCCTTCCAACTTGACAGCAAGGGCATCTAGAAATGTCTTTAAATCGGTCTTGTCTGCACGCAAAGATGCAGCGAAAAGCTCTGTCCGCATTGGCTCGCTAATTTCGTCACTCATGCTCCTCTCCCTACCGAATAAGTCGAAGAATTAATTGCGTACCGAAAATGGGATGCTATGACCTGCTACAGCATATGCGTTCTATAATATCACAGCTATGGAAATAACCAACTATATCTTCCACCAGTTCTTATGCCACTTCCTTGCCACTTCTAGAGCATCCAGCGTCTCCTTTGTAAAAATTGTCTTGCTACGCTCGACTTCAGCAGTGCCAGCGTTCAGATCTATGATACCTAGATCCACACCTAAAAGAGGCTCAATAGCAGCAACGGTACAGTAAGGCACATAGGCTGCGCTGTACCCTCCTTCCTGCAGCATCACTAACCGTCCTTCACAAACATCTTCTGCCAGTCCAAGCATCAGTTCGGACATTTTACGGAATCCTGCTTGAGTGACCATCATTTGAGCAAGAGGATCAAGCCAATTTGCGTCCTGGCCAGCCGAGATTATTACCAATTGCGGGCGATATCGTAATCCAATAGGGACTACCAGTTGTTCAAATGCTGCGCGATAGCCCCTATCTCCAGTACCAGCCGGGAGTGGTATGTTTACGGTGAAGCCTGCACCCGCGCCAGTTCCTATTTGTTCCAATTCTCCGGAAATTTTGGGGTACCAGTTTTGTTGGTGTAACGAGACAAATAACACACCAGGATCGGCATAGAAAGCGTCCTGGGTTCCATTACCGTGGTGTACATCCCAGTCTACAATCATGATGCGTTCAAGACCATAGACGTTACGCGCATTATGAGCCGCGATTACCGCATTATTGAAGATGCAGAACCCCATCGCGCGATTGCTTAAAGCATGATGACCCGGTGGACGTAAGAGCGCATATGCATTCTGCACCTGTCCACTCATTACAGCCTGCACTGCGTTCATCGCGCCACCTGCTGCAAATATAGCCGCGTCAAATGAACCTTGACTTAGAGGGGTATCACTCTCGATCTCGCCCCAATCGCCTTTCATTGGACCGCCCTCGACATGTTTACGAACTCCAGCAATAAACTCGCGCGTATGATATACAGCGAGTTCTTCTTCGGTCGCAGCTCGAGCCGAAATGTGTTCCATTTGTGCTGTTAAACCCGAACCATCAAGAAATTGCTTTATGCGTTGTGTGATATAGACTGACGATGGATGCGGTTCTGACCCTAGCTGAAACGAGCCATTGCGCATAAAAATTGTTGTTTGTACACCAGTATCATGACCCAGGTAATGTTCATCGAAGATGAGACCTGTACGATTGGTTGGCATAAAAAGCATCCTTTCTGAAAGAAGGATTGGGGTTCTCACTACTAAAGATTTTATTTTTAATTATATAAAAGGATCAGTGACTTATTGCATACAGCGGCTTAAGATGGTACTATAAGCCAATCATGGATCAAAACACCAATAAAAATTCAATAGATGAAATCGACCAGAAGATTATAGATGCATTACAAATAGATGGGCGTCGTCCTTTTACCAAATTGGCTGCAGAACTTGGTATCTCAGAAGCAAGTGTCCGTCAACGTGTTGCTAACCTGATCAATACACGAGTGATGCAGATAGTGGCAATAACGAACCCAGTAAAATTAGGCTTTTCTCATGCCAGTATGATTGGCATACGTGTTTCAGGTGATCGTCTCTTTGAAGTAGCAAATGAGATTTCTGCATTCGAAGAAGTAATATATCTCATTATCTGCGCGGGTAGCTTTGATCTGTTAGCCGAAGTCGTGTGTCGGGATAATGATCACCTCTTAAATTTTTTGACTGAAAAGCTTTACAAAGTGCAGGGAGTACAACAAACAGAGACATTTATGTACCTTCGTGTCTGTAAG
>Ga0137372_10000206_pt1 | contig 50033 bp, 40 predicted proteins | sample SagtaG_6_FD_104911 | JGI IMG/M metagenome (GOLD analysis project Ga0137372, IMG submission 104911) | Vadose zone soil microbial communities from Sagehorn Ranch, Mendocino, California, USA - Sage1_R_60_16 metaG | ecosystem: Environmental > Terrestrial > Soil > Vadose zone | place: USA...
CCCGGCACACGCCGAGCTGTTCCACCCGCGCCAGCAGTGGCTGCGCGACTCGACCAACGGGCTGTTCCTGTACTGGGGCTTGCGCACCGCACCGGGCTACAAGGACTGTGCCGCCTGGGAGCAGGCGGTCACAGACGGCGGCTGGAACGCCAACTACTGGGTCGACGAGGGGCTCAAGCTGCACGTGCAGTACCTCGTGCTGGCCTCGTTCCACAGCCGGCTCGGGTACGCCCGCGCCTGGCCCTCTGCCATCCCCGGCAGTTGCAGTACCACGCGGGACTTCCTCGGCGAGCTGATCGTCGCGGCGAAAGCCAAGGGGCTCAAGGTGGTCCTCTACATGACCGACGACCCGCAGTGGTACTGGGAGGGGTGGCAGCCGACCCGGCCACCGGACCCGACCGACCCGGCCGACCTGGCCAAGCCGAGCTGGCTGGACTCGGCGGCGTACTCGGCCTACAAGAACAAGACGGTCAACCTGCACACCCGGCCCGGCTTCGGCGAGTTCAGCTACGACAACTTCGTCGAGGTGATGAACAGGTACCAGGACCTGGCCGGGTTCTGGATCGACAACGACAACGAGTACTGGGAGCAGAACGGGCTCTACGAACGGATCCGGGCGCAGCGACCGGAGATGACGCTGTCCAACAACAACGAGGACACCCCGCTCTTCGACATGGTCAGCCATGAGCAGAAGGTCGGCATGACCCCGCCGTACGACTACCCGCAGGCGGTCTGGACGCCGATGCCGCGGCTGACCGAGGGCGAGTGGAAGCTGCCGACCACCGGCAACTGGTGGTACGACGGCCACGACGGCGACGTCGACTACCCGATCACGTACGGCCGGATCGTGTCCAACGCCGGCTCGTCGATCAAGTCGCTGATGGCCGAGACGGCTCAGGTCAACGGGCGCTTCCCGAGCAAGCAGGAGAAGTTCAACAACGACGCGAAGGTGTTCCTGGACGGGATCTGGAGCGCGATCCACGGGGTCGAGGGCGGCGGATACCTGTACGGCGGCCTCAAGCCCGGGGACTGGAACGACGGGGCGCACGGGGTCACCACGGTCAGCAAGGCCGATCCGGATCTGCACTACGTCCACGTGCTGACCAAGCCGGCGACCGCGACCGCACTCACCTTGCGGGACAACGACTACCGGGTGGTCAGTGTGCAGAACTTCCGCACCGGTACCCCGATGTCCTTCACCCAGCAGGGCGGTTCGTTGACCATCAACGGGATCACCGCCTGGGACGCCTTCGACACGGTGTTCACGGTGCAGACCGCCGGTCGGATCGGCGCATACCCGAACGGTGTCCTCAGCGCCACGGCGAGTGCGAGTGCCGACGGGTTCCCCGCCGGTAACCTCGTCGACGGCGACCACACGACCTACTGGGACAGCAACACCACCGTGCCGGTGTCGGTGACGCTGGACCTGGGTACCCGCCGCAAGGTCGCCTACCTCGCGGTCAACCAGCGGGAGTGGTCGCCGACGTACAACCGCACCACGTTCGGCCGGCCGGAGGATTCCGCGCGCATCAAGAACTTCACCGTGTCGGTCAGTGACGACGGCATCCGGTGGAGTCCGCCGGTGGTCAGCGCGGTCATGCCCAGCGCCCGCGGCGTCCAGTTCGTCGACCTGAACCTGGACCGGCCGACCCGGTTCGTCAAGCTCGACGTGCTCGACACCTGGGCACAGGCCAACGCCCCGAGGTTCTTCCACAAGCTGCAGATCGACGAGATGTGGCTCGGTTACAGCCATCCGTCGGGTACCCCGGGGAAGTCCGTCATGGTCGAGGCGGAGAACGGTGTGGTGCAAGGGCTCGCCCGGGTCGCGCCGTGCGCGGTGTGTTCGGGTGGCCGGAAGGTGGAGAACATCGGCAACGGCGCCGGCAACGACGTGACCCTGACGGTACCGGTCGACGAGGGCGGGAAGTACGTGCTGACGGTCGTCGGGTTGGTGGCTGGAGCCCGTACCGGTTACCTGAGTGTCAACGGTGGCCCGCCGGTACCGGTGGTGTTGTGCGGCAGCGGTTTCGAATCGCCGGTGGTGGCCCGCTCGATCGTGGTGAAGCTGACGGGCCGGACCAACACGGTGAGGTTCTTCAACGTCACCGGGTCCGCCCCGGACCTCGACCGGATCACGCTCAGCCAGCTGCCCGACGATGACGACTGACCGGCCATGACGACTGGCCGGCCAGGACAACTGGCCGGCCAGAACAACTGAGAGGATTGCGCCGGAGATACCCCGTTGTAATACTTGTCCGCAGTCCGGGGCTGACGGACGGTAACAGCCCGTGCCGCCGGTACGTGCGGAAGGGGCCAGGTGCCGATGCACAGCCAGCCCAGGGCTGGGACTCCGACCTCAGTGGGGGCGGCCACCCTGCGTTCCCGGCGCACTCCGCTGCCCGTGACGATGCTGCTCGACCTGGCCGCCGGGATGGCGGCCGCGCTGGAGCTGCGGCACGGGCGCGTGGGCCCGCCGCACCTCGGGTTGTCCCCGGACAGTGTGCTGGTCGATCCGGCTGGTCAGCTGACCCTGCTGGACGCCGGCCCGGACCCGGACTACGCGGCGCCGGAGCAGAGCGGCCGGCTCTCCCGTGACGTTGACGAGCGGGCCGACCTGTACGCCCTCGGGGTGGTCCTCTACGAGCTGGCCACCGGTACCCGCCCGTTCGCCGGTACCCGGGCCGCCGAGCTCACCCATGCTCAGCTCACCCGGGTACCCCCACCGGTGGTGGAACTGCCGCCCGGAGTGGCCGGCGTGGTCCACCGGCTCCTCGCCGTGCTGCCCGAGGAGCGCTACCAGACTGCCCGTGGCGTGCTCGCCGACCTCCGCCGCTGCCAGGACGACCTGGCCGCATACGGTGAGGTGGACGCCTTCCAGCCGGGCCTCGTGGACGTCCCGCGCGGGGCGGCCTTCACCGGGCGGCTCTACGGCCGGGTCCGCCAGCTCGGCCAGCTCAGCGCGGCCCGGGAACGGGTGCTCCAGGCCGGTGGCACCGAGCTGATCTGGGTCAGTGCCGATCCCGGGCTGGGCAAGTCCGCACTGCTCGGCGCGTTCGGCGACAGCATCGTGATCGGCGGTGGTTGGGTGGCCCGCACCACCTTCCGGGCCACCGACACGGCACCGTACGCCGGGCTCGGCCGGCTGCTCGGCGACCTTGCCGGGCACCTGATGATGCGCTGCGGCGGAGAGCTGGACGGGTGGCGCACCCGGCTGGCCGAGGAGCTGGGCGGCGCCACTGAGGTGCTGGTCGCGCTGGCTCCCGAGCTGGCCCCGCTGGTCGGTGCCGGCCGGGCATACCCGGCGCCGTCCGGTGAGCCAGCCGGGATGCTGCTGCGCCTCGGGGTACGCCGGCTGCTGTCCAGCGTCGCCGGCACCGGCGGCCCGCTCACCCTGATCCTCGACGACCTGCACCGGATCGACGCGGCAACGGTCGATCTGCTGCGGCACGTACTCGCCGATCCGGATACCACCGGTGTCCTGGTCGTCGGCGGGTACCGGCCGAAGGAGCTGACCGGGCCGCTCGGCGGGCTGCTGCGCGAGCGCGGCCCGTGGCGGGTGGGCGGCACGCTGACCCTGCGCCCGCTACCCGACACCGTCCTGGCCGAGCTGCTCGCCGATACCCTGCGCGCGGGCCAGCGCGAGTCGGCCGAGCTGGCCCGCGTGGTCGCCGACCGGACCGGCTCCCGGCCGCTGGCCGTCGCCGAGTTCCTGCGCGAGCTGCGGCAACGCAAGCTGCTGCGGTTCGACGAGCAGCACGGGTGGCGCTGGGACGCCGGCGCGGTCGCCGACGCGCCGGCGGTACGCGCGCTGGCGCCCGCGGTGCAGAGCCGGCTGGCCGGCCTGCCGACCCGGCTGCTGCGCATGTTGCAGGTCGCCGCCACGTTCGGCGGCCCGGTCGACCTGCCGGCACTGACCCGGGTCACCGGTTTGACCGGGGACGAGCTGCGGGACCTGGTCGGTGCGGCCGTGCGCGAGGGCCTGCTCGTCCAGGCGCCGGGTCACGGGCAGTACCGCTTCACCCACGAGGTGGTACGCGAGGCGGTGCGCGAGACACTCGCCGACCCCGAGCGCGCCGAACTGGACGCGGCGGTCGGCCGGATGCTGCTGAGCCAGCCGGGACCGGCCGACCCGGAGGTCGTGGTACGGCTGTGCGCCGACCTACCCGGCGACGACGACCAGCGCACCGGGGTCGCCGAGCAGGCGCTGGCGGCCAGCCGGCACGCGTACCGGCTCGGGGCTCTGCGGGTCGCGGACGACCGGATCCGCACGGCGATCGGGCTGCTGCCCGAGCAGGCGTGGAACCGCCGGGTGCCGCTGGCGTACGCGGTGCACCTGCACGCGGCCCGTACCACCGACGATCCGGTACGCGCCGGTGACCTGCTGGACGCCGCCAGCCGGTACGCCCTCGACGAACTCGCCCAGGCCAGGGTGCTCGCCCAGCGGGGTGCCACGGCCGAGGCGCTGCAGCTGCTGCGGGTCGACCTGCCGGCCGAGCCGCAACGGTGGGCGGCGGCTGCCCGTACCACCGCGGGAAAGCTCGCCCGCCGCCTGGCTGAGCTGCGGGTCGACGAGTTCACCGGCGGCCTGGCCGCCAGCGACCCCCGGGTGGTGCTGGCCCTCGACGTGATCGCGGACGCGATCGTGCTCACCGCGCCGCTGGACGACTGGGCGGCGCTGCTCGCCGCGACCGGGGTGCGGCTGGCGTTCGAGTTCGGCCCGACGCCGTCGGCCGCGCTGGCCTTCGCCGGCTACGCGGTGGCCCTGGCCGACCGTGCCGGCCTCTGCGACGGCCCGGCCGCGGCGAGCGCCGCGCAGGCCGCCCGGGTCGCCCTGGCCCTGCGGGACAGCTGCCCGGCATCCGGCCTCGCGGCCCGGCTAGCGCCGGTCGGAGCCCTGGTCCGGTCGCTGTGGTACGAGCCGGACGTCGATCCGTTGGCGTGCCTGGACGAGGGTTTCCGCCAGGGCATCGAGGACGGTGAGCCCGCGCTGGCGCTGGACAACCTCATGCTGGCCGTGGCGCACCGGTTCGTGCTCGGTGCTCCGCTGAGCACGCTTGCCGAGCAGGTCGACCAGGTGCGCATGCTGGCCGACCGCTACGGGGTACCGGACCTGAGCGGTACCGCCGCCGGGGCCATCGCCCGGCTGCGCGGGCTGCCCGGGCGCGGCCAGTCCCCCTCGATCGTCGGCGCGGTCGGCGCCTACCTGCTCGGCGAGGCCGGTGCCAACGGGGTACCGCAGGACCGGCCGGGCAGCTTCCTCGGTGCCGTGGCCGCCTGCTTCCACGCGCTCGCACTGGCGGACAGCTACCCCAACGCGGACCCGGACACCCAGCGCGCGATCAGTGCCGAGCTGGTCGAGCACCAGGCCCGGCTGGACGAGTGGGCCGGGCACGGCCCGGCCGCGTTCGCGGCGTACGCGGCGCTGCTGGCCGCCGAGCGGACCCGGTTGGCCGGCGACGCGGAACGGGCCGCCGACCGGTACGCGCGGGCCGTGGACACTGCCCGGGAGCACGGCCTGGTGCCGGTCGAGGCGCTCGCCGCCGAACTGGGCGGACGGCACGCACTGAGCCGGGCGCAGATCGGTGCCGCGGTGGCCTACCTGCGCCGGGCCCGCGACTGCTACCAGCGCTGGCGGGCCCCGGCCCTGGTCGCGCACGTGGACCGGACCCTCGCCGCGGTACCCACCCGGCCGGACCGTACCTTCGACCAGCTCGACCTGCTCGCGATGGTGCGGGCGTTCCAGGCCATCGCGGGTGAGCTGAGCCCGGACCGGTTGGTTGTCACGCTGCTCAAGCTGCTGATCGAGCACACCCACGCGGAGCGCGGCGCGCTGCTGCTGCCCGCCGAGCCCGGGCTGCACCTGGCCGCGACCGCGCGGTCGGAACGGGGCCGGATCACCGTGCTCGCCGACCTGGACCGGCCCAGCGCCGCGCACGTACCGATGTCCGTCGTCGAGTACGTGCACCGCAACGGCCGGCCGCTCGGCGGCCGGCCGGAGGAGCTGCCGGAGGAGCTGGCCGGGGACGCGTACCTGCGCCGGCACGCGCCCAGCGCCCTGCTGTGTACCCCGATCATGCGCGACGACCGGCTGATCGCGGTGCTCTACCTGGAGCACCGGCACCTGTCCGGCTGGTTCGGGGCCGAGCACCTGGACCTGCTCGACGTGCTCTGCGCGCAGGCGGCGATCGCGTTCGACAACGCGTACACCCACGCGCGGCTGGTGGAGGCGAACCAGGTGCTGGACGCGGCGTTCGACCGGCTGCCGATCGGGCTGATCCTGCTCGGACCGGACCTGACGGTGCGGCGGGCCTCACCCCGGGCGGTCGAGGTCACCGGCCTGCCGATCGAGCCGGGTACCCCGCTGATGGACCTGTTCGAGGTGCTCACCCCGAACGGCTCGGACGGGCTGCCGTACCGCCTGGAGCCCGGGTTCGCGCCGGTGGGCAAGAACTACGACCCGATCTACCGGGACGTCCTGATCGCCTCGCCGTACGGGGAGCCGCGCCGGATCCACACCTCCGCGCTGCCGCTGCGTGATCCCTCGGACACGCTGATCGGGGTCACGCTCTGGGTGTCCCGGATACCACCCGACCCCAGCTGACCGTTGGGGATGCGTTGACAACGTTGGATCCGTAAGATGGCCAGGTCCTGCCGTCAACGTCAGGAAGGCCGATGGTCACCTCCCGGTTCGCCGTACCGCTGATCGTCCTGCTCCTGCTTACCGGCACACTGTCCGGCTGCGCCCGACCGACCGCGGTCGTCTGGGCCGATGGCTCGGCGAGCCCGTCCGCCACCCTGGACTCCCCGACCGGGTCCCCGGTCGCCTCCGGGTCCGCCACCCCGTCGGCAGCGCCGAGCCCGTCCGCGTCACGGTCGCCGTCAGCGGCACCGACCACCCGCGCGCCGGCGCCGCCACCGGTACCGGGCAGCTCGGCCGCCGCCAACGCGGTGCTGGCTCAGACCAACGCCTGGCGTACCGCGGCCGGACTGCGCCCGTACACCATGCTCCCCGGCCTGATCGCCAGCGCGCACAAGCACAACCTGGTGATGATCGCCGGCTGCGGCCTGTCCCACCGCTGCCCGAACGAACCGTCGCTGGGCGACCGGATCAGGGCGCAGGGCGTGCAGTGGCACACCGCCGGCGAGAACATCGGCGAGTCCGGCCCGCATGCCAACACCACGGCCGCGATCACCGACGCCGCCAAGGGCCTCAACCAGGCGATGTTCAACGAGAAGCCGCCGGACGACGGGCACCGCCGCAACCTGCTCAGCAGCGGCTTCACCCACATCGGCATCGACGTGGTACGCGACAGCCACGGTACGGTCTGGCTGACCGAGGACTTCACCGGCTGACCGGCGTCAGGTGATGGCCGCCTTGATCCAGGCGCGGAGCCGGGCGATGTGGGGCAGGTCCTCGCGGCACCAGCTGGCCACCCGCTCCACCGCGCCGACCTTCGTCCGGGCGTCGTCGCCATCCGAGATTTTGCACTGCGGCAGCGGTACCCGCAGCTCGGCCTGGAGGGCGGAATCGGTCGCGAAGGCGGCGAGCAGGCGGCGCTGCTCCTCGGTGAGGTGACCGCTGCGCTGTTGGTCCGGGGCGAGGCCGTGGTTGCGCACCTGGTAGGTCCACGACCCGTCCGGGCTGATCGACCAGATCCACGCGGTCGCGGAGAAGCCGCCGCCCGCGGTGACCGTGATCGGGGGCAGCTCGACCGATGCCGGCGGGCCGGGTACCAGCAGCGGAGCCAGCTCGGCCCGCGAGCGGGTCAGCTGCAGGGCGGTGAGCAGCACGGCGGTGAGCCCACCGACAACCAGGGCGTACCGGACCAGGCGCATGACCGTTGGACGCGTCGCGCGAGACGGCAGTTCCCTCAGTCGTAGTGCTGGAGGCTCGGCCAGATCTCCCGCCAGGGCCGGTTCCGGCCCCGACACACCGTGATCGGCTCGCCCTGCTCCTCGTTGTCCACGCCGACCCCGTTGTCCAGCGTGTCGACCTCGGTACACGAGTCGAAGTAGCCGAGGCGGCCCACCCGTTCGAAGCCGACGAACACCGCCACGGTCGCGGACTCCGGCGGCGGACCGTACCGGTGCAGCTCGTTGTGTCCACTGTAGACAGTCGGGAGCCGGTACCGGGGGCCGTACCGGTCCAGCGCACCGGCTTCGCCGTAGTTGCTGGTGACCAGTACGGCGACCGCCTGGTCCGAGGCGGGTAGCGCCTGGTATGCCGCAGCCACCTGGCGCACGTACGCCGGCCAGCCGATCGAATCGCCGATGGTCTGGTTTGCCGCGACGATCGAGGGTGGCAGCGAACGCTCCGGAAGCACCGGCAGCCCGATGAGAATCGAGGTGGCCGCGGTGAGCACGAGCGCGGCGCCGACCGCGACCCAGCGGGCCCGCCGGGCCGCCGCCCACCGGGCGGTGACCACACAGCCAGCCGTGTAGAGCGCCAGCAACAGGCCGAAGGCGTAGTAGACCTGGCCGCCGGTGACCAGCACGAGCACACCCACGACGGGGTACGCCCAGGCCAGCGCCCGCACCGGACGCCACTGCGGCGCCCGGAACAGCTGTACCCAGCCGGCGATCCAGATCGGCGCCAGCAGCGGCCCGAGCAGCAGGAACTGGAACGGGACGAACATGATCCGGTCGTCGTGCCCCTTGTTGCGGGCCACCGCCTCGGCCATCTTCGCCTGCGGCCAGTCGTGTGTGAGCTGGTACACCAGGTTGGGCGCGCCGACCACCAGCGCGATCCCCAGCCCGGCCCACAGCCACGGGCTGAGCAGCTCCCGGCGCGGCCCGGCGATCAGCAGCCCGGCACCGAGCCCGATCAGCAGCAGCACCACCAGTTGCTTGTTGTAGAGCCCGAGCCCGACCGCCAACCCGGCGGCCAGCCACCACCGGGGCTGCCCGCGCAGCAGCGCCCGGGCGGCGAACAGGATCACCAGCAACCACACCACGAGGTCGAACGAGGCCGTGGACAGCAGGTGCCCGGCGACCAGGACCAGGCTGCCGCAGGACCCGATCGCGGCCAGGGTCTGGGCGGCGGTGCCGCCACCGAGCTCGCGGGCGAGCAGGGCGCCGAGCACCACAATGGCCACCGGACACAGCAGTGCCGGGATCCGGATGCTCCACAGGTGGTCGCCGAAGAGCGCGATGCCGAGCCTGGCGAGCATCGGGGTCAGTGGCGGCTCGTCCACGTATCCCCAGGCGGGATGGTCGGACAGCAGCCGGAAGTACAGCTCGTCGCGGTGGTACCCGTACCGGTTGATGGTCGCGGTCAGCAGGACCAGGGCGGCGAGTGCGACCGCCGCGACCGGTCGCCAGGCGAAGCGGGGCAGGGTACGCACGCTATCGTGGGCCATGCCTGAGGATCCTCCACGGGACGGCCGGTGCCGCGGTCCGGCGATATCGAACCGGTACCGGGCGGCGCCGGATCGGCGCGGGACCGCGACCCGACCCGTCAGTGAACGGCGGTCGCCGCGCGAAGCCCGCCGACCGGGTCGAGGTAGAGCCGGGCGACCAGGGTGGTCCACTGGTACACCGCGTCCTCGCCGGGCGCGAGCGGCCCGGGCCGGTAGTGCGGTGACGAGACGCCGCGCTGCACCGACTCGCAGGCCGCCCAGTCCTCCCGGTTGGTGATGTCCCAGAACTCCACGGCGTACGAGGGATCGGCCACTCCGTCCGGGACGTACCACTCGCACTCGACGCGGGTGCGGTCCGGAGCGAGCGGGGCGAGCCGATGGGTCATCACGTAGTCGGGGTGCGCGGAGATCAGCAGGTTCGGGAAGAGCCCGACGTACCGGACGGTTTCCCGGGGAGCGCCCTGGATGAAGGCGCCGTAGCTCCTCCCGGACAGCGACATCGTCTCCGCGTGTTGCCGCAGATCCATCGAGCCGCCGACCCACACACCCGGCAGATCCCAGTTGTCGCCCGAGGTCGGCGGGGACACCTGGCACAGCTCGGGGTGGATCGACGGGCAGTGGTAGCACTCGTGGTAGTTCTCGACGATCACTTTCCAGTTGGCCGCGACCTCGTAGTCGTGCCGGGCGCCGAGCTGGAGCGCGCCGGGCCGGTACGGCTCGATCAGCTCGGCCAGGCCGCCGAGGTAGTCGGGCAGCGGTGGGGCGCCGCCGGTGGCGTTGACGAACACCCAGCCCTGCCACCCGGCCACCGGTACCTCGACCAGACCGTGCTCGCCGGCGTCGAACCCGGGCACCGCACGCATCGCGGCCGCGGTGGCCAGCGCACCGTCGAGCCGGTAGGCCCAGCCGTGGTACGGGCAGACGACGCTGTGCCGGGTCGCCGTACCCCCGTCGGGAAGCAGCTCGTGCCCGCGGTGCCGGCAGATGTTCGCGAAGGCCCGCATCCGCGGCCCATCGATCGTGACCAGTACGCCGACGTCGCCCGCGGTGACCGCCCACTGGGTGACCGCCGGCCCGGGCCGGCGGCCGACGCAGGTCCACGCGCCCGCGAACAGATGCCGGCGTTCCCAGGCCAGGACGGCCGGCGAGGTGTATGCGGCGGCCGGCAGCATGCGCGACTGCCCGAACGGGCGCAGCGCGTCGGCCAGCTCGACGTCCCGGAAGGGCGCCTCCATCCCGACACAATACCGCCGGGCCGAATCATTGGTTGACGACCATCAATCAATTGCGTACTTCTGTTGATACGACTTCGGCCTCGCCCAGCCGACCCACGCAGAGGAAAGGCACCGGAAGGACCATGGCCGGACGACTTCGCACGCTGTCCCTGGTCGCGGCGGTCGCGCTGCTGGGCACCGGGCTGGCAGTCACCACCGTCGCGAGTGCGGCACCCACTGACGTTCTCCTCTCGAAGAACCACCCGGCCACCGCGTTCACCACCAGGTCCGGGTTCCCCGCCAGGAACGCGGTCGACGGCAGGGCCGCCACCCGCTGGGCCAGCAATTCCGGTGGTACCCAGTGGATCGCCGTCGATCTCGGCACGATGAGCCAGCTGGTCCGGGTACGCCTGCACTGGGACACCGCCTGCGCCAGCTCCTACCAGATCCAGACCTCACCCGGCAACGCGGTCTGGACCACCATCTTCAGTACCACCAAGGGCAACGGTGGAGTGGACAACATCGCGGTGAAGGGCACCGGCCGCTGGGTCCGGGTGCTCATGCTGAAGCGCTGCCCCAACGCGCCCGGCAAGGGCTACTCGTTGCGCGAGTTCCAGGTGTACGGGCCACCGGGCCCGCTCCCGCCACCGGCGCATCCCCGGCTCATCAAGGTCACCTGCACCTCCGTCACCATCGGCTGGGATCCGTTCAGCGTCCCTCCGGCGGCGGTCGACGCTTTCCGCGACAGCCAGCTCGCCGGAACGGTCGCCGGTGACCGGACCAGCATCACGATTCCGCTGGCGGCCAACCTCAGCTACCGGATCCACCTCGTCTCCCGGGACGCGGCCGGCGACATGTCCAACCCGACCGACCCGATCGCCGTCACCACTCCGCCGTGCGACGATCACACGCCGCCGAGCGCGCCGGGGAACGTACACGCCATCGACATCGGCAGCACCTGCGTGACACTCGCGTGGAATCCGGCGCACGATGACGTCGGCGTGGTCAGGTACCGCGTCTACCGCGGCGGCCAGCTGATCGGGGAGACGCCGAACACCTACTTCGTGGTGTGCGGCCTTACCCCCGACTTCACGTACACCTTCCAGGTCAGCGCGGTCGACGCGGCGGGCAACGAGTCGGCGAGGAGCGCGCAGTTCGTGGTCCGGACGCGCCCCGGCTGCGTAGCGGTCTGCGAGGTGACCGTCGCCGGTACGAGCAACGACCTACCGTGGGGACTGGTCACCCTGCCGGACGGCACGGTGCTGTTCACCGAACGGGACACCGCGAACCTGGTCCACCTCAGCGCGACCGGAGTCAGCAAGGTGGTCGGGCACGTACCCGACGTGCAGTCCACCAACGGCCAGGGCGGCCTGACCGGACTGGAGATCTCGCCGACCTTCACCACCGACCACTGGCTCTACTTCTTCCACACGTCACCCACCGACGCGCGGATCGTGCGGATCAGATACCCCGACGGCGCGCTGGACACCGGTACCGAGCAGGTGCTCCTGGCCGGTATCGCGCGCAACAAGTTCAACGACGGTGGCCGGCTGCGTTTCGGCCCGGACCGCAAGCTCTACGCCGCGACCGGCGACGCCCAGAACGGCGCCAACGCGCAGAACCTCAACAGCCTCAACGGAAAGGTCCTGCGGCTGAACCCGGACGGTACCCTCCCCTCGGACAACCCGTTCCACAACTACGTGTGGAGTCTGGGCCACCGCAACGTCCAGGGGTTGGCCTTCGACTCGCAGGGCCGGCTCTGGGCGGCCGAGATGGGCGCGAGCACGGCCGACGAGCTGGACCTCATCGTGAAGGGCGGCAACTACGGCTGGCCGGCATGCGAGGGTACCGCCGGCGACTGCGGCCACGCGGAGTTCATCGCGCCGGTACGCACGTTCGGCGTCGCGGCCGCCTCCCCCGGCGGGCTCGCCATCGTGCACGACGTGCTCTACATGACGGCCCTGCGCGGCCAGCGGTTGTACCGGATGGTGATTCAGGGCTCGGGCACCGCGCCGCCGCAGGCGTTCCTCATCGGCACGTTCGGCCGGCTGCGTACCGTCGAGCCCGCACCGGACGGCGGGCTCTGGGTGACCACCAGCAACAACGACGGGGTGCCCAGCCCGAGAAACAACAAGGTCCTGCACGTGGAGCTGGGCCGGTAGGCCGCCGGCTCAGAAGGAGGTGCTACGACTCTCGCTGTAGGGCGCGATCCGGGCCCCGACCACATGTGCGAAGTTCAACAACAGCGTCGATGTCTCCTCGTCGCTGTACCGCGAGACGATCAGTGCCCGGACGCTCCCGTCGCGCATCCACGCGCCGAGGTCCTCGCTGGTCGGCGGGGAGCCGTGCAGCCGCAGCACCAACTCCTTCTCCCGGCCGACGGTGAGGACGTAGAGCAGACCTGTGGGGTCATCGTCCGGCATCTCAACCACCTGTCCACGGTCTGTTCGAGGGCGGGCCGGAGACCTGGCGACGCGCCACAGCGGCCGGCTCGTTCCAACCTACGCTCTGATCCGTCCCGCCACCCGACGAAGCGTGCTAGGGTGGGCGGGTTGCAGTTTTGGTTTCCGAATACGTTGCCAGCGCCTGGTGGGTATCCGACCCCCGGGCGCTCTTTGTGTTGCCGGTCTTTTCCGGGACAAGGTGATCAACGCGGCGACGCGGAGTCCACAAGGTGTGGCCTCCAGCAGCCTTGCAAAGGAGAAAGACATGACGGTCGGTACCGTGAAGTGGTTCAACGGGGACAAGGGGTTCGGCTTCATCACCCCGGACGGTGGCGGCGCTGACGTGTTCGCGCACTACTCGGCCATCGCGTCCGACGGCTTCCGCAGCCTGGACGAGAACCAGCGGGTGGAGTTCGAGATCACCCAGGGCGCGAAGGGCCCGCAGGCGGTCAACATCCGCACCATCTGAGTCAACGCGACGTGCCACAGTGGCCCGGCCCCGGTTCGGGCCGCCGTGGCACGTCCGGCTCCGGTTCGTGTGCCCGCGGCGCGCGGCCGGCCGTCTGAGATCCTTTGTGCCATGACCATGAAGGACAGCACGATCCTGATCACCGGGGGCACCAGCGGCATCGGGCTGGCGCTCGCCGAAGGGCTCGCCGGGTGGGGCAACACCGTCATCGTCTGCGGCCGGCGCGAGGACCGGCTGGCCGAGGTACGCCAGCGGCTGCCCCGGATCGTCACCCGGGCCTGCGACCTGGCCGGTGCCGAGCAGCGCCTGGAGTTGGTGGAATGGCTGGTCGAGCGGCACCCGGCGGTCAATGTCCTGGTCAACAACGCGGGGGTACAGCTACGGTTCGACGCCACCCGGCCGGTCGACCTCGCCCGGGTACACCAGGAGATCGAGCTCAACCTCGTCGCACCCGTGCACCTCAGCTCCCTGCTCGCCGGGCACCTCGCCGGCAAGCCGGGCGCGACGATTGTCAACATCTCGTCCGGGCTGGCGTTCGTACCGCTCGCCGAGGTCGGGCTCTACAGCGCCACGAAGGCGGCCATCCATTCGCTGACCCTCACCATGCGGTACCAGTTGAAGGGCATGGGCATCCGGGTGGTCGAGCTGGCCCCGCAGGCGACCGACACCGAGCTGGGGGCGGACCGCCGCGACGATCCCGGCCGGTCGCACGGTGGCATGCCGCTCGAGGAGTTCCTCGCCGAGGCGCTGGCCGGGTTGGCCTCCGGGGCCGACGAGATCATGGTCGGCGCGGCCGCCCGGATGCGAGCGGCCGGCGACGGGATGTTCCCGATGCTCAACCGGTGAGCCTCACGGCTTCTTGAGGGCGGCCACGATCCCGTCGACGCATGCGGAGAGGTCACGCCCGGCGGTGTCGACGACCAGGCGCTCCCGGTCCCACGGCTCGTATTCGCGAGCCTCGATAGCTGCCCAGGTCGGTAGCCGAAGGTCCGGGATGTCGCCCACCCGGTTCTCCGCCCGGTCCCGGTGCTCGGTGGGATCCGAGCAGACGACCTCCACGTCGACGTGGTCCACCCCGGCGTCCCGGGCGACGTCGCGCCACGCGTCCCGGGTGATGGCCAACGGGTTCACCGAGTCGGCGACCACGGTCAGCCCCTGGCGCAGGTAGTCCCCGGCGAGGGCGTACCCGATGGCGTACCCGACCGGGCCGAGCGGATGGGCCGCGATGCCGGAGCGCACCACCGCCTGCTCGATGGTGTCGATCCGCAGGTGTACCCCACCGAGCCGGCGGGCCAGTGCCCGCGCGACGGTGGTCTTCCCGGTGGCCGGCAGCCCGGCCATGATGACCAGCACGGCTCATCATCGCAGGGCTGAGGCGGGTGCCCCGCTCCCGGGCGAACGGGAGCGGGGCACCGCACCGCAGACTCACCCGAGGGCGACGTGGAATATCTTGTTGCTGCTGTTGTTCGGGGTGCTGTCCTTGTCGCCGCCGTTGCTGGTGGCCAGCCACATCCCGCCGTCCGGGGCCGGCTCGACGGTACGCAGCCGACCGTACGTACCCACGAAGAACTGCTGCACGTTGGTGACTCCGGTGCCGCTGATCACCTCGCGGTACAGTCGCTGCCCGCGTTCGCAGGCGATGTAGATGACGTCCCGGATCACGGTCAGCCCGCTGCACGAGCCGGAGCCCACCGGATAGGTGTGTACCGGCTTGATGAAGCCCGCGGTGCCACACGTCCCGGAGGTACCCTCACATGACGGCCAGCCGTAGTTGCCACCCTTCACGATCAGGTTGGTCTCGTCCATGATGCTGTTGCCGAACTCCTGCTCCCACAGCCGGCCCTGGGAATCGAACGCGATGCCCTGCGGGTTGCGGTGCCCGTAGCTCCACGCGTAGTTGTGGAACGGATTGTCCGACGGCACCGTGCCGTCCGGGTTGAGCCGCAGGACCTTCCCGTTGAGGCTGTTGACGTTCTGCGCGTTGGCCCCGGACTGGGCGTCGCCGGTGGACGCGTAGAGCTTGCCGTCCGGGCCGAAGCGCAGCCGGCCGCCGTTGTGGAAGGTGTTGCGCTTGATCCCGGTCAGCAGCACCTGCTCGGTGCTGGTGTCGATGGTGGCCGTGGCCGGGTTGTACCTGATCCGCACGATCCGGTTGTCGGTCGGTGAGGTGTGCATGAGGTAGAGCCAGTGGTCGGTGCTGAAGGTCGGCGAAATCTCCAGACCGGTCAACCCGCCCTCGCCGTTGGTGCTCTGCACGTTGGGTACCGTGCCGACGATGCTCTTCGCCCCGGTCGACGGGACCAGCCGGCCGATGTTGTGTGCGTCGCGCCGGTTGTACAGCAGCGAACCGTCCGGCAGAGTCACCAGACCCCACACCACGTCGTTGTCGGTACCGACCGTGGTGACGGTACAGATCGGCTGTCCGGTGCAGCCGCCGGGCGGGGTGTGCACCAGCAGTGGCGGCGCGCTCGGGTCGCTCTCGTTCTTGTTGACGTCCGAGGCGGTGACCACGAAGCGGTAGTCGGTATCCGGGGTAAGGCCCTCGACCCTGGCGCTCGGCGTGGCGTCACCGGAGCTACCCACCCTGACCCGGCTGCCCGACGTCACGTCGTAGACCGTGTAGACGGCCACCCCGACGTTGTCGGTCGACGCCGTCCAGGCCAGCCCGACGCTGACACTCGTGACCGAGGTGGTGTGCACATTGGTGGGTGCCGATGGCGGGAGGACCTCGCCCTTCGGCGTGTGCACGATGATCTTCGGGCTCGGGTCGGACACGTTACCGGCCGCGTCCCGGGCATTGACGTAGATACCGAAGTCGAAGTCCGGGCTCAGCCCGCTGCAGGTACCGCTGGTGGCCGGTGCCGTGACCGTGCCGCAGAGCTGGCCGTCCTTGTAGATGTCGTAGAAGGCCACCCCGATGTTGTCGGTGGACGGGCTCCAGTGCACGGTCACCGTGGTCGGGGTGACGGCGTCCGGCACGGGGGTACCCGGGGCGGTCGGCGGGACGCTGTCGCCGTTGCCGAACACCTCGAACTCCTTCAGCGAGTACCCGTGGGTGGCGTCGGCCCGGCAGCGCCTGGTGCCGTACACCCGCACGTACCGGCCGCTGCCGGAGACTCCGGTCAGGTCGTCCACCCCGCCGTCGCCGGTCGACGTGGTGAAGATGGGCGTCCAGGTGGCGTGGTCGAGCGAGGTCTCCACCCGGTACGCCACCGCGCAGGACAGGTCCCAGGTGAGCCGCACGTGTGTGACGTTGGCGGTCTGCCCGAGGTCGACGTAGATCCAGGACGGGTCCTTGTTGGCCGCGCTGGCCCACCGGGTCGACAGGCTGCCGTCCACCGCGTTCTTAGCGAGGCAGCAGCCGCCGTTGGACGACGCGGTCACCGGCCTGTCGCGGGACAGCAGCTGCTCGGCGGCCGCGACCGAGCCGGCCTGTCCGGCCAATGCGACGGCACCACCGAGTCCGGTCAGGGCCAGGACCGCGATACCCGCGGTCAATGCGATCCGACTTCGTGGTTTCACCGGGATCCCCCATCCGTGGGAACGATGAATCTCAATACTTAACTGTTCCGGCGCGGTACCCTACCCGGCTGGTAGCGCAACGGATAGGCCCCATTCCGGTGGGTACTAGGCTTTCCCGACATGAGGCGGGACGAAGCCGGTCCAGCACTGCGACCAGCGACACCGCGAACCGTCGCGGCGCGGAGCAGCGCACGGTGGTGGCTCGGGCTGTCCGCCGCGCTGCTGGTCGTCCTCGCCACCGCCGTCGGCACCGGCGGGTGGCAGCCGGCCCGACTCACCCTCCGGCCGGGCGGGCTGGTGATGGTGCTGCACACCGTCGGCGTACCCCCGGATGGCGCGCTGCGGCGCGCCGTTGACCTGCTCCTGGAGCGGCTCGCGGCGGCCGGCTACGGCGAGCCGTCGGCCACCGTGACCGGAGCCGCTACCGTGACCGTCCGGGTCACCAGCGGCGACGCCGACGGGCTGCGCGGCCTCGCCGCACCCGGCCGGCTGAGCTTCCACGCGGTCCTGAACGGCCCGGTCACCCCGGTATCCGGAATGGACAGCTATCTGCTCGGCCCGGCCGGTGTGGAGCACCCGGATCTGGCCGGGGTGAGCGCCGTCCTGGACGCGGCCGTCGGCTGGTCGGTCCGGGTCAGGTTCACGCCGGCCGGACAGGCCCGGTGGGCCGCCCTCACCGCGGCCGCCCGGCAGGTCGCCGTCGTGGTGGATCGGCAGGTGGTCGCGGCCCCGCGCACGGATGGTACGGCAACCCCGGACGCACATATCGCAGTCAATGGCATGGACCAGGCCGGCGCGGTCCGGCTGGCCGCCCTGTTGGCCCACGGCCCGCTGCCGGTGGTGTTCACGGTCTCCGCGCTACGACCGCAGCCGTAGCGCGCCCTGCTCGGCCAGGCCGCGCAGCGCCGCGTTGAGCCGGTCCACCTCGGTGTCGGTGTGCGCGGCGGTGAGCTGGACCCGGAACCCGACCTGGTCGCGCGGCACCAACGGGTACGCCGCCAGGGTTACGTACACCCCGGCGTGCCACAACGTGTCCGCGACGTCGGCCAGGTCGACGTGAGGCGCGACGGGCAGCTCGATGATCGGGGCATGGCCGACGTTGGGCGTGGTCGCACCGAGCGCGCGTACCTGGTCGAGCACCCGCGCGCTGAGCCGGTGCAGCTCGGCGCGCAGCGCGTCCCCGCGCGCCTCGTTGACGTCGAACCCGGCCAGCACGCTGGCCAGCGAGGCGATCGGGGACGGGCCGGAGTAGAGGTAGGGCGGAGCGGCCACCTTGAGGTGCCGCTTCAGCTCGGTGGGTATCGCGAGGAAGGCCAGCAGTGACGAGTAGGCCTTGGAGAAACCGCCGACCAGCACCACGTTGTCGTAGCTCTCCCCGAAGTACCTGATGACCGCGTTGCCCCGCGCGCCGTAGGGCGAGGTCTCGTCGGGGCGGCGCTCGCCGAGCACCCCGAAGCCGTGCGCGTCGTCGACGTAGAGCAAGGCACCGTGCTCGCGGCAGATCCCGGCCAACGCCGGCAGGTCCGGTACGTTGCCGGTCATGCTGTTCAACCCGTCGAGCAGGACCAGGCGGGGGTACCCGGACGGAGCCGCCCGCAGCAGGCGCGCCAACTCGTCCGGCTCTTCGGCCCGGAACCGGCGTACCGTCGCGCCCAGCGCGCGGGCGTGCACCGCGCCGTCGTACATGGTCCGGTGCGCCTGAGCCTCCAGCAGGACAGTGCCCTGCCCGGCGAGCACCGGGACGACCGAGAGGTGGATGTGCGTCACGGTGGGCAGGAGCAGGGTGTCCGGCGCGCCGAGCAGCGCGGTCAGCCGCTCCTCGATCTCCGGGTAGAGCCGCGGGTTGCCGAGCAGCCGCGACCAGCTCGGGTGGGTACCCCACCGGCGGATCTGCTCCTCGATCGCGAGCATGATCTCCGGGTCGAGGTCGAAGCCGAGATAGTTGCACGAGGCGAAGTCGGCCAGCCAGTGCTCGCCGATGCGGATCGAACGGCCCCGGATCTCGTCGATGACCGCGTCGTACATCCGGGTCTCGTTGCCCAGCCGCACCAGCTCAGCGCTACGGGGATCGACAGCAGGCAGCCAGCCCGCAGTTTCCGGGGTTGGCACCTGCGCCTCCTCCTCGCGAAGGGGTGCTAGGCCGCCACCCGGTCGGAGAAGAGCCACTTTACCGTGTCTTCGTACAACATGGGCCGAGCGAATAGGTAGCCTTGACCGTATTTGCACCCAGCGCCAACGAGGAGGTCCCGCTCGGCGTCGCGCTCGATGCCCTCCGCCACCACGACCAGGCCCAGCGCGTCGGCGAGCCGGACGATGCCCTCGACCAACGCCTGCTGCCTCGGCGACGAGGACGCGGTGTCCACGAACGACTTGTCGATCTTCAATAGCTCGATGGGTACCTGGCGCAGGTAGCTGAGCGACGAGTATCCGGTGCCGAAGTCGTCGATCGCCACCCGTACCCCCATCGACCGCAAATCCTGCAGGTCGGCCCAGACCTTGTCGTCGTCGCGCAGCAGCAGGCTCTCGGTGATCTCCAGCATCAGCAGGTGCGGCGGCAGCCCGCACTCGGCCAGCTCCGCACGTACCGAGTCGACGAAGCCGAGGGTCCGGAACTGCCGGGCGGAGACGTTCACGCTGACGTACGGCGGCCGGGTCGACCCGGTCAGGCACTCCCGGTACCACTGGGCGGCGGTCACGATCGCGTGGTGCAGCACGAACGCACCCATCGGCACGATCAGGCCGGACTCCTCGGCCGCGCCGATGAAGTGCTCCGGCGCGAGCAGGCCACGATCCGGGTGCGCCCAGCGCACCAGCGCCTCGAACCCGGCCGTCCGACCGCTGTCCAGCGCGACGATCGGCTGGAAGTGCACGGCGAACTCACCCTGCTCCACCGCGCGCTCCAGCTCGGCCCGCAGCAGCAGCCGCTGTACCGCGGCGGTGTGCAGCTCGGACTGGTACCGCCGCCACTGCGCCTTGCCGGCGCCCTTGGCCGCGTACAGCGCGAGGTCGGCCTGGCGGACCAGGTCCTCGCCGTCGGCGGCCTCGACGGCCAGCGCGAAGCCGATGCTGGCCCGTACGTGGACCAGCTGCCCACCGACGCGCAGCGGCTCGGCCAGCACCACCAGCGTCCGCTCGGCCAGCCGCTCCAGCTCGTCCGGCGTGGTGACGTCCTCGACCAGCGCGCCGAACTCGTCACCGCCCAGCCGGGCCGTGGTGTATTCGGGCCCGAGCGCGTCGGCCAGCCGGGCGCCGACCGCGGCCAGCAGCTCGTCCCCGGCGGCATGGCCGAGCGTGTCGTTGAGCTCCTTGAAGTCGTCCAGGTCGATCAGCACCACGCCGGTACCCCGGCCGGTCCGCTGGCTGCGCGCGACCGCCTGGCCGGCCCGTTCCTGGAAGAGCACCCGGTTGGGCAGCCCGGTCAGCGGGTCCTGGAAGGCCTGCAGGGTCAGCTCGCGCTCCAGCCGGCGTCGCTCGGTGACGTCGCGCATGGTGACCACCAGCCCGCGTACCGTCGGGTCGGCCCGCAGGTCCCGGCAGGAGACCTCGACGTGCATCAGTCCGCCGTCGGGCATCGGCAGCCGCCAGTCCACCGCGTCGGCCCGTAGCCCACCCGAGCGCACCAGGTCGAGCAGCTGCACCGCCATCAGCCGGTCGGTGCACTCCACCAGGTCGACGAGGGGATAGCCGGCCGGGGCCGGACCGTCGAAGACGGCTGTCGCGGACGGGCTGGCGTACCGGATCCGGTTCTGGTCGTCCACGATGAAGATCAGGTCCGAGTTGTTCTGTACCAGCGTGCGGAAGTAATCCTCGCCGATCCGCCGGTTGATCTCCTGGGTGAGCGCGATCCGTTCCAGGGCCAGCGCCGCCTGGGCGGCCAGCGACTCGGCCGGCCAGTGCAGGACGGCCAGCGCGTGCTCCGGCGCGGCGACCACCAGGCTGCCCACCAGGGACGTGGCATGCGGGCGGCCGGACCGGGTGAGCGGGCAGCACAGCGCGATCGGGAAGCGGCCGACCCGGGCGCGCAGGGCCGGATCCAGCCGCTCGGTGCTGACCAGCTGGGTCGCCTCGCCGGACAACGGGCAGCTCGTCTCCCCGAATACCGCCTCGTGCGGGGTACCGGCCGGGAGCAGCTGACCGACCGCGATCCGTACCGCCAGGGCCACCGCGTCCACATCGCTGGCCAGCAGCAGCGCGCTGGCCGCCTCCCGCAGCCCGCGCTCCCGGGTCAGCGCCTGGCGGTGCCGGTTGACCACGCCGGTCAGCCGCACCAGCACCAGTGCGAAGATCAACGCGGAGAGGACCGCGATCACCACGCCGTCCCGCACGTTGCCTTGGAGCGTCTCGATCAGCAGCACCGCCGGTGCGATCACCGCGGAGAGCCCGAGCACGGTCAGCCGTACCCAGCCCACCTCGCCCTGCCGGATCAGCCGTGGCTCGGTCAGCCGCACCATCGAGGGGTGCAGCGCGGCCAGCCCCCAGCAGGCGTACAGCGCGATCCAGCCGAGGTCGATCGGGCCACCGATCTGCCACGAGCCGTTGAGCTGGCCGAGGCCGTAGACCACGTCGGAGAAGAGCAGGCCGGCGCAGCCGATGCCGAGCAGCACCACGGTCGGGCTGCGCCGGGCGGTGCCGAGCACCCGGAACACCGTGGCGAGCAGCAGGACGTCACTGAGCGGGTACGCGATCGACACGGCCTTCTGGAGCAGGGTGAGGTCGGGCGCGACGACGTACGGGTTGATCAGGAAGATCCAGTCCAGCAGGCCCACGCCGAGCGTGAGGATCACCGCGTCCACCAGGCTGGACCGGTCCCGGCCGTGGGTCATCGAGCGGACCAGCAGCACCATGCCGACGTTCACCAGAACACAGGTGACCAGGTAGAACAGGTCGGCGTAGGAGGGGAACGGGTTCTGCTGCCCGAAGACGGTGGTGAGCAGGTTGTAGGTGGTGTCGCCGGCGGCGAAGGTGAGGACGCCGACGGCGAGGACGATCCAGGGGGTACGGCGACGGGGGCGGTGCCGCCGGATGCCCAGTGCCATGGCTGCGGCGCTGGCCAACGCGATCGCGCTCCAGAGCACCATGTGCCAGCCGGGGAAGGCGTAGAACCCGACCGAGAGGACGGCGGTCAACAGAAAGTAGCCACCGATGACCAATCGGTTGGACACGTACCCCCCTTTCTGTCCACAGCCAGCCACACCACGTGATGGCAGGATGGTTCGAGATCTCCCCTGTCAAACCTTGTCGACCATGAACTCACCGGGCTGAGGATTTCCTACCATGAACCTGAAGATCATCAGCCTGGCTGACCGGCCGGATATCTTGTCGCGTCCCGATGATTTCCGGGATGCCTGGCCGGAGTTCATGTATCACGACTTGGTTTCGTCCCTTTTCTACGATCAGGTGGTCACCGCCTACCCGGAACACTGTCTGGTCGCGGTCGATCAGGACGGCCCGGTCGCCCGGGCTTTCAGCTTTCCGCTGCACTGGAGCGCCGACCCGGACGAGGTACTGCCCGCCGGGCATGACGCGGTGATCGTACGGGCCATCCAGGACCGGCTCGCCGGCCGGTCCGGCACCCTCGTGGCCCTGGTGGAGATGACGGTACGGACCGACCGGCGCGGTGCCGGCCTGTCCATGCTGATGCTCGACGCCGTCCGCGAGCAGACCGCCAAGCTCGGCTACCGGAGCCTGGTCGCGCCGGTCCGGCCCACCGGCAAGCCGGACCACCCGGATATCCCGCTCGGCGAGTACGTCGGCTGGACCCGGCCGGACGGGCTGCCGGTCGATCCCTGGCTACGGGTACATATCCGGGCGGGTGGTCGGGTGGTCGGACTCGCGCCCCACTCCACCACGATCTCCGGCACCCTCGCCGAGTGGCGCTCGTGGACCGGCCTGCCCTTCGACACCTCCGGTCCGGTCCGGGTACCGGGTGCACTCGTACCGGTGCACTGTGACGTGCGGCACGGTTTCGGGGTATACGTCGAACCCAACGTCTGGGTACATCATCGGGTATGAATGTTCGTAACTCCGCGGTGAACTGGGACCGGTGGCCGGTCTCCCATTACCTCGCGGAGAACTACCGCAAGCTGCACGCCAGCGATGACGCGGTGATCGTGCACCACTCCGCCTTCTACCGGCGCTTCGCGCCGGGCGAGCTGAGCCGGACGCTCGAGTTCGGCGCCGGCCCCAACCTGTACCCGCTGATCCTCGCCGGCGCGGCCAGCCAGCGGATCGACGCGGTCGAGCGCAGCGCCGCCTGCGTGGCCTACCTGCTCGGCCAGCAGCGCTACGGCCCGGACCCGAGCTGGGAGCCGTTCCACGCGCGCTGCCGCGAGCTCAACCCGGACCTGCCCGACCTCGCCACGGTGCTGTCCCGGGTGCTCGTGGTGCCCGGCAACGTGCTGGAGATCCCGGCCGACCGGTACGCCGCGGCATCGATGAACTTCGTCGCCGAGAGCATCACCGAGGACGCCCCCGAGTTCACCGCGTTCTGCCACGCCTTCATCCACTCGGTCCGCCCCGGCGGCCACCTGGTCGCCGCGTTCATGGAGAACATGCCCAGCTACCGGCTCGGCGACGGGTCCCGCTGGCCCGGCTACCCGGTGGACCGCGCGGTGGTCCGGGACGCCTTCGCGCCGCACACCAGCGAGCTGACCCTGTCCCGGATCGATCCCGACCCCGACCTGCCCGACTACGGCTACACCGGCATGGTGCTGCTGACCGCACGCCGGTCAGGCTGAGATCCGGTCAGGCTGAGATACGCAGCCAGTCCCTGGTACGACGACCCGGCCGGTAGGGCGCGTCCAGGCGCTTGCCGAGCACACCCGGTACGCCCTGCTCGCGCGCCGCGTCCCGGGCGAACTTCCCGCCACCGGGGAAGTACGGCGGCACCTGCCAGTGCGGACCGGCCAGTCCGAGATCCGCGAGCCGTTCCCGCCGCCGCGCGTACGGTTCGTCCACAGTGGACAGTCCGTCCACCCAGAGCAGGTCGCTAGCCAGGTACTGCACCGGATGCTGGCTGGCCAGCCGGCGGGCCTGGGCGGAGTCCGGCAACGGCTCCCGGGGCGGTCCGACCTTCCCGTCCGGCGTGAAGCCGACCACCACCCCGTCGAGCAGGCACTCGGTCGGGGCCAGCGCCTCGGCCATGGCGCGCAGCTCCGGATAGCCGGTGATCCCGGTGCCGGCCGCGGTCAGCTCCAGCCGGCCGCCGGAAACCGCCGCCAGTGCGCGGGTACCGGGCCAGTCCAGCTCGTACCCCCAGGAGCCGTCGTCCGGCGGCAGCTTCGCCGCCCGGGTCGGCTGCCTCGGCTCGACCTCCGGCATCGGCGTCCAGCCCGGTGGCGGCCCGTCCATCCGGTGGAGCATCCAGTCGTCACCCCGGCTCCGGAACAGCACGTACCGCCCGGCCGCGCGCTCGCCGTGCAGCACCACGACCACCTCGTCGTCGCGCCACTTCTCGGTGCTGTACCGGCCCTTGTCGTAGATCACCATCCGGCCGGCACCGTACTCGCCCGCCGGGATGTCCCCGGCGAAGTCGGCGTACTCCATCGGGTGGTCCTCGGTGTGCACGGCCAGGTGGTTGCGGGCCGGATCCCGGGGCAGCCCGCGGGGCAGCGCCCAGGAGACCAGCACGCCGTCCCGCTCCAGCCGCAGGTCCCAGTGCAGCCGACGGGCGTGGTGCTGCTGGATCACGTACGTGTCGCCGTGCCCCGCCTCGGGCGGTTGCTCCGGCACCGGCTCCGGGGTACGCCCCGGGTCGCGCTTGCGCCGGTACTCGGTCAGCCGGTCGCTCATACCCGTATTGTCCGGTGTAGCGGCTCGCCACGCTGGGTACAGGAACAAGGTAAACATCTGTATCGATTTGAGAGGGAGGTCTGCCGTGGCGAGACTCGGTATTCCGCACCGTCACCGGGCCGCTGACGAGGATACTACGCAGACCGTCGACCGTCCGGACCCGCGCCAGCCGGTGATCGACGACCGGCGGCTGGCGGACCGTACCGTCGCCGACGACACCGTCGCCGACCGGCCAGCGGCCACGGAGCGGGTCGTCGAGCGGCCGGTACCCGTGGGAGAGGCACCGCCCCGGTGGATCCGGGTCAGTGCGTTCGCCACGCTCGGCCTGATCGTCGGCCTGGCCGCGCTGGCCGCAACCATGACCGGCCTGCTCGCGCCGGTCGGCGTCGCGCTCGGCGTGCTCGGCGGCGCGATCTCAGCCGGCGGGCTGGTCGGCGCCAGCCGCCGCGGCGTCACCGGCCACAGCGTGGCCCTGTTCGGGCTGCTGGCCAGCATCGCGGCCGTCGCACTCGGCGTGATGGCGATCGCCGGCTACCTGCCCTGGCTGGACAGCCGGACCGACGAGGTCGCCCGGCTGCGCGACTGGCTGGACGCCAGGGTGCCGTGGATGAAGCGCTGGTAACCGTGGACACTGTCGAGGCGGGCCGCCGACAGGTGGCCCGCCTCGCCTGGTGGCACTACCCTACGCTGCGGTAATGCAGCGCACCGATTTCCAGACGATGCCGTGCTCGATCGCCCGGACTCTGGCGGTCGTCGGTGAGCCGTGGACGCCACTGGTCCTGCGCGACATCGTCTTCGGGCTGACCAAGTTCGACGAGCTGCAGCGCGACCTCGGGGTCGCCACCAACATCCTGACCGACCGGCTCACCACGCTGGTCGAACACGGGCTGCTGACCCGTACCCCGTACCAGCGCCGGCCACTGCGCTACCGGTATGAACTGACCGACAAGGGCGCCGACCTGGTACCCGTACTGCTCGCACTGATGCGCTGGGGAGACCGGTGGGCGGCCGAGCCGGCCGGGCCGCCGGTCACGATCATGCACCACAGCTGCGGGCAGGTGACCGAGGCGACCACGATCTGCTCGGTCTGCGGCGAGCCGCTGCACGCAAAGGACATCGGGGCGCGCGGCGGGCCGGGGGCGCGCCGGGGTCCGGGTGCCTACCTGCTGCCCGGGTGGTTGACCGCGCCGGGCCGGCCGGAGCTGCGCGACGCCGCCCCGCCACCCCGGATCACCTCGGCGGGTCGCTTCCTGGCCGGCCCACCGGATCGGGCCGGGTGAGGCCACCGGTCCGGCGGCTTACGCCGCGGTGGCCAGCAGCTTCGCGTGCGGGCTGGGACGTAGGTAGACGGTGTCCCCGGGTGCGATGCCCAGGCTGTCCGCGGTACCCCGGGTAAGCTGCGCCCAGACCTCCCGGTCATCGATGCGCATCTCGATGCGTACCTCGAAGCCGAGGCGCACGATCCGGGTCACCACCGCGGCCGTCGCGCCCGGCTGCGGCGTGACCGACGCGTCGATGTCGTGCGGCCGGACCAGGTACTCCCCCAGCCGGGTGACCGGCCCGAGGAAGCTCATCACGAACGGGTTGGCCGGGTTGTCGTAGATCTCGTCCGGGCTGCCCACCTGCACCACCTCGCCGTTGGCGAGTACCACGATCTCGTCGGCGACGTCCATCGCCTCCTCCTGGTCGTGGGTGACGAACACCGTGGTCACGTGTACCTCGTCGTGCAGCCGGCGCAGCCAGGTACGCAGCTCCTTGCGTACCTGCGCGTCCAGCGCGCCGAACGGCTCGTCGAGCAGGAGCACCTGCGGTTCGACCGCGAGCGCCCGGGCCAGGGCCATCCGCTGGCGCTGCCCGCCGGACAGCTGGGCCGGGTACCGGTCGGCCATCTGCTCCAGGTGGACCAGTTCGAGCAGCTCGCGTACCCGGCGGCGGACCTCGGCCCGGGGCCGCTTGCGCACCTCCAGCCCGAAGGCGACGTTGCGGAACACCGACAGGTGCTTGAACGCGGCGTAGTGCTGGAAGACGAACCCGACGTTGCGCCGCTGCGGGGCGAGCCGGGTCGCGTCCACCCCGGAGATCACCACGGTACCGGTGTCCGGCTGCTCCAGCCCGGCGATGATGCGCAGCAGCGTGGACTTGCCCCCACCGCTGGGCCCGAGCAGCGCGGTCAGCGAGCCCGAGGCGATGTCGACGGAGACGTCGCGCAGCACCGGGGTGGTACCGAACGACTTGTTGACGTCACGTACCTCGATGGCCATCAGTCGTTGCCCTTCGGGCGCAGGAGCTTGGTCAGCAGCAGGGTCACGATCGCGATCAGCGCCAGCAGGGTCGCCGCGGCGAACGCGGCCGGCTGGTCGAAGTTCTGGAAGCGGTCCTCGACGAACAGGGTGAGCGTCTGGGTCTCGCCGACGATCCGGCCGGACACCACCGCCAACGCGCCGTACTCGCCCAGCGCCCGGGCCATGCACAGCACCACGCCGTAGGCGAGCGCCCAGCGGATACCCGGGATGGTGATCCGCCGGAAGGTCTGCCAGCCGGTCGCGCCCAGCGTCTGCGCGGCCTGCTCCTGCTCCACGCCGAGCTCCTCCAGGACCGGCGCGACCGCCCGGACGACCAGGGGCAGGGAAACGAAGATGGTGGCCAGCACCATCCCGGGGATCGAGAAGATGACCTGGATGCCGCGCTGTTCCAGCCAGCCGCCGACCGGCGCGAACTTGCCGTAGACCAGGATCAGGGCCAGACCGGCGATCACCGGGGACACCGCCAGGGGCAGGTCGATCAGCGCGTTGAGCAGGCGCTTGCCCGGGAAGTCGTGCCGGACCAGCAGAACCGCGGTACCGACCCCGAAGATCGTGTTGCCGACCACCGCCCAGGCCGCGATGGTCAGCGTGAGCTTGATGGCGTGCAGCGCCTCGTCGGAGGTCAGCGCCTCGACGACCGGCCCGAGCCCGTCGCCGAAGGTCCGCCAGGCGATCAGCCCGACCGGGATGACCAGCAGGAACAGCAGGTAGATCAGGGCGAGGGCGCGCAGCAGGTATTTAGCCACGGCGGGCCGCCCAGCGCTGGATGACATCGAGGAGGATCAGCACCGCGAAGGCGATCAGGAGCAGGGCGGTGGATACCGCGGCGGCGCCGGCGATGTTGTCGCTCTCGATCCGCCCGACGATGTTCACCGAGGCCACCTGGGTCTTGAACGGAAGGTTCCCGGAGATCAGCACGGTGGCGCCGTACTCGGCGATCGACCGGGTGAAGGCCAGGCCGGCGCCGGAGAGCATGGCCGGGGCCAGGTTGGGCAGGATGATCCGGCGGAAGGTCACCCACTGGCTGGCGCCCAGCGAGTACGCCGCCTGCTCCATATCCCGGTCCAGCTCCAGCAGAACCGGCTGTACGGTACGCACGACGAACGGCAGCGTCACGAACAGCAGCGCAACAACCACGCCGATCTGCGTGTACGCGAGGTTGACGTGCAGCGGGCTGGTCGCTCCGTAGAGAGCCAGCAGAACCAGTCCGGCCACGATCGTGGGCAGCGCGAACGGCAGGTCGATCAGCGTGTCCACCACGGCGATGCCGGGGAACCGGTCACGGACCAGGACCCAGGCGATGACGGTACCCATCACCAGGTTGATCAGCGCGACGACCAGCGACGCGACCAGGGTCAGCTTCAGGGCGGCCCAGGAGTCCGGAGTGCGTACCGCCTGCCAGAAGTAGCCCGGTCCGTCCTTGCCGCCCCGCCAGACCACCACGGCGAGCGGCAGGAGCACGATCAGGCTGAGGTAGAGCACGGCGGTACCCAGGCCGAGGCCGGTACCCACGGCGGGGCGCCGCCGGCCCCGGCGGGCCGGCGGCGCGTCCGGCGCGGCGTCGACCGGTGCCGGTGCGGCCACACCGGTACCGGTCGACGTCTGTGTGGTAGCCACCAGGTTGCCTTCTGTCGATGGTTCGTTACTTCGCGGCCGGGGTCGGGCTGGTCGCCACCCCGAGCTTCTGCTCGATGCCGGCCATCACGCCCGCAGCCGGGTCGAAGAAGTCCTTGTTCAACTTGGTCCAGCCACCCAGATCCTTGATCGTGAACAACCCGGACGGGGTCGGGAAGCTCGGCCCACCGACGCCCTGCACCACCGGGCGGTACCCGTTCTCCGCGAAGATCTTCTGCGCGGTCGGGGTGAACAGGAAGTCGAGGAAGGCCTTGGCTTCGGTCGGGTGCGGACTGCTCTTGGTCACCGCGACCGGGTTCTCGATCAGGATCGTGTCGTCCGGGATGGTGTAGTCCAGCGCCTGGCCGTTCTGCTGCGCGAAGATCGAGTCGTTCTCATACGCCAGCATCGCGTCGCCCTTACCGCCGACGAAGGTCTGCAACGACGCACGGGCACTGCTGTCCTGTACGGACACGTGCGGGAAGAGCGCGGCCAGGTAGCTGACACCGGCCACCTTGTCGGTGCCCTTGCTGGACTTCGCGCCGTAGGCGGCCAGCACGTTCCACCGGGCACCGCCGGAGGTGAACGGGTTCGGCGTGATCACCTGGACGCCGGAGCCGAGCAGGTCGTCCCAGGTCTTGAGATGCTTCGGGTCGCCCTTGCGGGTGGCGATCACCACCACGGAGTCGGTCACCATGCCGTCGTGCTCGGTCTTGTTCCAGTCCTCTGCGACGATGCCGGCCTTGACCAGTCGGGTGATGTCCGGCTCCAGGGAGAAGGCCACCAGGTCGGCCTTCAGGCCGGACTCCACCGCCCGGCTCTGGTCGCCGGAGCCGCCGTAGGACTCCTTGAACTTCACGTTTTTGCCAGCCGGCGTACCCCGGAAGGCTTTGATGATCTTCTTGTACGCCGCCTGTGGCGTGGAGTACGCCACCAGCGACAGGGTCACCGCGGGCCCGGACGACGCTGCGCTGTCGGAGCCGTTTCCACAGGCCGCGACGCCGCCGACAAGGACCAGTGCGGCCAGCGCCGCAACCGCTCGGGTCGTTCGCCCCACGATTGCCTTCCCTACTTTGTCGACCAGGTTGGTAGCCTATTATGTAGGGCACGAGCGGCGGAAGGCAACCGCACTCCGGGATCAGATCCAGGCGGTCGGGTTGGCGGTCAGCTCCCGTACCCGGTCGGGCAGCTCGCCGGAGGCCACGTCAGCGATGGTGACCAGCTCCAGGATCTCCCGCTCGCTGGCCCGCAACGCGATCCAGACCTCCTGCAGGGAGCGTGCCGCACCCTGGTAACCCAGCGCCTCCGGCCGCTGCCCCCGGACGTTGGCCAGCGGCCCGTCGATAACCCGGATGACCTCGGCCAACGAGATCTTCGCGGCCGGCCGGCCCAGCCAGTAGCCGCCCTCCGGCCCGCGCTGCGCATTGACCACGCCACCCCGGCGCAGCTGGAGCAGGATGCTCTCCAGGAACTTGGCTGGGATGCCCTGGGCCTGGGCGAGCTGGTCGGCGGTGACCGGTCGGTCCGCCACGGCACCGGCGGAAGCCAGCTCGACAACGGCACGGAGGGCGTAATCCACCCGGGCAGAGAGGCGCACGGCCCATTATGGGCCGACTACGCCCGGGCGCCGCCAGCAGGCCGCTCAGGAGGGCGCCGCGCCGACCTTGCGGAGCAGTCCCTCCTGGACGGCGGTGGCGATGTGCCGGCCGTCCCGGGTGAACATCCGGCCGGTCGCCAGCCCCCGGCCACCGGCCGCGGACGGGCTCTGGCAGTCGTACAGGAACCACTCGTCGGCACGGAACGGCCGGTGGAACCAGAGCGCGTGGTCCAGGCTCGCCCCGACCATGCCACCCGGCCCCCAAACCTCGCCGTGTACCGAGAGCACCGAGTCGAGCAGGGTGAGGTCGGAGGCGTAGGTCAGCGTGCAGGCGTGCAGCAGCGGGTCGTCGGGCAGCTTGCCGTCGATGCGCATCCAGACCCGTTGGTGGGCGTCGGCGGGCCGGTCACCGGGGCGTACCCAGCCGGGCTCGCCGACATAGCGCACGTCGATCGGGCGCGGGATCCGGGCCCAGATGCCCAGCCGCTCGGGGTAGCGGGCCAGCCGGTCGGCCATCCGCTGCAGGTCCTCGGGCGGGGGTACCTCCCGCGGCGGTGGAGCCTGGTGCTCCAGGCCCTGCTCGACGCGGTGGAACGAGGCGGACATGAAGAAGATCGGTACGTCGTGCTGGTACGCGACGGAGCGGCGTACCGAGAACGAGTGCCCGTCCCGGATGTTCTCCACCCGGTAGCGGATCGGTACGGACGGGTCGCCCGGCCGGACGAAGTAGCCGTGCAGCGAGTGCACCGAGCGGGCCGCGTCGACGGTACGCCCGGCGGCCACCAGCGCCTGCCCGGCCACCTGGCCGCCGTAGACCCGCAACGGGCCGACCGGCGGGCTCTGCCCGACGAACTCGTCTGCCGCTGCCGGATCCAGGTCGAGAAGGTCGAGCAGCTGGTCGACGGCGGCCTGACCGACGACGTGCTCCCCGGCACTCACCGGCTGTCCGTCAGCGAACCCAGCTGGTGTACCCGCAGCGTGTTGGTCGAGCCCGGGGTGTTGGGCGGGCTACCCGCCACCACGACCACACAGTCGCCGGGCTGGGCCAGGGCCAGCTCCAGCAGCCGCCGGTCGACCTCGCGGAACATGTCATCGGTGTGGTGCACGAACGGCACCTGGTAGGTGTCCACCCCCCAGGACAGCGCGAGCTGGCCGCGTACCACCGGCTCGGGGGTCAGCGCGACCAGCGGCAGCTGGCAGTGCAGCCGGGCCAACCGGCGGACCGTGTCGCCGGTCTGGGAGAAGGCGACCAGCGCCTTGGCCCCGATCGCCTGGGCGATGTTGGACGCCGCGACGGTCAGCGCGCCGCCACGGGTACGGGGGTCGTGCTGCAACCGGGGTACCGCGAACGAGCCCGCCTCGGTGGTCTCGATGATCTTCGCCATGGTCGAGACGGTGAGCACCGGATAGCGCCCGACGCTGGTCTCCCCGGACAGCATCACCGCGTCGGCGCCGTCGAGCACCGCATTGGCCACATCGGACGCCTCGGCCCGGGTCGGCCGGGAGTTCTCGATCATCGAGTCGAGCATCTGGGTCGCCACGATGACCGGCTTGGCCAGCTCCCGGCCCAGCTGTACGCACCGCTTCTGGACCAGGGGTACCTGGTCGAGCGGCAGCTCGACGCCGAGGTCACCACGAGCGACCATGATGCCGTCGAAGGCGTCGACGATCTGCTCCAGGACCGCGACCGCCTCGGGCTTCTCCACCTTGGCGACCACCGGCCGGCGTACCCCGACCTCGTCCATGATCTCGTGGACCAGCTTGATGTCGTCGGGCGAGCGGACGAACGACAGCGCGATCAGATCGACCCCGAGCCGGAGCGCGAAGCGTAGGTCCTCGGTGTCCTTATCGGACAGTGCCGGTACGCTCACCGCGACGTTGGGTAGTGAGACGCCCTTGTTGTTGGAGACCGGGCCACCCTCCAGGACGAGGCACTGGATGTCGGTATCCCCGGTGACCCCCTTGACCTCGACGGCGACCTTACCGTCGTCGATGAGCAGCCGGTCGCCGGGCTTCACCTCGGCGGGCAGCCGCCGGTAGGTGCAGGACACCCGGTCGGCGGTACCGAGAATCTCGTCACTGGTGATGACGACCGTGTCGCCGGTACGCCACTCGTGCGGCCCGTCCGCGAACCGGCCCAGCCGGATCTTCGGCCCCTGCAGGTCGGCCAGGATCCCGACGGCCCGACCGGTCGCCTCGGCCGCATCCCGGACGTGCCGGTATACCTGGGCGTGGTCCTCGTGCGAACCATGGCTGAAGTTGAGGCGGGCAACGTCCATCCCGGCATCCACCAGGCCGCGGATGCGCTCGGGACTCGCGGTCGCGGGGCCCAGGGTACAAACGATCTTCGCACGGCGTGTCACGTCCCTTAGGCTAGTGCCTCGTCCGGGCGGACACGCTCGCCGGTACGGATCTCCCGGCAAACCCCCGGTTAATACTGTGCGTAACCGGCTGTTGGCCGGTCCGCAGAGCGGACAGGCATCGACGCAGGGCACCGCCAGGTGGCATACTCCGCCAGGCCCTGCCTGGAGGAACGATGAGTTTGACGCTGTTCGGGCAGTCGGAGCCCGAGCCGACGCCCGAGAAGCCGGCCCGCGAGGGCCGGCGCCGGTACCTGATCATCCTGGTCACCGTGATCGCGGTGATCCTGGGCGGCGGATCAGCCGCATTCCTGCTCCTCAACAGCGGTCCGAGTGTCAACCACACGGCACCGAACACCTACACGCCGCCGACCGACGCGACCTCGACCGGCACCCCGGACGCAGCCAGCGCGAGCGTGAGCCCGACCGCGTCACCCAGTCACAGCACGTCGCCCAGCCGCAGCCCGAGCGCGCGCCCGTCGGCCAGTGGTGGTGCCACGGCGGTCGTCTTCCGGGTCCCCCCGGACCACCTCTGCCCGTTGGTCGACTTCGCCCCGGTCGAGCAGGTCGCCGGGTCCCCGAGCACGGCGCCGTACGTGGACAACCACACCGACAAGTCCAACTACGTCGACTACCACTGCGAGGGGACGTTCGGCAAGGTCAAGGCGTTCGTCGACGCGATGATCTTCGCGGACACCGGGGCCGCGGCGGCCAGCTACGCGGGCAACAAGACCGCCGACCAGTCGACCATCGCCGGCGTCGAGCAGCTCAGCGGTATCGGCAACGACGCGTACGGGTACGTCGCCAGCACCCGGTATGTCATCTGGGCCACCCAGGGCAACCTGGTCTTCAAGATCTACGTCAACGCCACCGGCGGGGTACCGCCGCCGGGGCAGCTCCGCGACCCGGCCATCGCCTCGGCCCGGGGCACCATCCCGAGGTTGCGCGCCTGACCGTGCGACCGCTGTCGACCGAGCCTGACGAGCCAGCGCCCGACCAGCCCAGACGGAGGTACGGGCGGGTGGTCGTGGGGGTGCTCGTGCTGGGCCTGGTGGGGTTCGCGGGGTACCGGGCATGGCACGGTACCCCCGGTCCGGGCCGGCCCGCGGCGGCCGCCACCTCGCCAACGGTTGCGGAGAGCCCGTCAGCGGTGGAGCCGTCCGGGCCGGTGACCCCGAGCCCGAGCCCGAGTCCCCGCACTCCGCCACGTCCGGCACCGACGAGCCACCGCCCGACCGTCCGGGCCACCGCGACCGGCTCCACCCCGTCCCAGGTCACCTACCAGGTCCGCAACGACGACCTGTGCGGGTACGTCGACTTCACCACGGTCAACAACCTCTCCAGCCCGCCCGGCCAGCCGACCGTGTTCAGCAGCCGCAAGGACTACCCGGAGTCGGGCGACACCCTCTACCTCTGCGAGGGATATTCCGGGACGGTGAGCATCAAGGATATCGATGTGGTGAGCTACCCGACCCCGAGCATCGCCGCGGCCCGGTACGCCGAGGCCAAGTCCTTCGCGCCGCCCGGTGCCGCCCGGATCGACGGCGCGGGTACCGACGCCTACGGGTACGTCTGGAACACGACGAGCTACCGGGTGGTCGCGCTGGCGGGCAACATCACATTCCGGATCACGCTCACCCCGCGCAGCACCCCGGCACCCAGCACCCCGGCACCCAGCACCCCGGCACCCAGCACCCCGGCACCCAGCACCCCGGCACCCCGGCACCCAGCACCGACCACCTCGGCACCGCGGCGATCACCATCGCCCGGGAGACCATCCCGAAGCTGAGCAGGTGAGCCATGCAGCCACTGCCGCACCACCGCCGCCGGTACCCGTACGCCTTCCTCACCTTCCTGGTGCTGACCGTGGTCACCAGTACCGGGGCGATCATGCTCAGCAGCGGCCCGTCCGGTCCGAACCGGGCCGGCCCGCACCCGACCTTCCCGCGGGTGGAGCACAGCTCCCCGACCGTCAGCCCACCCGGCCCGACAGCCGGCCCCAGCCTGTCGCCGAGTCCCGGCGCCAAGCCCCGCAGGGTGTCGCCGACCCGGTCGCCGAGCAGCCGCCCGCCCAGCCCCAGCCAGGCCGTGGCGCCGGTCAACTACCGGGTCACCCGTGGGCTGTGCAAATATGTCGACTTCACCCCGATCAGCAGCCTCAGCAGCCCACCGGCCAAGCCGTCGGTGGAGAGCTACCACCGTGGCTTCGAGGGATCCACCAACGTGCTCTACGTCTGCCACGGCTACACGGACCGGGTGCTGATCCGCAACATCGAGGTGATGGTGTACGACGACGCGGTGCTGGCCGCCGCGGCGTACGCGGAGGACAAGTCCACCACCAACACCATCGAGCCGATCCGCGGGCTGAGCGAGGACGCGTACGGGTGGCCGTTCGACCCGACCGCGTACGTCGTCCAGGCCCTGCACCGCAACGTGACCTTCAAGATCGTACTGTTCGCCCGGGACTGGGTGCCGGACCTGGCCCAGCTGCGCGCGATCGAGATCGAGGTCGCCCAGGGTGTCCTGGGCAGGCTCCCGCACAGCTGAGCGGTCCCGGTCACCCCGCCGTCAGCGGTACCGCCGCCGGGTCGACCGGGGTCGGCAGCACCCCGGCCCCGCCCAGGTAGGTGTGGATCGCGGCGGCCGCGGCCCGCCCCTCGGCGATCGCCCAGACGATCAGCGACGCGCCCCGGTGCATGTCTCCGGCGATGAACACGCCCGGTACCTCGGTCTGCCAGTCCGGTCCGCAGTCCATCCCGCCGCGCGGGTTACGGGCCAGGCCGAGCTGGTCCAGCAACGGTCCCTCCTCGGTGCCGTCGAAGCCGATCGCCAGCAGGACCAGGTCGGCGGGCAGCTCCCGCTCGGTACCGGGAATGACGGTGACGATCCGCCGGCCGTCCCGCTTGACCACGGTCACCTCGGCGATCCGGATCGCCCGGACCCGGTCCGCGGCACCAGCCGCCGAGCCGACGAACTCCTGCACCGCGACCGCGAAGACCCGCTCGCCGCCCTCCTCGTGGGCCGGATACTCGCGCAGGATCCAGGGCCAGGTCGGCCAGGGGTCGAGCGCCTCGTCACGCTCCCGGGGCGGCAGGGGGTACAGGTCGAGCTGGGTGACACTGGCCGCACCCTGCCGGTGCGCCACGCCGAGGCAGTCGGCCGCCGTGTCACCACCGCCGATGATGATCACGTGCTTGCCGGCCGCATCAATCTGGGTGGACTCCTGCTTGCCGGCCGCCACCCGGTTGGCCGGGACCAGATGCTCCATCGCCAGGTGTACACCGGCCAGGTGGCGGCCCGGCGTGTCCGGTACGTCCCGTCCGGCCAGCGCTCCGGCGGCCAGCAGTACCGCGTCGTGCCCGCGGCGCAGCTCCTCGACGGCGATGTCGACCCCGACAGCGCAGCTGGTCACGAACGCCACGCCCTCCGCGCGCAGCTGTACCAACCGCCGGTCGATGTGCCGCTTCTCCAGCTTGAAGTCGGGGATGCCGTAGCGCATCAGCCCGCCCAGCTCGTCGTCACGCTCGTACACGGTGACCGCGTGCCCGGCCCGGGCAAGCTGCTGGGCGGCGGCCAGCCCGGCCGGCCCGGAGCCGACCACCGCCACCGAGCGGCCGGACGACTCCGGGGCCGGCTGCGGGGTCACGTACCCGTGGTCGAACGCCCGGTTGATGATCTCGACCTCGACCTGCTTGATGGTCACCGCCTGCCCGCCCGCGATGGCCAGTACGCAGGCCGCCTCGCACGGGGCCGGGCAGAGCCGGCCGGTGAACTCCGGGAAGTTGTTGGTCGCGTGCAACTGCTCGATCGCGAACTCCCACTGCCCGGTGCGGACCAGGTCGTTCCAGTCCGGGATCCGGTTGCCCAGCGGGCAGCCGTGGTGGCAGAACGGGATGCCGCAGTCCATGCACCGGGTGGCCTGCGCCCGGATCAGCTCATCCGGGGCGGACGGGTATACCTCGGACCAGTCCTGGATGCGTACCGGCACGGGACGGCGCTTGGGCAACTGCCGCTCGTACCGCAGGAACCCTTGCGGATCAGGCACTCTTACCTCCAGACGCCGCCATTACCGCGTCGTCAACGTTCTGACCGGCGGCTTCGGCGGTCCGGATGGCTTCCAGCACTTTCTTGTACTCGCGCGGTACCACCGCGGTGAACTCCTCCACGGCGGTGACCCATTCGGCCAGCAGCCGCCCGGCCACCGGCGAGTCGGTCTCCGCGTGGTGCCGTTCGACGAGGTCCCGCAGGGCCCGCTTGTCGTCGGCGCCCACCGGCTCCAGATCCACCAGCTCCCGGTTGACCCGGCTGGTGTCCAGCCGCCAGACGAATGCCACTCCGCCGGACATGCCGGCGGCGAAGTTGCGGCCGGTCCGGCCGAGCACGACGACGGTACCCCCGGTCATGTACTCGCAGCCGTGGTCGCCTACGCCCTCGACCACCGCGACCGCGCCGGAGTTGCGCACCGCGAAGCGCTCCCCCACCCGGCCGCGCAGGAAGACCTCGCCGCCGGTCGCGCCGTAGAGGATGGTGTTGCCCGCGATGATCTGCTCCTCGGCCGCGAACGGCGCGGACTCGGCCGGCCGGATCACCAGCCGGCCGCCGGACAGTCCCTTGCCGACGTAGTCGTTGGCGTCGCCGAACAGCCGCAGGGTCACCCCGGTCGGGACGAAGGCGCCGAAGGACTGCCCGGCGGTACCCCGCAGGTGTACCTCGATCGTGTCGTCCGGCAGCCCCTTGCCGCCGAACCGGCGGGTCACCTCCCCGCCGAGCATCGCGCCCACGCTGCGGTGCTCGTTGCGTACCGGCAGCTCGATCCAGGTCGGCGTGCCGTCCTCCAGGGCCGGGCCGGCGGCCGCGATGAGCCGGTTGTCCAGCGCCCGCTCCAGCCTGTGGTTCTGGGTGGTCACCCGGTGCAGCGGTGCGTCGTCGGGTAGGTCCGGTACGTGCAGCACCGGGGTCAGGTCCAGCCCGCGCGCCTTCCAGTGCTCCACCGCCGGCACGATGTCCAGCAGCTCGGCATGCCCGATCGCCTCGTCGAGGGTACGGAAGCCGAGCGCGGCCAGCAGCTCCCGGACCTCCTCGGCCAGGAACAGGAAGAAGTTCTCCACGAACTCCGGCTTGCCGGTGTAGCGCTGGCGCAGCACCGGGTTCTGGGTGGCGATGCCGACCGGACAGGTGTCCAGGTGACACACCCGCATCATGATGCAGCCCTCGACGATCAGCGGCGCGGTGGCGAAGCCGTACTCCTCGGCCCCGAGCAGGGCCGCGATCAGCACGTCGCGTCCGGTTTTGAGCTGCCCGTCCACCTGTACGGTGACCCGGTCGCGCAGCCCGTTGGCCAGCAACGTCTGCTGCGTCTCGGCCAGCCCCAGCTCCCACGGGGCGCCCGCGTGCTTCAACGAGTTCATCGGCGACGCGCCGGTACCCCCGTCGTGGCCGGAGATCAGGATGACGTCGGCCTTGGTCTTGGCCACCCCCGCGGCCACCGTACCCACGCCGACCTCGGCCACCAGCTTGACGTGAACCCGGGCCCGCGGGTTGACGTTCTTCAAGTCGTAGACCAGCTGGGCCAGGTCCTCGATGGAGTAGATGTCGTGGTGCGGTGGCGGCGAGATCAGCCCGACCCCCGGGGTGGCATGCCGGGTCTTGGCGATCCACGGCCAGACCTTGTTGCCGGGCAGCTGCCCGCCTTCGCCCGGCTTGGCCCCCTGGGCCATCTTGATCTGCAGGTCGTCGGCGTTGACCAGGTATTCGCTGGTCACCCCGAAGCGGCCGGAGGCCACCTGCTTGACCGCGCTGCGCCGGTGCGGGTCGTAGAGCCGGTCGACGTCCTCGCCGCCCTCGCCGGTGTTGGACCTGCCGCCCAGCCGGTTCATCGCGATCGCCAGGGTCTCGTGCGCCTCGGCGGAGATCGAGCCGTAGCTCATCGCGCCGCTGGCAAACCGCTTGACGATCTCGGTCGCCGGCTCGACCTCGTCCAGCCCGACCGGCTCGCGCTCGCCGAAACGCAGCTCGAACAGCCCGCGCAGGGAACCGGTCCGCGCGGCCAGACTGTCCACAGTGGACGTGTACCGCTTGAACACGTCGTACTGGCGGCTGCGGGTGGCGTGCTGGAGCAGGAAGACCGTCTCCGGGTTGAACAGGTGCAGCTCGCCCTCGCGCCGGTACTGGTATTCCCCGCCGACCTCCAGCCGCCGGTGTGCCCGCTCCGCCTCGTTCTTCGGGTATGCCCGGGCGTGCCGGGCGGCCACCTCGGCGGCGATCTCGGCCAGCCCGATCCCGCCGATCCGGCTGCTGGTACCGGTGAAGTAGCGGTCCACCAGCTCGCCGTCCAGCCCGATCGCCTCGAAGACCTGGGCACCGCAGTAAGACGAGACCGTCGAGATGCCCATCTTCGACATGATCTTCAGCACGCCCTTGGACAGCGCCTTGATGTAGCTCCGGATCGCCCACGCCGGCTCGATGCCGGGCAGCGCACCCGTGCTGATCAGATCCTCGACCGACTCGAAAGCCAGGTACGGGTTGACCGCCGCGGCCCCGTAGCCGATCAGCACCGCGGCGTGGTGCACCTCCCGGCAGTCCCCCGACTCCACGATCAGCCCGACCTGGGTCCGGGTCTGCTCGCGCACCAGATGCTGGTGTACCGCGGCGACCAGCAGCAGGGACGGGATCGGAGCCAGGTCGGCGTTGGAGTCGCGGTCGGAGAGCACCAGGATCCGGGCGCCGTCCTCGATCGCCTCGGAGATGTGCCGACAGATCTCGGTCAACCGGGCCTTGAGCCCGGCGCCGCCATCCCGGACCCGGTACAGCCCGGACACCCGGATCGCCTTGAACCCGGGCAGGTTGCCGTCCTCGTCGATGGACAGGATCTTGGCCAGCTCGTCGTTGTCGATCACCGGACCGGGCAGCACGATCTGCCGGCAGCTCGCCGGCCCGGGGTCGAGCAGGTTGCCCTCCGGCCCGATGGTGGAGGTCAGGCTGGTCACCAGCTCCTCCCGGATCGCGTCCAGCGGCGGGTTGGTGACCTGCGCGAACAGCTGGCCGAAGTAGTCGTAGAGCAGCCTGGGACGTTCCGACAGGACCGCGATCGGGGTGTCGGTACCCATCGAGCCGATCGGCTCGGCACCGGTACGGGCCATCGGGGAGAGCAGGACCTTGAGCTCCTCCTCGGTGTACCCGAAGGTCTGCTGGCGCCGGCGGACCGAGTCGTGCGTGTAGATCACGTGCTCCCGGTCGGGCAGGTCCGCCAGCTCCATCAGCCCGGCCATCAGCCAGTCGTCGTACGGCTGGTCGCCGGCCAGGGTCGCCTTGATCTCGTCGTCCTCGATGATCCGGCCGGCCGCGGTGTCGACCAGGAACATCTTGCCCGGGGCCAGCCGGCCCTTGGCGGTGACCGTGGCCGGATCGAGGTCGAGCACGCCCGCCTCGCTGGCCAGGATCACCAGCCCGTCGCTGGTGCGCCACCACCGGCCGGGGCGCAACCCGTTGCGGTCGAGTACCGCGCCGATCACCGTACCGTCGGTGAAGGCCACCGCCGCGGGCCCGTCCCACGGCTCGATCAGGCTCGCGTGGAACTGGTAGAAGGCGCGCCGGGCCGGGTCCATGCCCGGGTCGTTCTCCCACGCCTCCGGGATCATCATCAGCACCGCGTGCGGCAGGCTGCGCCCGGCCAGGTGCAGCAGCTCGAGGACCTCGTCGAAGTTGGCCGAGTCGGAGGCGCCGGGGGTACAGATCGGGAACATCCGCCGGATGTTTCCCGGGATCAGCGGCGAGGCGAGCAACGCCTCCCGGGCGGCCATCCAGTTGCGGTTGCCCCGGATGGTGTTGATCTCCCCGTTGTGCGCGATGTACCGGTAGGGGTGAGCCAGCGGCCAGGACGGGAACGTGTTCGTAGAGAACCGGGAGTGCACCAGCGCGATCGCCGACTCCACCCGCGCGTCGGTCAGGTCGGGGAAGAAGCTCACCAGCTGGTCCGGGGTGAGCATGCCCTTGTAGACCACGGTACGGCCGGACAGCGACGGGAAGTGCACGCCGACCCCGCGCTCCCGGGTCTCCCGCTCGGCCTGCTTGCGCACGCAGAAGGCGACCCGCTCCAGCTCCAGCCCGGACAGCGGCGCACCGGCCGGCCCGGCATCGGATCCGGTGAGCCGGTTGGCGGCCAGGAACACCTGGCGGATCAACGGCAGCGCGGCCCGGGCGGTCGCCCCCAGCCCGGCCGGATCCACCGGCAGTTCCCGCCAGCCGAGGATCCGCGCGCCCTCGACCAGTGCGTACTTCTCCAGGACGGTCACCGCCCGGGCCTCGTCGGCCCGCCCGGTGCTGGGCAGGAACACCAGCCCGGTGACGTACCGACCGGGCGGCGGCAGCGGGAAGTCGACCACGTCCCGGTAGAAGGCGTCCGGTATCTGGAGCAGGATCCCGGCTCCGTCACCGGTGTTCGGCTCGGCACCCCGCGCGCCGCGGTGATCGAGGCGGCACAGCGCGGCCAGCCCCTTCACCACAACTTCATGAGACCGACGACCGTCAATATCAGCAACGAACGCGACGCCGCACGCGTCATGCTCGTACGCCGGGTCGTACAGCCCCTGCGGATGCGGCTGAGCCATCGGGCCTCCTGACGTCATCGGGTTGTCACCGGCGGGACGACGTCGGCCCTACGAAGCCTTGAGTCTACGTTAACCAGCCTGTGGTGCTGGAATAGGCGAGCAGATCACAGTTCCGCCCACCGGTAGCCGTCTCGGGCCGCCCAAAGTTAGTTCGCTTTTGTCATGAAGGCCAGGATCCGGCGCCAGGCATCCGCCTGAGCGGCGGCGTGCTCAGGCCGATCCAGCTCGAAGAAGCTGTGCGGAGTACCCGGGTACGTGACGATCTCGTGGGGTACCCCGGCGGCCGCCAGCGCCTCGTCGAACTCGGCCACGAGGTCCGGCGTGATCCCCTCGTCGTTCCCCGCGAACAGCCCGAGAATCGGTGCGCTCAGCTGCGCGGCGAGCTGGGTCGGCCCGGCCGCGCCCATCAGCTCCCCCGGCATCCCGTAGAGCCCGACCACGCCGGCCAGGCCGAACCGGGGCGCGGCGGTCAGGAAGGCGTACCGGCCGCCGAAGCAGAAACCGAGCGAGACGACTGTACCGGCGCCCACCGGCCCGCGCAGGTGCGCGATGCCGGCCGCGAAGTCGGCGTACAGCCCGTCGCGGGTGAGCCGGGTCAGGTGGGACATCACCGGGAAGTCCTCGCCCCGCTCCCGGTACCCGGTCCCGGCGGTACGCCCGAAGTAGTCCACCGCCAGCGCCGGGTACCCCTGCTCGGCCAGGCGTACCGCCAGCCGCTCGTAGAAGCCGGAGAGTCCCCGGTTGTCCGGCAGGATCAGCACCCCGGTCCCGGGCGGCCGGCTCGGCTCGGCGCGGTACGCCGCGAACCGGGCACCGTCGGAGGAGGTGAGGATGATCGATGAGCTGGTGGTCGCGGTGACCGGGGCGCCGTAGACCGGCGGGACGGCATCGGTGTCGTGGCACATGACAGCCACGCTAGCCGTTGATTCCGGCAGTATAGCACAAAACGGAATCTACTTCGAGAACCGAGCGGGCAGCACCGGATCGGCCGTTCGGTTCAGGCTGGCGGCCGCCACTGCCGGGCCACCGCGCCGGCCCGGCCGAGCATCCTCGGGGTGAGGCCGAGGGCCGCGTTACGGGCGCGGGCCACCAGGTTGCCGTTGGCCGCGTAGACCGCGCCGACCCGGCGGGACTGCCGGACGATCCGGGCCACCCGGGGGCGACGCTCGACCGTGTAGGCGTCCAGGGCGCGCCCCAGTGACCGGCTCGGGATGGCGTCGAGCAGCAGCGAGCGCAGCATGGCGGCGTCCTCCAGCGCGAGGCAGGCGCCCTGGCTGAGGTGATGGCTCATCGCATGGGCGGCGTCACCGACCAGCACGAAGCCGCCCGGGCCGGCCGGAAAGGCGAACGCGCGCGGCATCGGGCGCAGCTCGGCGGTCGGGTGCTGGATCAGGTCGTCCGGATCGGTCGCGGCGAGCAGGTCCCCGATCGGCGCGTGCCAGTCGGCGAACCAGCGGCGCAGGAGTACCAACTGGGCAGCCGGAGGCTCGGGCCGGTAGGCGCCCGGAACCGTGGCCGCCCAGTAGATCCCGCCCCGGCTGGAGCCACCGGCGGAGCCGCGCTCGCCGAGCAGGGCGTACCGGAAGCGGTGTCCCTGACCGAGCGTCTCCCCACCGGTACCGGCGAGGTCCGGCAGCTTCGGCGCCCGGTACCACGGGATCACCGCACGCCACGCGGCGCAGCCAGCGGCCACCGCGACGGACTCGGGAGCCAGCCGGCGACGCACCACGCTGTCCACCCCGTCGGCGGCCACCACCAGGTCGGCCTCCCAGGTGTGCTTACCGTCGCCGACCGCGGGCAAGTCCCCGGGCAGCGCCCGGACGGTGCGGACGGCGACCCCGGTGCGGATCTCGATCTGCCCGCCCAGTCCGGCGACCAGCGCGTCGTGCAGGTCCTCACGGTGCACCACGACCGCGGAGTCGGGCCCGTCCACCTCGTCCTCGTCGCCCAGCGCCGCGTCCGGCTGGACCAGCCACAGCCCGTTGGGGCGGCGGATCCCGCGGGACGGAGCCGGGCTGGCGATCGCGCCCAGCCCCTCGCCGAGCCCCAGGGCGCGCAGCGCGCGTACCCCGTTGGGCCAGATCACCAGGGCGGCCGAGTCGCCCCGCAGCCGGTCGCCGCGCTCCAGCAGGGTCACCTGCCAGCCGGTACGAGTCAGGGCGCCCGCGACAGCCAGCCCGCCGACCCCGGCTCCGACGACCACCGCTGAGCGCATACCGCGACTCCCTACTCTGGTTTCTCCGCGGCTGCGCTGGGCGGCCCGGTCGAGGCCGGCACTTCCGAGGGCTCCGGTGGGTCGGCTCCGACATCATCCGGCGTGGATGCCTCCGAAGTCGAGACCTCCGCGTCATTTTCGCTGGCCAGCGCGGTTTCCTCCGGCTCACCGGTCGCCGCGGCCCCGCCCTCGGGTATGGCGCGCAGATTCCCGTCCTCGTCGGCGACCAGGACCAGCCGGGGGCCCTTGACCCGCAAGAAGTAGACCAGCGCGCCGAGGAAGACCACGATCGCGGTCCAGTCGTTGAGGCGCAGGCCGAGGAAGTGGTGCGCGTCGTCGATGCGCAGCGCCTCGATCCAGAACCGGCCGACGGTGTACGCCATCACGTAGACCGCGAACGCCCGCCCCCGTCCGTACCGGTACCGGCGGTCCAGGTACCACACCAGTACGGCCACGCCGAGGCACCAGAGCGACTCGTAGAGGAACGTCGGGTGGTAGAGGCCGGGCCGGGCGATCGGCGAGCCGTCCAGGATCACCGCCTTGCCGTCCACCATCCCGTAGACCTTGAGCCCCCACGGCAGATCGGTGGAGCGGCCGTACAACTCGTTGTTGAACCAGTTGCCCCAGCGGCCGATCGCCTGGGCGAGCGCCAGCCCGGGCGCGAGGCAGTCGGCGAAGACCGACAGCGGGATGCCCACCTGCCGGCAGCCGATCAGGGCACCGACCCCGCCACCGGCGATCGCGCCCCAGATGCCCAGGCCGCCGTGCCAGATCTCGGCCCACTCCCACGGGCTGTGGCCGTTGCCGAAGTACTGGTCCGGCGAGGTGATCAGGCTGTAGATCCGGGCGCTGATGATGCCGAACGGCACCGCCCAGATGGCGATGTCCAGCACCAGCCAGGGCGGGGCGCCCCGGGCGCGCAGCCGGCGGTCGGCGACGATGCAGGCGACGATGATCCCGAGCACTATGCAGAGCGCGTAGGCGCGGATCGGGACGGGTCCGAGGTTCCAAGCCGCGGTCGTCGGGCTCGGAATTGCGGCGAGGTTCACGACCGGCACACTACAACCCCAGACCGACGGGGTGTTCCCCTGGTCATGAGGTGCCCTCGGTTTTAGGCTTTTCGTCCATGAACCTGCTTACCTCCGCGGTCGCGGCAGTCATCGAGGACTCCGCCGGCCGTGTCCTGCTGTGCCAGCAGAGCCAGGGACACCGGCTCTGGGTCCTGCCGGGCGGAAAGATCCGGCTGGGCGAGAGCCCGCTGCACGCCGCCCTGCGGGACGTCCAGGAAGAGGCCGGTACGGCCGTGGAGATCGTCGACCTGATCGGGCTCTATCAGCTCACCGGCGACGGCTGCGGCGACGACCTGCCGGACGTGCTCGTGTATGTGTTCCGGGCCCGGCTCGACGGCGGCGAGGCCACCGTCAACGCGCCCGGCAAGATCAGCCGGCTGTCCTGGCATGAACCGGGCAGCCTCCCCGAGCCGATGAGCCCGACCACCCGGATCGCCCTGAAGGACGCGGCTGCCGGCCGCTCCGGCGTGCTCGCCGAGGTCTTCCGGGACGTCGAGCCGGAGATCCCGGACGCCGCCTAGCAGCGAGCGTTGGCGCTCGCCTCCGCGAGCGCGGCACCGAGGCTCTCCCGGCGATGTCTTCCCTCGTCGCTACGCTCCCCAGGCTCCCCAGTCCAGACGCCGCCCGCCTCGGTGCTAACCCCGCTCCGGGGCCCGTACTCCCGCCGCCAGCTCGGCGCTCAGCTCCCGCAGCGCGGCCAGTCCCTGTGCCTCGTCCGGCGCCTCCAGCAGGCACCGGATCAACGCGCTGCCCACCACCACCCCGTCCGCGTATCCGGCGACCGACGCTGCCTGGGCACCGTCGCGCACCCCGAGCCCGACGCCGACCGGCAGATCGGTGACCTGGCGCAGCCGGGCCACCAGCGCGGGTGCCGAAGTGGAGACCTGTTCACGGGTACCGGTGACGCCCATGATGCTCGCCGCGTACACGAAGCCCCGGCAGTGCGACACCGCGTTGAGCAGCCGCTCGTCGGTGGACGCCGGCGCGGCGAGGAACACGTGGTCCAGCGCGTACGCCTGAGCCGCGGCGAGCCACTCGCCCGCCTCGTCGGGGATCAGGTCGGGCGTGATCAGTCCGGCTCCCCCGGCACTGGCCAGCTCCCGGGCGAACCGGTCCACCCCGTACCGCTCGATCGGGTTCCAGTAGGTCATCAACACCACCGGCGCACCCGCCTGGGCGGCCGCCTCGACGGTACGCAGCACGTCGGCCGTGCGTACCCCGCCGGCCAAGGCGATCTCGCTGGCCCGCTGGATCACCGGCCCGTCCATCACCGGGTCGGAGTATGGGAACTCCACTTCGACGATGTCTACCCCGGACTCGACCATCGCCCGTATCGCGGCGATCCCACCGGATACCGTCGGGAAGCCGGCCGGCATGCAGCCGATCAGCACGCCCCGCCCGTCCACCCGGGCCTTCTCGAACGTAGGCCCGACGCTCACCTGCCATCCTCCAGGATGCCGAAATAGCTACCGGCGGTCTCCACGTCCTTGTCGCCACGGCCGGACAGGTTGACCACGATGATCGCGTCCGGGTCGAGATCCGGCGCGATCCGTAGGGCACCGGCCAGCGCGTGTGCGCTCTCGATCGCGGGGATGATCCCCTCGGTGCGGCAGAGCACCTGGAAGGCGGCCATCGCCTCGGCGTCGGTCACCGGCTGGTATGCCGCCCGGCCGATGTCGGCCAGCCACGCGTGCTCCGGCCCGACCGCGGGATAGTCCAGCCCGGCCGAGATCGAGTGCGACTCGATGGTCTGGCCGTCCTCGTCCTGGAGCAGGTAGGTGCGCGCGCCGTGCAGGACGCCGATGCCGCCCCCGGTGATGCTGGCCGCGTGCCGGCCGGTCTCGACGCCGTCCCCGCCGGCCTCGAAGCCGTACAGGCGCACCGACTCGTCCGGGATGAACGCGTGGAAGATGCCGATGGCGTTGGAGCCGCCGCCGACACAGGCGCAGACCGCGTCCGGCAGCCGGCCGGTCAGCTCCAGGCACTGCGCCCGGGCCTCCACGCCGATGCCGCGGGCGAAGTCACGCACCATCGCGGGGAACGGGTGCGCACCGGCCGCGGTACCCAGCAGGTAATGGGTGGTCTCCACGTTGGTGACCCAGTCGCGCAGCGCCTCGTTGATGGCGTCCTTGAGGGTGCGCGAGCCCGAGGTCACCGGGATCACCTGGGCACCGAGCATCTTCATCCGGGCCACGTTGAGCGACTGGCGACGGGTGTCCTCCTCGCCCATGTACACCACGCAGTCGAGCCCGAACAGCGCGCACGCGGTGGCCGAGGCCACCCCGTGCTGGCCGGCACCGGTCTCCGCGATCACCCGCTTCTTGCCCATGCGTACCGTCAGCAGCGCCTGTCCCAGCACGTTGCGCACCTTGTGCGCGCCGGTGTGGTTGAGGTCTTCCCGCTTGAGCAGGATCCGCCGGCCGGCGTGCTCGGAGAGCCGGGTGGCGTCGTAGAGCAGGCTCGGCACGCCCGCGTAGTCGCGCAGCAGCCGGTTGAACTCGGCCTGGAACGCCTCGTCGGCCTGGGCGTGCCGGTATGCCGCGTCCAGCTGGTCCAGCGCCGGGATCAGCGCCTCGGGCATGAACCGCCCGCCGTACCGGCCGAAGTGCCCGGTCGCGTCCGGCGCCAGGCCGGCGGCGGTGGACTCGCCGCTCATCGGGCCGGCCTCGGGGTGGCCGGGTGCGAGCCGGCCGTCACCAGCTCGGCGACCGCGTCGCGTGGACTCTTCTGCGTCACCAGACCCTCTCCCACCAGTACGGCGTCGGCACCGGCGGAAGCGTAGCGGATGAGATCATGCGGACCCCGTACCCCCGACTCGGCGATCTTCACCACCATATTCGGAAGCCCGGGCGCGATCCGCTCAAATACCGAACGGTCCACCTCCAGCGTGCGCAGGTTGCGGGCGTTGACCCCGATCACCCGGGCACCGGCGGCCATCGCCCGGTCGGCCTCGTCCTCGGTGTGCACCTCGACCAGCGCGGTCATGCCCAGCGACTCGACCCGTTCGAGGAGCCCGACCAGCACGTTCTGCTCCAGCGCGGCGACGATCAGCAGGACCAGGTCGGCGCCGTGCGCCCGGGCCTCGTGCACCTGATAACTGGACACCACGAAGTCCTTGCGCAGCAGCGGAACGTCCACCGCGGCGCGTACCGCGTCGAAGTCGTCCAGGCTGCCGCCGAACCAGCGGGACTCGGTCAGCACCGAGATGCACCGGGCGCCCCCGTCGGCGTACTCCTTGGCCAGCTCGGCCGGGTCGGGGATCTCGGCGAGGGTACCCCTGGACGGCGAGGCGCGCTTCACCTCGGCGATCACCCCGACGCCGGGCTTGCGCAGCAACGTGTACGCGTCCCGGGGCGGGGGCGCGGCAGCGGCCAGCTTACGGATCTCTTCCAGTGGAAACTGTTGCTGCCGGGCCGCGACGTCCTCGCGTACGCCGGCCAGGATCTCGTCGAGCACATTCTGGCCGCCGCCGGTTGACATCGGACTCCCTTCTCCGGGTGTCATGGGCCGATGCTAGGCGGCGGGTCGATCCTCGGATGTCCGGGGGTATGGCCAGGCTCACCCATCCCGATGAGGCATAATGCTCACTCGCCCCGGCTGGTCGGATCCTCGCCCCGGTCAAGCGCGTCCCACATCGCGACATCGGAACGGGACGGTCCGCTGCGCTCCACATACTCCACCGGCTCCGCGACCGGCCGCTCGTACCGGCTGCCGAGGCCGGGCCAGGACGCACCTCGGCGAAACGCCCGGACGCCGGCGTAGCCGACCAGCAGGCCGCCCAGCCCCAGCAGGAGCGGGAAGGCGACGTACCCCCCGTCTGCGATGGCCACCCCGTAGCCGGCGGCCACCGCGAGGAGCAGCCCGACGGCCGCGAGAAGCAGGCCCAGCAGCGCGCGGGCCCGACCGCGCACGGCCAGCAGCGCCCCGGCGCCGGCCAGTCCGACCAGGGCGACCGCGGGCAGCCACGGCACCAGCTCGGTGCCGGTCATCTCGTCATCAGGCAGCGGGAACGGGCGCTTGCCCGTCGCGGCCCGCCAGGCGCGGCCCGCTACCCACAGCGACAGCGCCGCGCCGACGGCACACGCCACCACCGTGGTGGTCAGCTCGCGGCGAGGGCGGCTCATCGCGCCGGGCGTAAGGATTCGGCCGTCACGGGTCGCCCTCCTCGAAGATCAGATCAGTGAAGCAGGTACGGGTACCGGTGTGGCATGCCACGCCAACCTGGTCCACCTTTACCAGCAACGCGTCTCCGTCGCAGTCCAGAGCCACCGATCGTACGTGCTGGAAGTGCCCCGAGGTCTCCCCCTTCACCCAGTAGCTGCTTCGGCTGCGCGACCAGTACGTGGCCCGTCCGGTGGCCAGCGTACGGCGAAGTGCTTCGCGATCCATCCACGCGAGCATCAGTACCTCGCCGGTGTCGTGCTGCTGTACCACCGCGGCGACGAGTCCGGTCGGGTCCGGCGCCAGCCGGGCGAGCGCCTCCGGGTCAACGGAAACGGGCACGTGCCCTCCCTTCACGATGCCCGATTGTTCCGCACTCGCCGGCCGGGTCGCCAAACTGTCTCAATTCTGCCGTCCGGCCGACATCAATCGTTGCTAAGAAAGGAGATTTCTGGGGGTGTGCTGCCGCTCCGGCAGCGGTACCGTATGCGTGCGCCGTCGCGAACATCTGGACGAGCGCTCACCATCTCACGCAGCAGTCGGTCCTTCGTCTCCAAAGCGGGGCAAACCCGGGCGCCTTACCGCATCCGTACCCGCCGCGGCCCGTTCGGCGTACCTGCACGCCGGTCCGCTGCGCTCCGGGCGGTGCGCGTGCGTCATCGCGACGGCCGCATGCACCAGCCGGCCGGCGGGCGGCCCCCGACCGCCGGAGTACAGCGACGGAGGACTAATGCAGGCGAACATCGAAAGGGCGGGCGACGCCCCGCCACCCGACGACGACCCATCCGCGGTACCCGCGCCGCGAACGCCCCTGGACGACCAGCTCGACACCTCCACCGAGGTACCGGCCGACGACGCCGACGCGGAGGTTGCCCCGGAAGCGGTCCCCGACGCTTCCACCCAGACCGAACCCGACTCGGTTGCGGAAACCGAGGTGGCCGAACCGTTGGGGGAAGCCGAACCGACGGGGGAAGCTACCGAGGACACCGCCGACACTCCGGCGGACGAGCCCGCAGCGGACGGGTCCGACACGGCGGACGTGGACGCCGTCTCCGATACCGGTGCGGAGCCCACGGACGACGTCACCGCTGAGAGCGGCCAGACCGAAGCCACCGAGGAGCCGGCCGCCGAGACCGAAAGCGTCCCCGAGGCCGAGGCGGGGACCGAAGAGCCGGTAGCCGACGTGGAACCCCTAGCCGACGCGGAACCCCTAGCCGACGCCGAGCCGGTAGCCGACGCCGAGGAACCGGTGGCTGAGACCGGTGACGACGCGGAGGCCGAGCCCGCCGAAGCCGTGCAGGTCGACGA
>Ga0137372_10000229_pt1 | contig 48503 bp, 45 predicted proteins | sample SagtaG_6_FD_104911 | JGI IMG/M metagenome (GOLD analysis project Ga0137372, IMG submission 104911) | Vadose zone soil microbial communities from Sagehorn Ranch, Mendocino, California, USA - Sage1_R_60_16 metaG | ecosystem: Environmental > Terrestrial > Soil > Vadose zone | place: USA...
CGACAATTCGGAGGCGAGCGCGAAACGGAGTTTCTTGCGGAACTTGTCGACGCCGATGCGGAAATCGCCATCGGAGCGCGGAAGCAAATCGTTTTGCAGCCATTTTTTGTAGTCTTCGAGCGCTTTGGCCGTTTTTTCCTGGAGCGGCGAGAGCTCCTTTTTCATTTGCGGCGCCTGATCGAGCAATGGAGCGAGCCCTTCGCGCACAAAAGTGATTGCGCCCTGCGTTTGCTCGATCGCCGTCTCGGCGTGCACTCGCGGCGGATGTTGCAGGTTTGCTTTGGCTTGATCGATCACACGCGGAATCGCTTCCATGCGCTTGCGCAAATTCGGAATGCGCTTCTCCGGCGTGTCGAAGTCGCGCACGACCAGAAGGTAAAGACCGTTGGCGAGGCTTTGATTGTAAACCAGCGGGTTCCAATCCGGTTCCTTGAGTTCTTCCAGCTCGAAAATTTGGTTATCGATGTTGTCGCGCAGGATGCGCACATCCACCCGGTTTGCGCCAGTGAGCTGCGAAATGTCCCCGAATTTGTTGAGCTCCTCCCGGAACTTCCTGCTGCGCGCAAGTAATCGATTCCGCGCTTCCAGCGAGTAGTCGCTCAGCTGATCATCGAAACGATGATCGCCCAGTTCCGTTGCGTATTCGGGCTGTGCCGCCAGGAAGTTTTCGATGTAATCATGCGCAATTTTTTGAAACTGATCGTCTTGTGGAGTCGCGCCGGCGCGGCTGAGCGCCAGGGCAAGAGACACCGCGAGCGCGATTGTGATGGCTTTCATTTCGTCTAGGTGGGCGCGCCGCTGGCCAGCACCGGTGGCACAAGAGCAACGTCTTCGTAGTGCTGGATGTAAGTGCGTTCGCGATAAAAACGCGACACAAACACGTAAATGACCGACGTCACCAACATCGCAATGGTAAAGAAGCGGAAGTAACTGGCGCCTTCGAGATTTAGACCCATGGCTTTCAACTTCGGAATTTGGAAGCTGATGAGCGAGGGAAGTTGGTTTCCAAGCGCAACGGCAAGCAGCCAATTCGCCATGATCAAGCTCTTCATTCGGTTGGGCGCTTGGGTGTAGGAAAATTCGAGGCCGGTGATCGATACCATCACTTCGCCAGCGGTGAGAATCACATAGGCTAGCAATTGCCAACCGACATTGGGCCGAGCGCCGCCATCGATCTGCGCCTGAATCCACCAAATGACGACGAATGATAACGCTGTTAAAAACAAACCAATTCCGATCTTGCGCAACGGCGTAAGCAGAAAGACGCGACTAATCAGCGGATAAAGCCCGTAATTAAATAGCGGGATGAAAGCGAGGACGAAGATGCCATTCACGACCTGCACTTGCTCCGGCAAGAATTTCAGTCCGAAGAAATTCAGATCCATGTTCTTGCACTGCAGCGTCCATTCTCCGCCGCTGCTTTGGTCCCACAGCGCCCAAAAAATGATGACAAACAAAAAAACAATCCAGACTCGACCGAGCACGCCGAGTCCTTCCTTGCTGACAACGTCTTTAAGAAATCCAAGGCCACCCGGTGGGACGCGCACCATCTTTTCGCGGCCGAGCCAGAAAACAATGGTCGCAATCGCCATAAAGACGCCCGGCAGACCAAACGCGTAGGGCGCGCCCCATTTCGGGTTATTCAGTAGAATCGGGCAAATCCAAATGGAAAATGACGAGCCGAGATTGATGGAGAAATAGAACCAGCCAAAAACTTTCGAGAGCAAGTGCTTATTCGATTCGCCGAATTGATCGCCCACGTTGGCCGAGACGCAGGGTTTGATGCCGCCCGCGCCGGCAGTGATGAGCAGCAAACCGATCGCCAGCATCCAACGCGGTCCGACCGCGAGTCCTAAGGAAGTGTCCATCAAGGCAAGGGTAAAGTGACCGAAACAATAAACGATCGAGAGATAAAGAATCGTGCGGTACTTCCCGAGAAATCCGTCGGAAATGATCGCGCCGATAAACGGCATCCAGTAAACCGCGGAGACAAACTGATGGAACCAGCCCTGCGCTTCATTGTTCGCCATGGGCGCAAGCTCGCCGGCATGATTTTTCAGGTACGTCGTCATGAAGACGATGAGAATTGCGCGCATGCCGTAAAAGCTGAAACGCTCGGCGCCTTCGTTGCCAACGATGTAAGGAATCGCCGGCGGCATCCCCGTGATGTTCGGCGGCGAAGTTGCGTATTTGGCCATAACGGATTGTTTGCCTAACGAGGTTTGGTTCCGGGGAAAAATTCTGCCGGCGTCAGTGTTGGTGATGGCGAGGAAGACGCCGATCCTTCAGGTGAAGCACTCGACGTCTTCGCGGGCTGGGTTGCAAGATCGACATGTTCCGTTTGCGCATCCGGCATTTCGCCGACGCGATGTTTTTCACACGAGCAAATTAAGAGCAGCGCGACAATTACCGGAGCGATGCTGATTCCGTGAAACGAAAAAGGCATAACGCGCAGGCAGAGTAATCGGCAGTGTGAGCAGCGCGCAAGGGCAAAGCTCCTATTCTTATTCTTACTCCTGCTCTTACTCATCCGCTTTTTGATTACGAGCCGGAATACGAATAAGAATAGGAAGGGCGTTGAAACGCGCGCGCGCCGCATTAGTATCCTCCACGGTGGGTCGAACCGTAAAAAACAGCGCCTGGAACGAAGTCTTCGCCCTCATTTTGCTCGGCGTTGGCACGTTACTCTTCCTCGCGCTGATTTCCTACACGCCGAAAGATGTGCCGTCGTGGGTGTGGTTTAGCCACATCTCGCCGGCAAATCATCCTGCGCAAAATTTCATCGGACCTTTCGGCGCAATCATTGCCGGAGTTTGCTATCATATGATGGGCGCGGCCTCGTATTTTCTGGCGGCGATTCTGCTCGGGTTCGGCGCGGCTAAATTATTTCATTCGAGTTTGCGCGTGACAGCGCGCATTCCCTGGATCGTTTTGTTCATCGCATCGGGCGCATGTTTGTTGCAATTGCAAACGCGTCACCTGCAGGGCTGGCGATTGGCCTTTAACATTCAGGGTCCCGGCGGCTGGCTCGGCTACTATTTGGGAAAAATCCTCGTGAATTCGATGGGCAAAGTCGGTTCGCTCATTCTGCCCGGCGGAATTTATCTCGCGACGCTCATTCTCATGACTGGTCTGCGACCGATTCATCTCGTCCGGCAAACCGTCACGGGCACGCGCCGCGGCGTCGCGAAACTGCACGAATGGCGATTGCATCGACAACTCCGCAAATCCGATCTTAAAGGCCAACTCGAGATCAGCCAGCGCGAATTATCGAAGCAGCGCCGCGTCATCGAAAAGCAACTTAAGAAAAAGGGCGCGCCCGTACCCGAGCCGTCGGCCGCATTTATTTCGCCCGAAGAACTGGCCAATCGTCCAAAACCGAAAGTCGTTGATACGACCGCGTTGCCGAGCGAGACGGCTGGCACGCGAAGAAAACCCTCCCTCGCCGAGCTGCGCGCGGCCGGGCAAAGATCGACAAGTACTCCCGGCCTAACGAGTCGAACCTGGGATCCGAAAACTTATGTGCCTCCCGGGCTCGACCTGCTCGACGAGCACGATCCAGAAGGCCGCGGAGGCGCCGATCCCAGCGAGCTGCAGCGGGTCCAGCAAACCTTGATCGACACGCTCGCACAGTTTGGAATTGCGGTGGCGGCCGGCGACATCACCAAAGGGCCAACGATCACACGCTACGAAGTCTATCCAGCCAAAGGCGTCCGCGTGGACAAAATTGTCAGCCTGGAACGCGATCTGGCCCGCGCCACCCGCGCCGAGCGCATCAATATTCTGGCGCCAATACCGGGCAAGGACACAGTCGGCATCGAGCTCGCGAACACACGCAAAGTGAAGGTCACATTACGTGAACTACTGGAATCAACCGATTGGGAAGAGGCAAAAACGCGCGCAAAAATTCCGCTCGCGCTCGGGAAAGATGTTTACGGCAAGGCGATCGTCACCGATCTGGCCCAAATGCCTCATCTGCTCGTCGCCGGTACGACCGGAAGCGGCAAGAGCGTCTGCATCAATGGACTCATCGCCAGCATGCTTTCCCGCTTCACGCCGGAAGAACTGCAATTCATTATGATCGACCCGAAAGTGGTTGAGCTGCAGATTTACGCCAATCTCCCGCACTTGCGCTATCCATTGATCACCGATCCGAAAAAAGTGCTGCTGGTTTTGCGCGGGCTGATCGACGAAATGGAACGGCGTTACAAAGTTTTCGCGCGTGTTGGGGTGCGCAACATTATCGGTTTCAACGCGCGACCGGTGAAAAAGAAAGATGTAGAGGCCACCGTCTCAGCGGCCAAGGAGAAAGCCGCGACGGCGGTCACTACAATTCCGCGCGAAGATGAGATCCAAATTCCGGACAAGATGCCGTACATCGTTGTTATTATCGACGAGCTGGCGGACTTGATGCAGACTGCGCCGGCGGATGTGGAGAGCGCGATCGCGCGCATTACACAAATGGCGCGCGCGGCCGGGATTCATCTCATCGTCGCCACCCAAACGCCCCGCGCCGATGTCATCACGGGCGTGATTAAGGCGAACATTCCGAGCCGAATTGCGTTCCAAGTCGCGAGCAAGATCGACAGTCGGGTCATTCTCGATGAAAACGGCGCCGATCGTCTGCTCGGCCAGGGCGACATGCTTTATTTGCCGCCGAGCGCGTCGCGATTAATTCGCGCGCAAGGCGTCCTCGTGACCGACGAGGAAATTCATCGCCTCGTGGAATTCGTTTCCGCGCAAAGTCCGCCAGCGTTTGACGCGGCCATGCACGAGAAATTGCAAGCCGCGAGCTCGACGAGCGAGGAGGTGACCGACGAAGACGAGGAGCTCGTTGAAAAATGTCTCGAGATTATCAGGCAGGAAAAACGCGCTTCCACTTCACTTCTCCAGCGCCGGCTGCGCCTCGGTTACACCCGCGCGGCGCGAATCGTTGATATTCTGGAACAACGCGGTATTTTGGGTCCCGGCGAAGGCGCGAAACCGCGCGAGATTCTTGTCGATCTTGACGCCGCCGTTTAGCCGGCGCACACGATGACAATCGAAGGTCTTGGCAAAAAATTTCAGGAAGCGAGGTTGGCGCGCGGACTTACGCTCGATGAAGCCGCGCGCATGACCAAGATCCGACCGGCACGACTGGCTGAGATCGAGGCAGAGGATTTTTCGCAATTTCCCAGCCTGGCCTACGCGAAAGGTTTTCTGCTCATCTACGGGAAATTTTTGGATGTCGATGTGACGCCATATCTTGAAGCCTTCGAAGGTTCGGAGCACGTCACCGTCGACGGCTACTCTTACCTCCAGGACAATCCGGCGCCGAAACCGGCGCGCACGCCCACCGTTCGCAGAACAACTTCCAATCGCATGTCGGCAACGCCCCTCGTCATTGGAATCATCGTGCTCATCGTTGGGTTTTTCTTCATGAAGCTAATTCTTAACATCCAGCGGATCGCGCCTCGTCGCACCGAGCCTACTGCTCAAGCGCCGCCCACCGCGCCTGCTTCAACTCCCAAACCTGTGGTCACCGCGCCGAGTCAATCGGCGGAAACTGCAACTAAGAAAATCGTTCCCGTTCCCGCTGCAGCTCCGCCTGCCACCGCCGCACCGGCGATTGCCGCGGCTTCTCCGCCGGCGTCCAAAGAGCCAGAGGTGCGCCGAGCTGAGCCAGTGCGTCCGGAAGATCTTGCAAAAGCTGCTGCGGCTAATTCGTCTCCAGCGGCGGAACCAGGGCGGGCGAATCGAGTAGCCATTCGGCCGCTGAAGAAAACGTATGTCAAAGTCGTGGTAGACAATGAGGAGGTGAAACCGGCTTTCGAACGCTGGATTTCACCGGCCGATGGCACGGTGGAATTTCGCGGTCAACATATCGTGGTGCGAGTGCTTGACCGAGAGGCCGTTCAGATCAAGAAAAACGGCAAACTCGTGGAAGAAGAAGACGACGACGTCACCGTTGAATAGCGCTTTCATCGGTCCTCTCCGCCCATGAGCACGAAAGTCGGGATGATCAGCCTGGGTTGCGCCAAGAATCTTGTCGATGCCGAGATCATGCTCGGCAGCGTGCTTCAGCGCGGCATGGAAATCACTTCGCATGCAGACGATGCCGACGTGCTCGTCATAAACATGTGTGCGTTTATCGATTCCGCGAAAGAGGAATCGATCGAAGCGATTCTGGAAGCACATCAACAGCGCGAACTAAACAAACGGCCGAATCAAAAACTGATCGTGAGCGGCTGCATGTCGCAGCGCTTCTCAAGCGAGCTGCACGAATCGCTTCCCGAAGTAGATGCGTTCATCGGCCTGGATCAAGTGAAGGAGCTTGGTGCAATCGTCGAGAAACTGCTCAGCAAAGAAGGTCGAGATGAAGATGTCGATCTTGATTTCGTTACCGCGCGACCCGGCTACATTCCCGATTACGACACACCCCGCTTTCGCCTCACCCCGGCGCACTCGGCTTATGTAAAGATCGCCGAGGGTTGCAATCATCCGTGCAGTTTTTGCGTGATACCGCAAATGCGTGGAAAACATCGGAGCCGGTCTCCCGCCTCCGTGCTCGCGGAAATTCGCGGTTTGATCGCCGAGGGCGTGCGCGAAATTAATTTAATCAGCCAGGATACAACTTATTACGGTATGGATTTGTGGGCGGAAAAGGCGGGACCGCGGCAACTGGTGGATTCTTCGCGCGGCCCCACGCTCTCAGCGCTTCTGCGCCGGATCCAGGAGATCGAAGGCGAATTCTGGGTGCGGTTGCTTTATACGCATCCGGCGCACTGGAGTGATGAATTGATCGAAACCGTTTCGCAATGTGACAAGGTCGCGCGTTACATCGACATCCCGCTGCAACACATTGATGAGTCGATGCTGCAACGCATGAGGCGGGAAACGTCGCGCCAGCATATCGAGGAGTTGATCGCCAAACTGCGCCTCGGCATTCCCGGCGTCGCCTTGCGCACGACCTTCATCGTCGGATTTCCCGGCGAGAGCGACACGGATTTTGAGACGCTGCTCGAGTTTATCGAGCGTATCCAATTTGAACGGCTCGGGATCTTCAAGTATTCTCAGGAGCAAGGGTCGCGTGCGGCAAGAATGCCAAATCAAATTCCGGCGAACGTCAAAAACACACGGTATCGTGGCGCGATGTCGATCCAGCAAAAGATTGCGCACCGGCTGGCGCGGGAAAAAGCTGGTCGCAAATTGAAATTGCTTGTCGATCACCCGCATGTCGCTCGCAGCGAAGCCGACGCGCCGGAGGTCGATACGCGGGTAATCTTGTCCGAGCCTGCGCCGGCCGGACAATTCGTCTGGCGCAGAATCACTGCAAGCCGGGGATACGATCTCCTGGCTTAAACAGCCGTTGCGGCGAGAATCAAGTTAACGAGTGACAAGAGGCGTATTTTCGCGCAATTTTTAGGACCGACTCGCCAAATTTTCATGGCCGACTCAAACGAACCCAAAAAAGAAACAGTCCGCATTACCTTGCCACCGCCCGCGGCGAAGCCACCCGACGCGAGCAATGAATCGCGTGAAACTGTGCGAATCAATCTGCCGGCTCGTCTGCCATCGACTCCCTCGGGTCCACCTGTTTCAACCGCGCCAACTCCGTTGCCACCCAAAGCTCCACCTCCTCCGCCCTCGCCTCCCGCCCCGGCGCCGGAGCGACCCGTCGCGAGCTCCGCAGCGCCTGTGAACATTCCCGCAGTCGCGAAATTGCCGGACTCTCCGCCGAGTCCGCCTTTCGGGCCTTCACTGAGCCCGAAGAAAGAGACCGCGCGGATCGCGCCGCGGCCGGATCCGACCAAATCGGCACCGACGGTCGAGATGAAAAAAACTCAGCCGCTGATCACGATGCCGGAGACCGTTCCCAAAAGCGCTCCGCTCACCGTGGCGCGCGATCCGGTCAAGATTGTCGATGCAATTCCAAAGCCACTCTGCTGGGCCGTGCTTGGTGTTTCCGCTGTGATTTTGATTATTCAAATTTGGAATTACTTTTTGTAAAGCCATGGAAAATTCCGCAACCATCACTGTCGATGAATCCACCTTCGACCGCGAAGTGACGCGAAGCGACAAGCCCGTGATTGTCGACTTTTGGGCGGAATGGTGTGGGCCGTGCAAATTAATCGCACCGCTCCTGGACGAGATCGCGCGGGAAAAAGCGGCCACGATCAAGGTCGCAAAGGTCAATGTGGACGAGAACCAAAATCTCTCGTCCAAGTACAACATCCGCGCCATCCCAGCCTTGCTTCTCTTCAAGAACGGGCAGCTTCGCGATCAAGTTACGGGAATGACGAGCAAGAAAGATTTACTCGGCCGGATCGACGCGCTGGTGTAAAGCAGTTAGCGATTTAGTGAATTAGTGATTTAACTAATTCACTCGCTCAATCATTAATTCGCTAACTGATTTTGCGCCCGGCGCGGCTCGAACGCGCAACCTACGGCTCCGGAGGCCGTCGCTCTATCCAGTTGAGCTACGGGCGCAGCTTCTTCCGATTATAACGGTCGCATTTCGAAGCACAACCGGCCGCGGCCGCCCCTAAGATCGACATGGTGTAGCCCACGGCGCTGCGGGCCGCCTCACATTTCATCCTCACTCGCCATAGGCGAGTGGCTACAGCATTTCAATTTGCATTTCACGCGCGGCCGTTTGAAAATATTCGCCCGCCAGCCGGTGGGACTCTATGAACCGCATCATCGATGCTATTGAAAAAGAACAGCAAAAGACCGATGTGACCCAATTTGCCGTGGGCGATAGCATTCACGTTCATACGCGCGTCGTGGAGGGTGACAAGGAGCGCATTCAGATTTTTACTGGCATCGTAATTGGCCGAAAAGGACGCGGGCTCAACGAAACATTCACAGTCCGCCGCATTTCCTACGGTGAAGGCGTCGAGCGCGTCTTTCCCCTGCATTCACCGCGCATCGCAAAAATCGAAGTAGAAAAAGAAGGCCGGGCGCGACGCGCCAAGCTCAATTACCTCCGCACGCGCAAAGGCAAGGAAGCAACCGCAGTGCGGGAATGAGTGATTTAGTGAGTTAACGATTTGATTCAATCTCTGAATCGCTCAATCATTAACTCGCTCAATGTATCGGCGCTGTGGATTCCGTTACGAAAAGAAATTGCGCGCCATCGGTGTCGCCCGCATCGCAGGGATCGATGAAGCCGGGCGCGGCGCCCTGGCCGGTCCAGTTGTCGCCGCCGCGGTCATTTTGCCGGAGCGATTTCGGCATCGCAAACTCAACGATTCGAAACAGCTTGCACCGGAATTGCGCGAAAAAGTCTATGTCGACATTACGAGCAATGTGGAAATCATTTGGGCGGTCGGCGTCGTCGATCACCTCGAGATAGATCGAGTCAACATTTTGCGCGCGACCCACAAGGCGATGCGCGCCGCCATCACCTCGCTCTTTACGCCGCCCGATCACGTTCTCATCGACGGACTGCCTGTTTTTCCCTTTCCATTCCCGCAAACCGCGATCATCGACGGCGATTGTTACAGCCTGTCGATCGCCGCCGCCAGCGTGATCGCAAAAGTGACGCGCGACATGATGATGCGTGACTTCTGCGCGCGCTTCCCCGAGTATTGTTTCAGCCAGCACAAAGGCTACAGCACCGAGCTGCATCTCACCAAACTCCATGAATTTGGGCCTTGTCCAATCCATCGCCGATCTTTCGAACCAGTGGCGCAGCCGCTTCTCGCGCTCGAAGGAGTCATTCAGGTCGGAACACCTTCGGCGCGGTTCGCTCGGTGAAAAGCTGGCCGGCCGTTTCCTGCGCAAGAACGGTTACAAGATCCTTTATCGCAATTTCCGCGGACACAGCGGAGGTGAGATTGACATCGTCTGCCGCGACGACGACACGCTTGTCTTCGTCGAAGTGAAAACGCGCACCCGCGAAGATTTCGGCCGGCCGGTTGAGGCAGTGGGCTCACAAAAACAAAAACGCATCTCGCGCGGCGCGCTCGCCTGGCTTCGCCTGCTCGACAATCCCGACATTCTTTTTCGCTTCGACGTCGTCGAAATAATTATCGCGGAAGGTGCAAAGCCACGGTTCGAGTTGATCAGGAACGCATTCCAACTCTCGGCGCCTTATATTTACTAAGCGCTAGAGCAGTTCGTAACAGAGCACGCTGAGGCAGTAAAGGGCGGCAGTTTCGACGCGAAGAACAATCGGGCCGAGGGTGATCGGGCGGCAACCGTGGCTCTTCGCGAGCGCAAGTTCCGCCGGCGTGAAATCGCCTTCCGGCCCAATGAGCATGAGCACGCTTTCGGGAAGAGGTCGATGTTCACTCGAAAATTCGGCGAGAATGTTCTTCAAATGCAATGCATCGGGTTGTAGCGAGCCGATCAGGCGCAGGTCGAAAGTTGTAGTGGCCGCTGTCTTCAGCGGCAGGTTTTGTGATTTGCCAGTGGGGACACCGGCCTCTACAGGAAAATCGATGAAAAAATTCTTCACCTTTCGCGGCGCATGCACATGCGGCAGCCAATTTTGCCCGCATTGTTTCGCCGCCTCGATCGCGATTTGCTGCCATTTCTCCTGTTTTTGTCCCGCGGACGCGGGATCAACATCGACAATCGTTCGTTCGGAAATTAGCGGCGCAATTTCCGATGCGCCGATCTCGACCGCTTTCTGGACGATCAGTTCCATGTTCTTGCCTTTCGGAATCGCCTGGCCAAGCGTGATGCGACAACGAAGCGGCGGCGTGTTGCTCTCGTGGAGCCTGCGCAAATGAACTGCTCCGCGCTCAAAATCGACAATCTCGGCCGTGATCTCGCTTCCGCGTCCGTTGAAGAGAACGGCCTTATCCCCGCGCAGCATTCGCAAAACATCGCGACAATGATGCGCTTCCGATCCGCTTAAAGTGAGCGCATTGGGATTCCAGTTCTCGGGCGCAACGTAGAAGCGATGCATTCGATTAAACCAACTGTGAGAAATTCCTCGACTTCGCTCGGAATGACAGAGCCAGCTACTGGAAGAATTCTTTCGCGCGCTCGAAGAAACTTTTGCGCATGGGTGTGTTCTCCTCGCCGCAGAGCGCGGCAAATTCTTCGAGCTTCTGGCGTTGTTCGGCGTTCAAGCGCGTCGGCACTTCGACGATCAGGCGAGCGAGCAAGTCGCCTCGCTCACGCCCGTTAACATTAACGATTCCCTTGCCGCGGAGTTTAAATATCTGTCCGCTTTGCGTTCCGGTCGGCACTTTGAGATGCGCTTTGCCCTCCAACGTGGGCACGTCCACTTCGCCACCAAGCGCGGCGCTGCTGAACGGGATCGGCACTTCGCAATAAAGATTATCGTCCTCGCGCTGGAAAATTTTGTGCTCCTTGATGTGAATAACGACGTAAAGATCGCCATGCGGACCACCGCGCGTCCCGGCTTCGCCGTTGCGCGAGGAGCGCAGCCGGGAGCCATCCGCAATTCCGGCCGGGATCTTCAACATGATGCGGCTCATTTTTTCCAGGCGTCCCTCGCCCTGGCACTGGCGGCACGGTCTCTCGATGATCTGACCGGCACCGCGACAGCGCGGACAAGTTTGAGAGACCTGAAAAAAACCGCGTGAGCTGATCACCTGGCCGCGACCGCCACACGCGGGGCAATTGATAGTACGCGAACCGGGCTCCGCGCCACTGCCCTGACATTTGTCGCAGGTATCGAGCTTTTGGATCTCAATTTCTTTTTCAACACCGAAAGCCGCTTCCTCCAGCTTGATCTGCATGTCGTAACGCAGATCGGAACCGCGTTGTCGATCCTCGCCGCGCGTGCCGACGCCGCCGAAAAACGTCTCGAAGATTCCGCCGCCCGCACCGCCAAATACCTCGCGGAAAATATCGAACGGATCATGAAACCCGCCGCGGGCGGCGGTTCCCTGGGCGAAAGCGGCGTGGCCAAAGCGATCGTAAGCCGCGCGTTTATCCGGATCCATCAAAACATCGTAGGCTTCGCCGATCTCCTTGAATTTTTCTTCGGCGTGCGGGTCGTCCGGATTTTTATCCGGATGGAATTTGACCGCGAGCTTGCGATAGGCGCGCTTCACCTCTTCCTCGGAGACGTTTCGCTGAACACCGAGGACTTCGTAATAGTCTCGCTTCTTCGTAGCCATTTTACATATTTGTCATCCTGAGCGCAGCGTTAGCGAAGGCGAAGGTTCTCTACTTTCAAGTCTTAAGTGGCGCCAAACTCAAACGTGCAAAGTAAGAGATTCCTCGACTCCGCGCGGAATGACAAACAGCGATTTATTTGGCCGGACCGCTGGAGACCACCACGCTTGAAGGCCGCAGAAGTCTGTCTTTAAAACGATAACCGCGGCGGGTTTGGCGAATGACCGTTCCTTCCGGAAACTCCTCGCTCGGTTCATGCGCAATCGCTTCGTGCAAGTTGGGATCGAACTTCTGGCCGACTGCTTCGATCGGCTGCAATCCGTTTTCGGCCAAAAAATCGTTAAGCTGTTTGAGCACGAGGTTCATTCCGGAATAAATCGGCGAGCTTTCGCTCTCCTCGCGCGCCGCCGAAAGGCCGAGCTCGAAATTATCGACAATGACGACGAGCCGCTCAAGCAATGAGCTGTTTGCATACTTGATCGCTTCTTCTTTTTCCCGCGCACAACGCTTTTTGTAATTCTCAAAGTCGGCCTGACTGCGCAGCGCGAGGTCGCGAAAGCGATCAAGGTCGGCCTGCAAACCGGCCATCGGATCTTCGGCTTCGATCTGGTCAACTTCCGAGAGAGCGACCGGTTTTTCAGGTGACGATGTCGATCTTTCCTTCGCGAGGTCAGGTTTATTCGCCTCTTTGGAGTCGGTCACGGGAATTTTTTTCATGTCTTTCGGATTGCGATCAAAGTGATGTCGTCATTTTGCGGTTGCGAACCGACGAAGTTTCGCAAGTCGTCGATCAATCGTGTGACGATAGCCGGGGCGCCATTCATTGCGCTCGCGCGCACCGATTGGATCATCCGTTCGACGCCGAATTCGTCTCCTTCCGTGTCAATCGCTTCCGTCACTCCATCGGTATAGAGGACCAGGCAATCGTCGCGCTCGAGCGGGACGGCGACGTCGCTGGTGAGCCTATCGAAGACATTTCCGCTGTCAATTCCGAGAACCATACCCGGCGGCTTTAAAGGCGTGACGGTTTGCGAAGAACTTTTGTAGAGCAACGGCGCGTCGTGCCCGGCGCGCGAGAGTATCACGCCATCGTGCGCGTGATCGAGAATGAGATAGGCCATGCTGATAAACATGTCCTCCTTGATGTCGGGGTAAAGCTGGCGATTCACCTTTTGCAAAACATCCGCCGGCGAAGGATTCTGCGCCGCCTGACTGCGCAAAACACTGCGGCAAATCGCCATGATAAGCGAGGCCGGGACACCTTTACCGGAAACATCGGCAATCGCCACGCCGAGACGTTGATCGTCCACCTTGATGTAATCGAAGTAATCACCGCTGACCTGACGGGCGGGGACGTTGATTCCGCTGATCTCAAATCCGTTCACTGCCGGAGCTTCAGCGGGCAGCAGAATGCGCTGGATATCCCGCGCAATTTCGAGGTCGTGATCGAGCCGTTTCTTTTCGTTCGCCTCCGAGTAGATGATGGCATTGTAAAGGGCAAAGGCAGATTGCTCGGCAATGGATTTGAACACCACAAAATCGCTTTGCGAGAACGGTGCGCCCATCGGGCCATTGGCCAATGCGAGTACGCCCATGTTTTGTTTACCGTAAAGCAGCGCGCTAATCATCATCGAAGCGGTGCCGAAGGACGTGTCGCGCAACTTTGCCAGTTCCGGAGCCTCGGAAAGCTCATTCAAACAGACCGACTGTCCTGCTTGCCAGACCCGTCCAATCGTTCCCTCACTAAGCGGGACGGAATGAAGCCGCAGATAACTCTCGAGCGCAATGGGCGTGGCCGCGGCTTGCTGCAGGATGTCGGTTGGAACTTCAACAAGCGGCGGGCAGCCTTTGGAAATGAACGCCGGTACCAGCTTCGCGCCCGTGCGATCGGCCATGTAAAGCGCGCCGCCGTGGGCGTCGAGGATGCGCGTCGCTCCTTCGACAATCAGTCGATGCAGGTCATTGGGCCGGATCGTTTCGCTGAAGGCTTCCCCGAGCCCGTGCAAGAAATCGAAGACGAGCGTTTCCTCGACTTGAATTTCTTCTTTCGAGCGTTCCAGCGTCCGGATCCGCCGGGCCTGCCGTTGCGCGGTGTAGATCCACCCCGCGACAGACGCGAGCAGCAGTCCGAAGAGAAGGATCGGCCACATGGTCACGGGGCCCGCTTACTTCGAGGCTGTCTCGTGATGAAGGTCTTGCTTTAAATAATCGAGGACGTCCTTGAAACGGAAAAAATTTTCCGGCGCCGCCTCGCAAAGCGCTTCGTGCGCTTCTAGCATCGTTTCGGCTTGCTCACGCTTTTTCTTCGACGACTCGCCGCTCGATTTTTGCCGAAGTGATTCGCACTCTGGTGCCAACGCACCATTGGCATGAATGCTGAAGATTTGATCAAGACCCAGACCGGAAAGGAGCTCGCGGCTGCGATTTCCGCAGTGAACGACATGAAGATGACCGCGGCCGAGTTCCTTCAATCGCAGCGCCACGCCTGCCATTGTGCCCATGAACGTCGAATCCATCATCGCGCAATTAGCCAGATCAATCACAAATTCGCGGTAACCGCGATCGACCATTTCGCGAGCGAATTCCTTCAAGCTTCCGCTATTTAGAAAACTTCCCTTACCCTCCACCTTCACCCACACGGCTGGACCGTTCACCCCTACTTGAATCGATGACTCCACGGCTGATCAACTAAGATACAAGATCGACAAGCAGGCTGTCAAACCTCGGCCCGACACCGGGGCAGGTTCCGACTCGAAATGCATCGTAAAGACTTACCTTCAAAACCGGCGTTCAGTACGGCTCATTCCCATAAATAGGACCGATTTTCCGCCACAATCTGGCCGTTTTCGATCAACAAGCACCGCCACGCGATCACGCGTCCATCGTCGAAATAATCGTCACCGACTACCTTGAACTCCGTTTGATGAGTACCGTGAACATTCGGATATGAAAGCTCCTGCGCCTGAACAAGGGCGTGCAGCTTCTCCTGCCGGTACTCGAGGCGCACGGTGAGATCGGCCGGTCGTTTGGCACGCCAAAAGAAATCGAAATAGTTACCAAAACGCTGATGTTGATCGAGCTTAGTCACCGCGCCGAAGAGGCGATACTGTCGTTCGAACGCAATGGAGGAATCCTGATTCGCGACGGTTCTCTGCGGCGTCGTGCTCGACAGCGCTCCCGGCGAAAGGTTGCTCGCCTTCCTCGGCGCCCCTTGTTTCGGCGCTTTTTCGCTGAGCAGATAAAGTTTCGTCTTTCGAAACTCGAAATCTTTATTCAAGGCGACCGGCAGCGGCGTCACTTTTACGAGCAACTTCGGCTCCTCGGCGGCGCCAACCAGAGCGCTTAGGCAAAAGATTAAACCCACCGATGTAGCGCCAAACTTCATTGGCTAAATGAAAACGGTTCCCGCGCGGCTTGTCAATGCAGGCCGATTGTCGATGAAACAATGTTTCGCTCCATTACCATCCGCGCATAAATTTTCGCGTGATGGATGTTCGTTATGAGCGCGGCGTTTATTTACCGAAACACGATTTATGGCTCGACCCGTGGGATGCAAAGCGTTTTGCCTTCGTCTCACACGCGCACAGCGATCACATCGCGCCGCATGCCGAAATCATCCTCTCCGAAGGCACCGCCGGTCTAATGCAGGCGCGTCTTCCCGGAAAGCGAAAGGAGCACATTCTGCCTTTTGGCGAACAACGGCGTGTGCACGATGTCGATCTCATGCTCTTGCCGGCCGGGCACATCTTTGGTTCCGCGCAAATTTTTCTCCGGACCGAAAACCAATCGCTCCTTTACACCGGCGACTTCAAATTGCGCCGCGGAAAATCCGCCGAAGCGACGGAATGGGCGTGCGCCGACACACTCATCATGGAAACGACCTTCGGGCGGCCGCGCTACCGTTTTCCACCGACCGAGCAGGTTGTCGATGAAATCGTTGCCTTTTGCCGAGAAACGATCGGCGATGGCGGAGTGCCCGTCCTGCTCGGCTATTCGTTAGGCAAAGCGCAGGAAATTCTTTGTGCGCTCGAAGGCGCGGGTCTCATGCCGATGCTGCACGGCACGGTCTTTCAAATGACGCGCATTTACGAGCAGTTCGGCCAGTCGTTTTGCAAATACCTGCGCTACGATGCAAATGAAGTCGCGGGCAAAGTTCTTATTTGCCCGCCGAGCGCAAACCGGTCACACATGCTGGAGAAAATCGCGCGCAAACGTATCGCCATGATCAGCGGCTGGGCGGTCGACCCGAATGCGATTTATCGCTATCAAGTTGATGCCGTATTTCCTCTTTCGGATCACGCCGATTACGACGATCTCATTCGTTATGTCGATCTTGTGCGGCCGAAACGCGTACTTACGCTCCACGGCTTCGCCGCCGAGTTTGCGCGCGATCTGCGAGAAAAAATCGGCGTCGAGGCATGGGCGTTGAGCGAAGAAAATCAAATGGAACTCACGCTGGGAACTTTCCGATCTGTAGAGGCCGTCCCCGGCGACAACGATAATGCCGCTGAGACGACGGCCACTACAGAATCGGAATTTGCAACTTTCGCCAATGTCGGCGAAGCGGTCGCTGCGACACCGGCGAAGTTGGAAAAGGTTCGGCTGCTCGCAGATTATTTGCGCACGCTCCGTTCGAATCAGCTTCCGATCACGGCGACGTATTTGACGGGAAATCCATTTGCGCAAAGCGACCTGCGCACCGTGCAAGTCGGAGGCTCGATCATTTATCGCGCCATCATGAGCGCGGCGAAATTGAGCGAAGCGGAATTTCGCCGGATCGCACACAGCCACGGCGACGCCGGCAAGACGGCGTTCGAGGCGCTCGATGGCCGCACGCAGTCGGAATCGTTCACGATTTTGCAATCGAAAGAATTTTTCGAGCAACTTCAAAAGGCGCGTGGACCGATCGCCAAGACCGAATTGCTACAAAAGCGATTGTCGATCTTGTCCGCGCGCGAAGGTCAATACGTCGTCAAGATTCTGACCGGCGATCTGCGAATCGGATTGCGCGAAGGCTTGGTCGAGGAAGCAGTCGCCAAAGCGTTCGAAGCTTCGCTCGACGATGTGAAGGAGGCGAACATGCTTCTGGGCGACATCGGCGCGACCGCCCTGATTGCCTCGCAAAACGAATTGCATCGCGCCGAGTTGTCGATCTTTCGACCGATCAAATGCATGCTGGCAAGTTCCGAGCCGACTGCGGAAGCGATTTGGGCGCGATTTGTCGAGGCTAAGGATTCTGCCGCCGGGACGCCGGCAGCTACAACCGTTTACGCGGAAGATAAGTTCGATGGCATTCGGGCGCAGTTGCATCGCAATTCGAAGCGGGTGGAGATTTTCTCGCGCGATCTGAAGCGCGTCACCGATCAATTTCCGGAACTGGCTGAGCAGGCGCGCAAGTTCGATGTCGATCTTATCCTCGACGGCGAAATCGTCGCGCTTGGGCATGGACGCAAGTTGACCTTCTTCGATCTGCAAAAACGGCTCGGCCGGAAAATAGAGGGCGCGGATTTGTTTGCCGGCGCATCGGCCGATGTTCCGGTCGTGTTCATCGCCTTCGATCTTCTTTGGCTTGATGGCCGTTCGTTATTAAAAATCCCGCTGCGCGAGCGGCGCGAACTTCTGCGTCAGTTGCGATTGCCTTCGCAATTTCAAGTAGCCGGAACTTTTCCGGCCCAGTCGGCTACAGAAATCGAACAGATTTTCCAGCAAGCGCGAAAACGTTCAAACGAAGGATTGATGGTCAAAGACCCGGAAAGTTTTTATACGCCTGGACGGCGCGGTTTGTTCTGGTTCAAATTAAAGAAGGAGCTGGCCACGCTGGACGTGGTGGTGGTCGCCGCGGGGCTCGGTCATGGCAAACGCAACAACGTCTTGAGCGATTACACGTTTGCGGTGCGCGACGAAACAAGCGGCAAACTTTTGCCGATCGGAAAAGCCTACAGTGGCCTGACCGACGTCGAGATCATGGAATTGACCGAGCATTTCAAACAAAACACGATTGTCGATCGTGGCCGCTATCGCGAAGTGAAACCGGAGATCGTGCTCGAGGTCGCGTTCGATTCCATTCAACCGAGCACACGTCATGCAAGCGGCCTGGCGCTGCGCTTTCCGCGGATCAAAGCGATCCGGCACGACAAAAATGTCGACGCCATCGATACGCTCGCGTACGCGCGCGAACTGGCGGCCGAACGGCCTCGCAGGTTCTCCGTCTCGACATTTACTGACACATTGCGCTCGAGCCGGAGCCGTTCGATCGGCTGCTGAGTTCGCGTGCGGAGTTCGTCGTAACTGGGGCCGTCATTCACAACAGTGGTGTTGTTGTAAGTAATGTTGGTCACGTTAGTCGTCTGATCGACGATTGTGACGTTGCGTTCGGCCGGAACCACAGTCTGCTCGGTGCGCTGCGCTCCGAATTCTCTTGTTGGTACGAAACAATACTGTTCAGGGCCGATGTCGTAGTAATTATCAGCCCAATTCTGAATTCCGGTGCGGCGATCGAAATGCGCTTCGGGAGGGAGCGGCGCCCAACCGACGTAATCGTTGCCTTTGCGCCACGAAACCCACGCCGGTGCCCATTCGTCGCCCGGGACCCAGATCCAGCCGATGTCACGCAAGCGCGCCCACCGCCCATAATGGTAAGTCGCCCAACCGAACGGTTCTTCCGAAATCCATGTCCAACCGGCGTCGGTATAGACCCAGCGGCCATTTGTGTAGGGACGCCAGGCACGCGATTGTTCGGCCTCGTGCGGTTGCCAAACATAGCCGTAGGTGGACGTCTCGCGCCAAACGCCCAGCAGCTCAAGCCTGGCGTAGAACGTGGAATAAGAGGCGGTCGGCGGCGTTTGGTGAAGATCGCGTATGCCGAGCGAGACCGAAGCTTGAGGCTGAGGTGTGTTCGCTGCGCGCGCTTTCTCTGTTAGCTAATGCCTTTTCACGCGCATCGAGCTCGGCTTGACGCTGGGCCAGCTGTTGTTGTTGCTCCTCGGCCTGGTGTTCGGCAGCCAATCGCTGGTTCACCTGAAGCTCAATCTCGGCGTTGCGTTCCGCTTCAGTTTGCTGTTTTTGACACGAACAAAACAGCGCGAGAAGACCAATCGCTGGCAAGGCAAGAACTTTCTTCATGTCAGCTTTAGACTGCGATCTGGTTTTGTTATTCGAAAAGCGGTCACGGTGCTGCGGGCGAGGGCGAACCGGGTGGAATGACGATGACGTTTTCGATTTTGTCGCGACGCCATCGCTGCGCGTTGGCGTAAAGTGCCAAGAGCGCCATCGCCACAACGATCACGAGCATGATTAGGAGCGCGCTTTTGGGAAGTCGCAACGACGAGGGTTCTGCTCGAGGCGACGGTGACAAATTCACTCCCGCAGTATGGATGTCGATCTTCGCCGCGCAAAGCGATTGTCGATCTTGCGCGCCGGCAACTCAAGCGTCGCGATTGCGTCCATGACACGCCGGCTGAGACGTGCGTAAAGATCTCTGCCGGCAGTTTCGAAATCTCGATCGGAAAAATAAATCGGCTCGCCGACGACGATGGTGATTCTGCGCCAAAAATGGATTTTCCCGCCGATGGGCCAGGCATCGAAGGCCCCAAAAATTCGCATTGGCACGACCGGTGCGTGCGTTTTCGCGATCACCAGCCCCAGCCCGGGTAACGCTGGCTGTAAATTTCCATCCGGTGTGCGCGAGCCTTCCGGAAAGAGGAGCACGCCGTCGCCGGCACGCAAAATTCGGATCAGAGCCTTGAGTGCGCTGCGGTCGCTCCCTTCGATCTCGACCGGGATGACGTTGAGTTTCGGCAACAGCCAGCTGAGAACCGGTGCTTTCATCAAAGATTTTTTCGCGAGAAAATAAATGGCGCGGTCACAGGCGTTTCCGGCGAGCGGCGGATCGAAAAAACTCTGGTGATTCATGGCGAGAATCACCGGGCCGGTTTGAATCATCCGCTCCCGATGAACTATACGGAAGTCAAAGAAGAGCCGCGCAAGCAGACGCGAAAAGTGATAACCGAGCCAGTAGTACGGGTTCATTGGTTGAAACAATGGAGGCGTTAAAGCGGCAGTCCCTTCAGCTTCAGTTGTTCGACGATTTTATCGATCACCTCCTCGATCGTGAGGTGGGAAGTGTCGATGACCTGCGCATCCGGAGCGACAGTGAGCGGCGAGGCTCGGCGTGAAGAATCGGCGCGATCTCGCGCAGCGATTTCATCGCGCTGACCTTCGGCGACGCGGCGGCGAAAACGTACCTCGGGCGAAGCGTCGATGTAAAACTTGCAGGGCGTATAAGGAAAAACCACCGACCCGATGTCGCGCCCCTCTACAACCACATCGTGAGCACGCGCATAATTGCGCATTTTCTCGGTAACAATTTTGCGCACCTCTGGAACGGTGCTCACCTGCGAGACGGCTTTGTTTACCGGATCATCGCGCAAATGGTTGGTTGGATCGACATCGTCGATGCAAACGCGCGACTCATTGTTCTCGAGACGACAACTAATCTGCGCCGACTCAACCGTTTGCGCGATGCGCACCCCGTCATCCGGACCGATGTCACGCCGGAGCACATACCAGGCGATGGCGCGGTAGATTGCGCCTGAATTGACGTAGACAAAGCCCAGCCGCCGGGCGAGTTCGCGCGCTACGCTGCTCTTTCCGGAAGCGGCCGGGCCATCAATGGCAATGACGCGATGAAAATCTGCGGGCATGATCGATAGAGTATTTCGATGTGAAGATTACGCAGATAGGTTCACAGATGCGTGATTGCAAACCCGATGCCTGCGCGACGATTACTCTGGCTCGAGACGCGCCGGTGAGAGCGAACCAATAACCCGCGTGCTCGTGCGCATTCGTTTTGGATTAGTGAACTCTTCGAGTGCGGTTTCGAAGCCCGGGTAAGACTCGCGGACGCAATCGGCATCCTGGACGATCGTTTCGCCGTCAGCGAAAAGGCCAGCCACAGCAAACGCCATGGCGATGCGATGATCGCCGAAGCTGGCGACGCGCGCGCCGCGCAGAGGAGCGGGACCATGAATTTCGAGCCCGTCACTCATCTCGATAACCTGCGCGCCCATGGTGCGCAGATTGTGGGCGATGGCAGCTACGCGATCGGTTTCCTTCACGCGCAGCTCCTGCGCATGGCGAATGATGGTTGTGCCATTTGCCAGCGCACCGGCAATCGCCAGCACGGGCAGCTCATCGATGAGCTGCGGCACTTCTTTTCCCTGAATGACCGTGCCTTTGAGCGGGGCGCCCGTGACTTCAACGATCCCGCGAGGTTCAAGTTGATCGACATCCTCGACGGCTTCGCGCACTTGCGCTCCCATTCGCACTAGCACCCCGAGCACCGCCGTGCGCGTGTCATTTAACCCGATATCGCGCACAAGCAGATGACCCCCTGGCTGCGCGGCCGCCGCGACCAGCCAAAAAGCAGCTGAAGAAATATCCCCTGGAATTGCGAAATCGCGCGACTCCGGCACTTGATCGCCGAAAACACTGACGCTGCCGTCGTCATCCTTTGCGGTGCGCACAAGAAAATAATTAAACATCAACTCGGTATGGCTGCGGCTGGCTGACGGCTCTTTAACCGTGGTCTTGCCTTTGGCGAAAAGACCCGCCAAAAGCACGGCGCTTTTCACCTGCGCGCTCGCAATTGGCGATTTGTATTTAATACCGCGCAAAGAACCACCATGAATACGGATGGGGGGCGTTTGTTCGGGTCCCTCAGCTACGATGTCGGCGCCCATCTTTCGAAGGGGCGCAATTATACGATCCATCGGACGCCGATAGAGGGCGGCATCGCCGACGAGGCGACTTTCAAACTTCTGCCCGGCGAGCAGGCCGGCGAGCAGTCGCATGGTCGTACCGGAATTTCCGCAATCGATTTCCTCTTTCGGCGGCGTGAGCACACGTTTCTTCCCGTGGACGACGAGCGTGTTCGGGTCCGGCTGTTCGATCCTGATTCCCAACGCGCGGAGGGCGTTCACCGTGCGCATGCAATCTTCGCTCGGAAGAAAACCGCGCAGTGTGCATGGGCCGTTGGACAGCGCCGCAATAATAACGGCGCGATGGGAAATGCTTTTATCACCTGGGACGGTGATCTCAGTGTCAATTCGAGGCGCTCGTTTGACTCGCAATTCCATAGACCAATTTGAAAAAGACTCCCCGGAAGCGCGCAGCCGCGCCGCGTTTCATCCGTCCAACCGGCATCAGCATCGGAGATTAGGTGCCGTTGTCCAGTTTTCCTCCGATCGGAGAAAAATGAAATTGACGAACTTTTCTCCGATCGGCCTGCAAGGGGACAGTGCCTTTCCGCCCAGCTATGGAACGAGAAAAATTTTTCCCGTGTATGGATCCTTCACCTCCGTACCGGGCGGGAATCCCTCCACATCGACATACTTGCCAGGCGAAAAAGGACTCTCAACCACGTGCGCTTTGCCGGGAACAGGAATTCCGTAGGGATGGTCTCCCTTTTCAGTTTTGGCGGGCATGGCAGTTGGCGCCGGGGCAGCTGAAGTCTCTTCTCGGGCCACGTTCTCTGGCGGCGGCGCATTCGGGTTGAAGGGCTGCTGTTGAGGTGGGTATTCCTCGTGCCCCGCCGCAGGATACCTGGCAACGTCACGACGAACTCGCGACGGCGGCTCATCGACGTCGGAACACGATGAGATAAACAAGGCAGTTAACAGCGCGAGCGACAGCGAAAATTTCATAGAAGCTGGTTCGACGACACTATCTCGATTCTAATTCATTGCCAATCACAAATCATCTCAACGAGCGGCGGGCAGGGGGCGGAAATCAGGACAAGCCGAAGAGGCGCCCTGATTTCGCGCCAACGGCATAATCCAATGCACCCGCGACATCATCGCAAAGATCGACATCTATACGATAGCGGGCCGTACTTGCTCCGAATCCAAGAAGAGATGCTGAAGAAATCCGACGGACAGATTTTAGTTGTCGATGATGACGCGGCGAGCCGCGGGATTCTTGTCCGAACACTTTCGTCCGCCGGTTACGACTGTCGCGAATCAGACAGCGGGATCGAGGCGCTGAAACTAGTGCAGCACGAGCAACCCTCGCTTCTCCTGCTCGATTTCGATATGCCGGCGCTCAATGGGGCCGAGGTCCTCAAGCGGCTGCGATCGAACAACGATCCGGCGGTCGCCCAGATTCCCGCGATCATGTTAACCGGCCACGGCGGCGAAGAAAGCGAGGTGCTTTGCCTCGAAGCCGGGGCGGACGACTTCGTAACCAAACCGATCAATGCGGCGGTCTTGCGCGCACGTATCGAGACTCAACTCCGGCTGCGCTCCATGCGCCGCCAGTTGCAGCAACAAAACGATGAGCTTGAAGAGTGGCGACGCAACCTGGAACGCGACCTGGCCGCCGCCCGCCTGACCCAACAATCACTCATTCCACAAAAGCCGCCTGAGCTGGCGGGATGGGAGGTTGCCGACTGTTATCGGCCTGTCATCCAGGTGGGCGGTGACATTTACGGCTGGCTGCGGGTGCCAGATGGCCGGATTTTATTCTGGATTGCTGATGCGACCGGCCACGGGGCGTCCGCCGCGCTCCTCACAGCGCTGGCAAAGCTTCTCTTTCATCACGGCAGCGCCGAACACAATGCGCCGGCATCGCTTATGAAAGCGGTGAATGACGACTTCCGTAGTATTTTTGGGGCGCGCTCCTTCATGACGGCAATGTGCGTGGCGCTCGATCCGGCAACCGGACGCGCGAGCGTGGTCGGCGCAGGACACCCGCCGCTCATGATTTCGCGTCATGACGGCACGAGCGAATCCATTCCTTCGGTGGCGCCGCCTTTGGGTCTGGTGGAACACGCGCGATTCAGCGAGACGATTGTCGAGCTTGCACCGAGGGACGCCTTCGTTTTGTACAGCGACGGCTTGTTCGGCGTCCCCCGCGGCGAACAGCGGCGGCTCACGCCAGAGCGACTGGCCGAGATGCTCGACTCCACCGCGCCCACTGCCGAAGCCCTCTTGACGCGTCTTTTGCAGCGAACGGCATCGGGCCATGACGATCAGATCAAACCGGACGACGTGACAGCGATAGTAGTGCGCCGGGCGGCCTAAAAAAATATTTTGTTTCATCAAAATTAGTATTGCCCTGGAACGAGCGAAGCATTAATCAGCCTTTATGCCGAAAACCAAAAAGACTCCTTCCAAACGCAAACCGAATCCTGCCTTCATGAGACCGGTCCAACCTGACGACAAGCTTGCTGCCATCGTCGGGTCACAGCCGCTACCGCGTTCCGAGCTTACCAAAAAGCTTTGGAACTATATCAAGAGGCACGGTTGTCAGGACAAAAAGAAAAGAACCATGATCAACGCGGACGACAATCTCAGGCCGGTATTTAACGGCAAGAGCCAGGTCAGCATGTTCGAGATGACGAAACTCGTCTCGGGACATATTCGCTAAATCGCGGAACTGTTTTGAGCCCGGCGCTGTAGCGCCGGGACACTGTTTGTATGCGCGCCGCGGGGTCGGATCCCCGCGAGGGTCGTATGTTCGCATTCTTGCGCTGGGCGAGCGTTTAGTCGAAGTTGCTGGTGTGAAAAACTTTCGATCGATCCTTTTCGCTGCCGGAGCCGTCGGTTTTGCTGCTGTCAGCTCCGTGCAAGCTGGGCCGGAATGGCTGACCGATTACAAAAAAGCGCAACAAGAAGCCAAGACGAGCAACAGACTGCTGCTGGTTGATTTCACCGGCTCGGATTGGTGCGGCTGGTGCATCAAACTCGACAAAGAAGTTTTCTCCAAACCTGAATTCAAAGACTACGCAAACAAAAACCTGGTGCTGATGGAAGCAGATTTCCCTCGTGCGAAAGCACAGGCCGTCGGCCTCAAGAAACAAAACCAGGAACTTGCTCAGCAATATCAGATTCAAGGTTTTCCGACAATCATTGTCTTGAATGGTGATGGCCAAAAGATCGGTGAACTCGGGTATATGGAAGGCGGAGCGACCACCTTCATCGCCGAGCTGGAAAAATTGCGCAAAGGCTGAGCGCCGATGTCGATCTTCGCGACCCCGAAACGATTCGCGGGGCCCCGATCATTTCGGGGTTGTCGATCTTAAGTCACTTTGCTGGCTTCGAAGGCGCGTTGCAGCACGTCCGCGAGTTCGCGCCGCGTAAACGGTTTCGGCAAGGCGCCGCGAAATCCGTAGGCCAGGAATTCTGAGAGGGCGGCCTCGTCGGAGTAGCCGCTGCAAATGATCGCGACGACCTGTGGATCGAGACTACGCAACCGTTCGATCGTCGCGAGGCCACCCATGCCTCCACGGATTGTCGCATCAAGAATCACGGCATGAAAATTTTCGCCGCGGCGTAAAGCGCGCTCGTAAAGTTTCACCGCTTCGAGTCCATCCGGTACGGCGGTAACCTCGTAGCCAAGCGATCCAAGTAACTGCGAAGTGAGTTCGCGAATGGCCGCTTCATCGTCCATCACCAGAACGCGCTGTTGATTAAACAAGGTTTGTTCCGCTGTCGGCGGCCCAGAGGTCTTGAGCTGTTCGCTAGCAGCCGGGAGATAAAAAACAAATGTCGATCCTTCCGGCGAAGAACTCTCCAAATGGAGCAAACCGCCATGTTTTTTTACGATTGAATAGCTGATTGCGAGACCCAAACCACTTGCCGTCGGTTTGGTTGTGAAATAGGGATCGAAAATTCTGGTCGCGAGTTCTTCTTGAATACCAGAACCGCGGTCGGCGATCGTAATTTTGACATAACGTCCCGCCGGCAGCAGAGCACCGGGCTTTTCTTCAGTTTCGCTATTGCGGGCCGCAATGTTAACAGTGCCGCCATGAGGCATCGCCTCGCGTGCATTGATTACAAGCGCGTTTACGACCTGCTCGATCTGGCCCGGATCGACATTCGCCTTCCAAAGATCAGCCGGGATGTCCATCTCAGCGCGCAAATTGGAACCGTAAAGGGAAAATTCAGCGGCGCGGCTAAGCAATTCCGCGACCGAGGCAACCCGTTTGAGCGGCGCGCCGCCTTTTGAGAATGTGAGCAATTGACTCGAAAGACGCGCGGCGTGTTGCGCGGCCTGGCCTGTCTTGGAAAGATACGAGAGCAAACTGCGCGCGTCACCCGGCGCTTCAATCTGCGCCAGGCCAATATTTCCCGAGATGACGGTCAAAATATTATTGAGATCATGCGCGATACCGCCGGCGAGAGTCCCAAGAGATTCGAGTTTGCTCGTGGTAAGCCGCTTTTCTTCAATAGATTTGCGCTCACTGACATCGCGCAAAAAGACCGACATGCCTCTCCCGCTCGGATACGCGTGAACCTCAAACCAAACTTTGCCCGAGGCGTCGCTGGCCTCGAATTCTATCGGCACTTGCTCAGTCATGACCCGGCGATAATTCATCTCAAAAGGCGACCCAATCAGCTGCGGGAATTCCTTCCAAAGTTCCTTTCCGATCAGCTCGGTGCGGCCGCGTCCGAGGAGAGTCTCCGCTTCCGGGTTCAGATATGTAAAATTCCAGGCGTAATCGACCGCAAAAAATCCATCCATCGTCTTCTCTAAAATCTCGCTCGTGGTGCGGGCCGATTCCTCCAGGGCGGCGCGGGCCTGATTGCGTTCAGCCAACTCTCGGATTTGCCGCTCCGCCACGGCAAGCCGGACGTTTAACAATGCGAGATCGAGCGGCTTGGTTAGATAATCGTTCGCGCCTGCGGCCAATGCCCGTTCCGAATCTTCCGTGTCTTGCCGTGCCGTGACTAAAAGAATAAACATTTCATCGCCGCGCGGCTGCGCGCGCAATTCCTGGCAAAGCTCAATTCCGCTCTTGCCAGGCAACATCCAATCCAGAATGAGGAAGGGGAATGTCTGTACTGCCAGCGACTTTTCGGCCTCCTCCACACTGCCGACCGCGACGACCTCGTGGCCGCGCCGCTTGAGGAGTCGTTGCAGACTTTTGCGGCTCTCCTGGTGATCCTCAACGAGTAATATTTTCATTCCTGGAACATTTTTCCGACAGCGGGCTTCCTGTTCACAGTTTTTACAAGGCTGAGCCGAAGCACACCAGTCGCCCGTCCTTTAGGGGAGCAAGATGACTGCCAACGCGTGATGCGATTCGCACGGAAAGGTTTTCGCGATGCGTGCCCATCGCACGCTCATAACCTTGCGTTAGGACCGGCCTCTGCTAAATACACGCATCCCGTTCGCCGCTTCCACTCATGTTCGTTTCCCGTCTGCTCTTTGTCTGTTTCCTCGGACTCCTTGCAACACATCGCATCTGCGCGGAAACCACCACCGCAGCCAAAGTTTCCGAAAAAAATAAGCCATCCGCGCCGGCGGAGCCTCGCATTACGTTTAGTTCAGTGCATGTCGATGGACCGTATATCGCGACGACTTTTGACGATGGGCCCAGCGCAACGCTCACGCCAAAACTGCTCGATCTTCTCGCAGCCCATCACATCAAAGCCACTTTTTTTGTGATCGGCGAAAATGTTGCCGAGCACCCTGAGATCGTTGAGCGCGCCGCGCACGAAGGTCACGAAATTGGAAATCATAGTTGGTCGCATCCGAACTTTGCAAAAATGTCCGATGAAGGCGTGCGTCGGGAACTGCGACGAACGGACGATGCAATCAAAAGCGCGATCGGAGCACGGCCAACTTTGTTGCGCCCGCCTTACGGCTCGCTCACCGCACGACAAAAACGTTGGATCCACGATGAGTTCGGATATCAGATCATTCTTTGGGATGTCGATCCGCTGGATTGGAAACGCCCAGGCCCGGCGGTGGTTTGCAATCGCATCTTGAAAGAGACACGCGCCGGTTCGATTGTCTTGTCGCACGATATTCATCCCGGAACGATCGTGGCCATGCCGCGGACGTTCGATCAACTCGAGGCAAAAGGTTTCAAATTCGTCACTGTGTCGGAATTGATTCGCATGGCGCGTCCCGAGCCAGCAAAGGAGCGCACGAAAGTTCCGGCGACCGCCGCTACTCCACAGCCAACATCGACAATTTCATTGCCATCGCCCAGCGGTTAATATCGCCGGCCTGATCGCCTCCATGGGCTCCTCGCGAACACCCTTATCGTACCGAGCCGAAGAACTTCAGCGAATCTTCAATGGGCTGTCGGCCCGGCTCAATTAGGGAAACGAGACGCCGATCCGCTTACTTACTTTTTCGCGGCGGCCGGCTTTTGCTGCGCGAGCTGCTGTTCGAGTTGTCGCCTGGCGATGACGAAGTTGTTGTTTTCGCCGTAGCTGCGCCAGGGCCCCGGCGGCACATCGCGCACTTCGATAAACTGCCAGTCCGTTACATCCGTTGGCGCAAGCCCAAGGTAATCGCGAATCGCCGGAGAAACGTCCAGTCCCGCGCCATGGTTTAGATTCGGCTTTGGGCGTTCGTTTTGAAAAACGTATTGAAAATGGTCGGTGCGGAACGGACCGCAATCTTCCCACTGCGCGTAACACGTTCGATTGCCCTTGCGGATAGCGATCCAGCGATGCTGGCAAACGGAATGCCCCGCCTCAGTGTAGCCCTGCTTAAACCACGGGATGACCAGCGGCGCCTCTGGCTTAAACTGACCATGCGTGACGTCATTGTAGGGCAGCGCACAGTAAAATGGATTTTGCCGCGGCACGAAGGCGACCGGAATGTAGTTTCGCCGCGCTGAAGAATCGGGATTGTCGAAGCCGCCGTAATTGCCCGTCCAGTCTGCGTCCCACGAGCTTTTGTAATTAGGCACCGGATTGTTCCCGCCCGCCTGTTCTCCGATCCAAAACACTGTGGTTACGATGTTAGTTTTCCACGCGAAACGCGTTGTCGCCGGGCGCGAGGACGTTGGAATAAATACCTGCGGCTCTACTTTGAGCAGCGCTTGCTCGCGCAGTTTCATCGCGTACTTGGCAAAATCGGCCGCCGTCGCGTATGGCGAAGTGGATTGGTCCTCGGCTCTAACCGCGCCCGCTATCGCGAGAGCGAAACAAAGCGGTAACAGCCTCTTCATATTGCAAATAGCCCGACTCTTTTATCCGATTAACGTCCTCTAGGCAAGCCTTTTTCACGAGGGATAACCGATGCCCAGGGTGGATTCTCAACTGTTAAAGCACTATCCATTCCACGTTCAGCCACGGCTGACCAGCGTGTCGCGCTTGAATTGCCGATCTTCTGTTTCGGGATGGTCCAATGTAAAGTGAAGACCACGGCTCTCTTTCCGGCTTAACGCTGAATCCACGATCAGCGCCGCCACCGTTGCCAGATTCCGCAGCTCAAGCAGGTCGACCGACACTTTAAAATTCCAATAAAACTCACGAATTTCGCGTTGAAGATTTCGCAAACGGGCGCTCGCTCGCTGCAGCCGCTTGTCCGTCCGCACGATCCCAACGTAGTCCCACATCAGGCGCCGGATTTCGTCCCAGTTATGATAAATCACCACCAGCTCGTCGACATCCTGCACGCCTCCCGATTCCCACTTCGGTAACGAAATTTTTTGCGCCGCATGTGACGGTGGTCGCGCACAGACGGACGCCTCCGCCGCGCGATGCGCAGCCACCAGTCCTTCGAGCAACGAGTTGCTGGCCAGGCGATTTGCGCCATGCAGCCCGGTGCAACCCACTTCGCCGATCGCATATAGCCCGGCTAAGCTTGTCGCGCCGTTCACATCCGTCTTGATTCCGCCGCATTGGTAATGCGCCGCCGGCACAACCGGGATTGGTTGCTTCGACATGTCGATCCCAAACCGCAGGCACGTCTCATAAATATGCGGAAAGCGCTCCTGAATGAACTCCGGCGGCTTGTGCGTGATATCCAGAAACACGCATTGCGCGCCGGAACGCTTGATCTCGGCGTCGATCGCACGTGCCACGATGTCGCGCGGCGCGAGCGAGCCGCGCGCATGGTAGCGCTTCATGAAATCTTCGCCACGATTATTCCGCAGGATTCCGCCCTCTCCGCGCACTGCTTCGGAAATCAAAAACGATTTCGCCTTCGCATGAAACAAGCAGGTCGGATGAAACTGGATGAACTCCATATTCGCTATCACGGCGCCCGCGCGCCACGCCATCGCTACGCCGTCGCCCGTCGCAATGTCCGGATTCGTCGTGTACAAATAAACTTTTCCGCAGCCGCCGGTCGCGAGCACGAAACGATCCGAGCGGATCGTTTCGACCTCTCCGTTTTTTTCATTGAGAACGTAGATTCCAAGGCAACGATCCTCTGTCGCGAAGCCGAGCTTGCCCGCGGTGATCAAATCCACCGCCATGTGATTTTCCAAAAGATCGACATGCGATTGCCGTCCCAAGTGGCGCAGCAAAATCTCCTCGATCTCCTTGCCGGTCACGTCCTGCACATGCAGGACGCGCCGCTTGGAGTGGCCGCCTTCCCGCCCAAGGTCGAACCCGCGGTGACCGGAAACTTCGCGCTCATCGAATTGCAATCCAAGATCGACAAGTTCCTGAATTCGCGCCGGTCCTTCGGTCACAATCGTGCGAACAACTCTTTCGTCGCAAAGCCCGGCGCCCGCCTCGAGCGTGTCGCGCACATGCAGCTCGAAGGAATCTTCGTCGCTCGTCACGCAGGCGATCCCGCCCTGCGCCCACGCCGTGTTCGTGTCCGCGCCTTTGCGTTTCGTGATCACCCCCACCGAGCCGTGCCTGGCCGCTTTCAACGCAAAACTGAGCCCGGCAATGCCGCTGCCGATCACGACGAAATCGTATTCCTTCATCCGACCAGGATATTGTCGATCAAACGAGTCTGGCCGAAGAAAACTGCGAGCGCGAGGAGTGAATTTGGCCTAACGACTTCGATCGGCAGCAAGTTTTTCGCATCGACAAGATCGACATAATCAATTCGCGCCAGCGACGCTTGGCCGATCGTTTTGCGCGCCAGATCAACAATTGTTTTTGCAGATTCTTCGCCGGCCTTTGTTCGATCTGCCGCCGCCAGCAGCGCCCGCCGCAAAGCCGTTGCTTGTTTTCGTTCCTCAGCGTTCAGGTATTGATTGCGCGAGCTGCAAGCCAGCCCGTCATTTTCGCGAACGGTCGGCACGCCCACGATGTCGATCTTGAAATTGAGATCCCGCACCATCCGGCGAATGATTGCAAGCTGCTGAAAATCTTTTTCGCCGAAGACCGCCGCATTCGGCGCAAGAATGTTGAAAAGCTTCGCCACCGCCGTACACACGCCACGGAAATGTCCGGGACGCGATTTACCCTCGAGCGTGTTTGAAAGCGAAGTCTCTTCGACAAAAACTGAACGATCGTCCGCATACATTTCGGCCGGGCTCGGCCGAAACAAAAGATCGACATCAGCGTTTCGGCAGAGCTCTTCATCCTGCCGGTCGGGTCGCGGATAGCGTTCATAATCGCTTCCCGGTTCGAATTGCAGCGGATTGACGAAAATGCTCACTGCAAGCTCGCCATCGCGCCCGGCGTAATCGCGCGCCACCCGAATCAATTCCAGATGCGCCTTATGCAACGCCCCCATCGTCGGAACGAGGACGCGCCGCTTTGAGCGTAGTTGCGACTGTACTTCACCGACTGTCGTCAAAATTTCCACGCGCTGATATTCGCTCGGAGGTGCGCAGCGTGCGAATCAAGAATGTATGATGGCTGCTGTGTCAGTGGCAGGGCCGTAAGCGGAGCATTTCGCCCGCAATTATCTGAAACGATGCCCCAATACTTTGCGTCACAAATTTCCGCGGCGGTGGAATATTGAAAATTGCCGCAACTGCGCGACTTGGGTAAAGCGATCGTGAATCACAACCATCGGGCCATCCGAGCCGAGTTGCTCCGATGCATTTGATTCGCGGAATAAATCCAGTTGCGAATCAAGAATGATCCAGTCCGCGGTTGCAATGTCACTCGCCAATCGAGAATTAGGGCGATTGGCCGAAAGCGGATTCATCTCTATGAAGTAAGACGCCGGCGTGAGCTGCGGTAGAAGGTAATAAAAATAGACGTCGTTGTAGTTGGTCCGGCGCAAATCGCGAGGGCCAACAAACAGCCGCTCTCCGGCGTGCGATTTTCGTGAGATTGCTGCGCAAATTTTTGTCACTGCTTGCGCATCATCCGGAGAACTCAGCGGAAACTTACGATTGCCCCCGCGCGCCATGCACTCTGGAATCTCGGATGTGACGAGTTGGTTACCGACGATATTGCTGAAAATCTCCGTTGACTGCGGCGCGACGGACCAAAGTGCGCTAAAACAAGCCATCGTCACGAGGATCGCCAACGACGAAGCTAGCGCTGACTTGTTTAAGAGTTTCACGACAGCCGCGGCGAGCGCAGGGAGTAACGCGATTGTCACTGGCGCGATCATCGCGGCGTGAAAGTAGTCCGCTCGTTGAAGTGCTTGAGGCACCGTAAAAACACTCAGGCATCCGAAGGCGAGCACGCAAACGCTTTCTCGATCGCCGCGTCTTTTCCACGCGATGAATGCACCCAAACTCAAAGTCAACGCCGCCGCTCCAGCGATCACGAGGGGATAAATCGCGATTTCTGAACCGCGACCAAACAACGGCAGCCTTCGCCCAGCGCTTGTATGTATCACCGGGTAGAGGAACACGTTGTCGATCACGTTCCGAAGCCCCGCAGTGAGCAGCGAAATCACCAGCGGCAACCCGCCGGCAAGTAAACCGATACCATACGCATAGCGTCGGCTCGGCTTTAAGGCCCACAGCAATACCGCCGCGGATGCGAGAATTGCAGGTGCAAGGTCGACTCGGAAAAGGATTGCAACCCCTGCAACAAAGCCGCCGATTGCGGCAGCTGATGACTGATCATCCAAAGCCATGAGTTGCTTTGTCATGAGAGCGGTGGAGACCACAGTGAGTGCAAGCGCCATTATCCAGGCGTTTGCGACTGAGCCGAGCGGTAGAAGCGCAAAAGCCGCAATCATAACGACGCCAATTGCGGCGGCTTTTCCCCACCTGCGCAATGCGAAATACAACGCCGCGAAAAGAGCGAACCGGTATGTGAGCCCGACAATGCGTTCGATCTCTACGGTTGCTCCAAAAACCCGAAACGCAGCCGCTAAAATCCAAAGGTTTGCAGGGCCATAAAAAGTTTCGAAATCTCGATAGGGAACTTTGCCATGTAATAGCAATTCAGGAAAAACGAGCAGCAGTGCCTCGTCCATCCGCGACCCAGCAATATAAAATGCGGGGCGATAAAAGAATACCAACGCGGCGAAGAGCACCGCGACGAATACCGACTCAATAGTGACCGCGAAAGCGCGGCTTCGTAAGATCGTATGCATCCGAGGACAGCAGGGCTTTTCGTCACGCGAGCATTTCTCATTCCGCAAGAAATCTGTCTACGGTCATCGTTGCCGCGATCTCACTGTTGAACACGCATTATCGCTCCTATCGTTCGTTTCCGATGTAAATCACTTGTCGCGCAAAACGGAATTTGCGGTGGCCGAAATTTTTCCAGCCGGCTTGTCGCGCGAGCTCCGCCATTTCCGTAAAGGAAAATGCGCGCGCCGCGGAAAGCCGACCATCATATCGGGTCATCGGTTCGCGAAAAATCAACCTGGTCAAAAGGTAAATGCCGATGGTGGCCAAAAAGCCGCGTCGTAAATCGGACACGAGAACAAACTTACGCGAGAGTTCGCGGCAACGCCGCAAGACGCGCACAGCGTCTTCATTGCTAAAGTGATGGAGCGCGAGCGAACAAAGCGCGATCTCGTACGGCTCAGCCGGCCGCCACTCAAGGATGTTTGCTTCGATACAAGAAATTTCCGGGTAATCGACGCTCAATTTTACTGCTATTTCCAGCGTGGCGGCTTGTCGATCAAGCGCATCGATCTGAACTTTTGCGCCGATCTTTCGCGCAAGATCGACAATCAATCGCGGAATGTCGCTCGAGCCCGTGGCAAGATCGACAATGCGCAAGCGGTCGCCCGGTCTAATCCAGCGACGCATGAACCGGAGAACAACCGCATGACTCCCAAAGTAATGGTTCAGCTGCCGGAGATTCCGGAGATCGCGCTCCAGTTCGGCAGAGATCGGTTGCGGTCGATCCATTAATTCCGGTTGAGCCGGATCGAAGCGTCGCTTCATTCACCACTGTAGCGGCGGTCTGCGACCGTCGCATAATTCCTCCCAAACCAATGCGACACTCATAGGGCGCCGCTACGAAGAAAGAAACTTTTGCCAGGAGTCCGGCAGCTCGGCGGTCTCAATTTCGCTGGCAATGCGTCCCTCGAATTCCGGATGAAAGATCGTGCTGGTCCCGTAAATCATGATCACATCTTCGGAACCTTCGACGCGGATCGCGTGCGCAACACCGGGCGGCACCACTATGCCGACATTATTCCGGCCACGGTGATTATCGCCATCGACAAAAAATCTCATCGTGCGCGTGGGTAGTCCGGCGCGGACATCACGCAAAATCATTTCCGCCCTGCCCTGCACGAAAAGCATCACATCCCACTGCTCTTCGTCATAACGTCTGAGCGTATAATTTGCTGGCTCGGTCACGAACAAGCGGCGCAGCCATTTTTGCGCGGTCGTCTCTGAAGGAATGCTCGGCGGATGCACGTGAAATCCTTTGGCGCTATGCGCGAACATGCGGGCTGCCGACCATTGCTTCGGCCAAAATCCGATTTTTCCGAGGATTCCTTCATCGCGACGGACAAATTCGCCGAAAGCGCCGCGGTGGCGTTGTGAATAGATGGTTCGCGAAAAAATCTCCACCCCGGGAATCCAGGTTTTTTTTATCTCAGGCTTGCGTCGATCGGCGGCCGCAAGCTCGCCGGCATCGACTCCGCTGTGCGCCAGCCGTTGCGAAAAGGACCCAGCTTGGTAATCGCGAGCGGCCAAGGCCGCTTGCGCGGCAGTGTTCAATCCGACCCACAAATTCTTGCCGCGCTTGCTCATGTCGATCTCAATAGCAATTCAGTTGCCTAACGAAAAATCGGCGTGTTCGCGAGAGAGATTTGGATTGTAATACGGATCGCGCTGCAACAGTTCGGGCCATCGTTCGCGCATGACGCCGGCCTCCCGCGGCTCGGAGGCCATTGGGCGCCCGGCCAATTCGTGGCGATACAGTTTGGCAAATGGCGTGTATACAATCAGGTAACCGGCGCGTCGCATTTTCAAGCAAAGATCGACATCGTTAAAAGCCATCGCCAAGCGTTCTTCATCAAAGCCGCCGACTTCGATAAAAACATCGCGCCGCGTGAGAAGGCAGGCGCCCGTTACGCAGCTGTAATTGCGCGTCACCTGCAACTGTTTGAAAACGCGAGGATCTTCCGCCGGAAATCCGCGAAACGCGTGTCCGGCAATCCCGCCGACGCCCAGAACGATACCAGCATGCTGGACTGTGTCGTTCGGCCAAAGCAAACGCGCACCGACCGCTCCAACTTCCGGACGCTGAATGTGCTCCGCCATCGCGCTCAACCATTCGCCGTCGATCACCTCGAGGTCATTATCAAAAAAAAGCAGCCAGGGACTTCTCGTTTGCTCGACCGCGAAATTTTTGACCGCCGAATCATTGCGCGGCCCGTCATATTGGAGCAGCCGGTGTTTGGATCGGTTGAAGGAAGAGCGCGCCTCCTCCGATTGGTTGTCCTGACCGACGACAACAAGCTCGTAATTCGGATAATTCGTTTTAGTCGTGATACTCTCGATGCAGCGCGAAAGAAGGTCGATGCGATCACCGACCAGAATGATGATCGATATTTTCTTGGCTTCGGCGAGTTCGCGCTTTACCCCATAGGCGTGCGTGCGCCAGTCGATGGCGACGTGACCCCTGATGCCTTCCCGCTGGAGGTGCTCGTCAATGGCGCGCCGTGCGGCTGCGAGTTGCCCTGGCTTTTGCGAGGGGCTGATGGCGCTGGAGCTTCCGCTCCTCCGCCAGTGATACAAGACGCGCGGAATGTGATGGATTCGGTCGGTCTGCTCGATGACGCGGAAGAGGAAATCGTAATCCTGGGCGCTGTCGAATTCGGAACGGAACCCGCCGACGCGCAAAACGAGTGCGCGCCTCACGATGATAAAATGGCAGAGGTAGTTACAGGAAAGAAAGAAGTCCGGCGACCAATTGGGCTTGAATAACGGGGCGTCGAACCCCGCCTCGGTCAATTTATCTTCATCGGAATAAATGAGATCGGCCTCCGGAATTTGCTGAAGCAACTTCGCCATTTGGAAAAGAGCGTCGGGCTCCAGCAGATCGTCGTGATCCAGAAACCCAATCCATTCACCGCGGGCATGTTCGATACCGCGATTCAAAGCGGCCGAAATACCGCGGTTGCCCTCAAGTTTGAACACCTTGATCCGCGAGTCACGGCTGGCGAGGATCGATAAAAATTCTCGCAAAGTTTCATCGTCGGAATTGTCGTCCACCAAGATGAGCTCCCAATATTCGTAGGCCTGCCTCAGGACCGATTGGACGGCTTCCTCCAGCCACTTTACCGGCGTGTTGAATACCGGCGTAATGATGCTGATCAGCGGCTGATGAACAAACGTGCGCGTTTCATTGCGCATCACAGCAACCTGTTCCAGGGTCGCGCGATGCCGTTCGAACCAGTCCTGATATTTCACTGTGGCCGCTGAGCGTGCCGTGCTCTCGCGTGGCGGCCGGGCATGACCGCTTAACGCGCGAATCAGTTTTTGCGGCAGCCGATATGGGGCCAGCAGCACCTGGCCGACCTTCCGTTCTAGCGATTTGCGCAACGCCTGTTTTTCTTTCTCGAGCTGTTTCACCTCGCGCTTCGTTTCTCGGAACTGCAGAATCTTCTCTTCAAGCTTGCCGATGTGACGATTGGCCGCGTCCAGTTCGGACACTCTTGCCCGCAACATTCGCTCAAGATTTCGCATCTGCGCATGCAAGCGGGCAAAAGCGGTTTCCACCGCCGGCACGAGTCGTTCAGCGCTCTCCATCTGCCGGCGCAGCAAGCGAATCGCGCCGGGACCGAGTTCGCCGAGATCGCAATCATAATCCGGCAGGAAACCGTAACGGCCGAAACGTTCGACCAGTTCCGGACGCACCGTTAGAACTTCGGCCCCCGGACTCGGAATGAGAAGAATATCATCTGCCTGATGCGCGAGCACTTCGACCTCGCGCTCGCGCCGTTCGTTTGTTTCGTTCGGCGGATAAAACCAAACTGCCCGTTCAAATTGCCGGCTGTCGTCGTTGCGCGCGCTCGTTCCATCGAGATCAAGCGCAGTGGGGCAAAGCGCCGCGGCAATTCCGGACGACGCGCACTGTTGCTCGATCGCACTCGGTTCTCCGCCAACGATGAGCAAGCGGGCGCGCCCAAATTTTTGCGCAAGAATGCGCGCAAAATCCCGACCGACCCAAGAGGAAGAGGCTTGCAACACTGCCACATTATATTAATTGAAGCGCGGCGCAGGCAAATTTACTCTGCGGGGGCGTGGCGAGAGCATTTGTCGCCGATCCTGCATGCTCGATTTTTGCATCTATCTTTTCTATCGCGCGGGCTTGCTGCTTCTCACGGCGCTACCGTTGCGCGCGCTTTTTGTACTCGGAGATGGAGGAGGCTTCTGCGCCTGGTTGATTCTCGGAAAATATCGGCGACTGGCGCGGCGAAATGTTTCGATCGCATTCAGAAACGAAAAATCACCGCGCGAATTGCGCCGCCTTGTCCGCCGCCATTTTCAACGATTGGGTGCCAACCTTCTTTGCGGCGTCAAACTCGCCGTTATGCCGCTCGAAAAGATGGAGACGCGAGTTGAGACGGAAAACTTTGAAGTAGTCCATCGACAATTGCGCGCCGGCCGGCCCGTCGTGCTTATCCTGAGCCATCTCGGAAACTGGGAATTGTTTGCCCAAATTCTGCCACGGCTTATCGGTTACGTCAGAGACAGCACGATTTACCAAAAACTGCGGAACCGCTTTATCGATGAACACGTGCGCCGTTTGCGCGGCCGTGCCGGCGTTGAAATGTTCGATCGCAAAGACGGTTTCCAGGAAGCCATCGAACTCCTTCGCGGCGGCGGCGCGATCGGCATTCTGAGCGATCAACATGCCGGTGATCATGGTTTGTGGGTCCCGTTTTTTGGGCGGCTGGCATCGACCTCTCCGCTGCCGGCGCTTCTGGCAAAACGAACGGGCGCGGCGGTGATTGGCATGGCTCTTTACACCAGCGGCACCGCGCGCTGGCGCATGATTGTTACCGAGCCTTTGCCGACAGCCGACCAATCAGTTGAAGCGTTGACGGCGAAGGCTAACGAAATTGTCGCGCAACAAATTCGTCGCGCTCCGGAAGATTGGTTTTGGGTGCACAACCGCTGGAAAACACCCAATCCCAATTTCCTTCTCACGCGATACAAACGCGGCGTCTATTTGCCGCCCAACATTTCGCCACGGGATTTGCAGCCATTCCGCATTCTTATTCGCGCCGCCAACTGGCTGGGCGACGGCGCCATCAGCGCGCCGGCAATTCGCGCAATCAAGAATGGACGCCCTGACGCGCACATCACCGTCGCCGCGCCATTGAAGATTGCTTCGATGTGGAAGCTGGTTGCGGGAGTAGACGAAATTGTGTCGCTACCGAACAACGCCCTTCTCGCAACGGTTCGCTCGATTCGGCGGCAGTCGAGGTTTGACGTGGCGGTTCTCTTTCCAAATTCATTGCGCACGGCGTTGGAAATTTGGCTGAGCGGAATTCCTCGACGAGTTGGTTATCGCGGTCATTTCCGCCGCTGGCTGTTGAACCAGGTCGTCCCCAAATCACGAAGATTGGGCCCCCCAGAGCATCATGCCCTTCATTATCTTCACATCGCCCAAAACCTGGGCGCCCCAGCTGATTCGCGCGATCTTGTCCGCGTCAACGCGGTCCGCCAGGTCGATCTTGGCCGCGCAAAAATTGCTCTCTGTCCGGGCGCGGAATACGGACCGGCCAAACGCTGGCTGCCGGAACGCTTCGCCGAGACTGCGAAAGCAGTCGCGGCGCGATCGCCAGTGCAATGGGTCTTGTTTGGCACAAAAAGCGACGCGGTAATCGGCGAGCAGATTTCCCAGGCACTGGGCGACTCATGCGTAAACCGAATCGGCCAGACGACGCTCGATCAACTGATCGACGAATTGCGCGAGTGCCGTTTGCTGCTGACAAATGACACAGGCACGATGCATCTCGCTTCGCTACTCGGTGTCCCGGTCGTCGCCATATTTGGTTCAACCGAGCCGCGGCTGACCGGGCCGCTCGGCTCCGGTCATACCATCTTGCGGCATCAAGTGGAGTGCAGCCCGTGCTTTTTACGCGAGTGTCCAATCGATTTTCGGTGCATGAAAGCCGTCAGCGTTGAAGAAGTCACCGATGCCGTCTTGTCGATCTTGCCAAGATCAACATCGTCATCCGGCGCGAGCGCTTTTCCTAGCGCGAAATAATCGTAGTTTCGTTTTTGCACGATTGCCGTTGCTTTCGAGAAGGCTTTCGGAATCATTGTTGCGCGTGATCTCCACTACTGCGCCTCGCATTCGCACGGAAGTGCGGGTGATGTTCTTCGATACCGATTGCGGAGGCGTCGTGTCGAATATTGCTTATCTGCGCTTCATCGAGACGGCCCGCACGCTTCTGGCCGAGCAACTCGGCCTCGGCCTCGCGCAAATGGCCGAAGACAAAAAATATCCCGTGGTCGTCCGCACAGAAATTGATTATCGAGGCGCCGCCAAACTTGGCGATCGGCTCGTAATCGAAGGCTGGCTCGATCGACTGGAGCGCGTGCGATTTTGGTGCGCGTTCCGCATTGTTCGGCCGGATGATGATGCGTTGATCGCCGAGTGCCGTCAGATGCTTGCCCTCATCGAAATGCCAGCGGCAAAATTGCTCCGCTTGCCGGAAGACTGGGAAAAATATCGCGAGCCCAAAATAAATACTCCCTCGCACGCAGTGGCGGACAGCGACCGGCCCTAGCCTGACGAACATGACCGCCGCCACTCACACCTTACGGATTGAAGAAACTCTTCTCGAGCCCCGCGCGATTACTCCGCCGCCGACGCGCCACGCTCTTTTTATTTTTCTGATCGCGCTGGCGGCCTTGTCGCATCTGGCAACGATTGGTTGGGGAGATCTCTACAGCCACACCGAGGGGCAGTACGCCGGCGCGGCCCGCGAAATGATCGAGGGGCATCACTGGCTCCTGCCAACAAACGACGGCATTCCGCGTCTGCGAAAACCGCCGCTGCTTTACTGGCTGATTATGGCGTCGTTCAAGTGTTTCGGTGTGAACGCGGCCGCCGCCCGGCTTCCGTTCGCCCTGGGAATGATCGCGACCGTTGCCGTGACGTTTCTAATCGGCGAACGGCTGGCGGATTATTGGAGGGGTTTCCTTGCCGGTCTGATTTATCTCTGTTCCTGCGGCGCCTTTTTGCTCGGAAGGATCATTATGCCCGAGCCCGTTTTCAGCGCTTTCGTTGCCGGCGCGATCCTCTGCGGCGTATGCGGTTACCAGCGGCGGCGCTTTCGCCGCTTCTGGTTTCTCGGTTTTTGGATGTGCGCGGCGCTCGCTTGCCTGACCAAAGGCGTGCACGGTTTGCTTTATCCGGGGGCAGTGTTGTTGCTGCTGGCGTTGTTCTATCGAGAGGCGCGTCTGCGCTTCCGCCTGCTTCTGCATTGGTCGTACTTATCGATCTTTTTGCTCGCGGTCGCTCCGTGGTACATCTGGACGGAATGGCGTTTCCCCGGATTTCTTTGGCAACTTGTGGGCGTGGAATGGTTCGGCCACTTGCACACCGCCACCAACGCGTCAGGCAGCGATAATGGCGTTCCGCGATTGCAATTTATCGCGTTGCATTTCGCCTGGTGGTTTCCATGGTCGGTTGCGCTCTTGCCCGCAGTACTCTTCGCGTGGCGGCGCGTGATGCGTCCGCGCGAAATTGAATTTGCCGATGCTTTGCCTCTTTGCTGGATGGGTGTGGCTTTCCTGCCGCTGCTTCTCATCGGACAGCGCCAGGATTATTATTCGATGAGCGTGTGGGGCGGATTCGCGCTCTGGGCCGCGACGACGTGGTTAAGAGCGCCGGGACAACTGCGCCTCGCCGGCGCTGGCTTGCTTGGTCTTGTCGGACTCGCCATCGGCTCCCTGGCAATGTTTCTTCCGAAATTGATCGGAGAAACGGACGGACATCGGGGCAATGGGGATACGAGTTGGACAGCCTGGCGCGCCTTGCAACGCATTCCAGGTCCAGCCTGGCTGGCCTTGCGCCCAATGTTCGTCATCATTGCCATCTCTCTCATTATCTTTTCCCTCGTCGCGATTTATTTCATCGCGACGCGACGGCCAAGACTCGCCTGCACCGCGCTTGCCGTTGCCATGATTCCGGCCGGATTGAGCATGATCGACGGTGTCGCGCGCACGGCGCCGCACTTTTCACTGGCTGACGCCGCCCGCTTTCTCAATCCCAGGCTCACCGACAACGACGAAGTCATTTACGAGGGATCATTGGATGTCGCGAGCAGCCTTATTTTTTATTTGAATCGGCGCTTCTACCTCGTGAATCAGCCGCGAGACGACGAAATGCACACCGGCTCAAACAAGGCGGATGTCGTTTTGGATGAAGATCGCGTTCTTACAAAATGGAGTGATTCCAACGACGTTTATCTGATCGTTGAGCAGAAGCGCGTCGCGTACTGGGAAAACCTGTTGACCCAGCGCTTTCACATTTATCATCAGGTCACGGCCTGCGGCGCATACGTCGTCTTGAGTAACCGGCTATAACGGCGCCCGGGCGGACGATCTCCATTTGAAAAATCCAGGGCGCGGCTTAATGTGCCGGCTCAATTTTGCAGGGAAACAAGTTTATGTCGCAGCATCGCAGTTTAAAAGGCGCCAGCACCATCGCGGCCAAGCGCAATGTCCTGAAACGCTTTGAGCGCGTCGAACTTCTCAAGAAGCGCGCGCAGTGGAAGGAAGGCAGCAAAGTCATCGGCCTTCCCAAAACGAAACCGGACGCGTGATCGGAAGTGAGATCGTGGACAGTGAGAAGGGAGAAGGGATTAGTGGCTGGAGCGCCATTCCATTTTTGCTAATCGCTTCTCACTAACCACCTTCCCTCTTGCGTCTGAACCGTTTCCTCGCCGCCGCCGGCGTCGCCTCGCGCCGTCAGTGCGATGAGTTGATCAAGACCGGGCGCGTCACGGTCAATGGAAAGCTGTGCATCGATTTCAGCCTCCAGCCCGGCGAGCGCGATCACGTGAAGGTGGACGGCAAACTTGTCCATGTCGATCTTCCAGTAACGATTATTTTGCACAAACCAGGCGGTTTTGTTTCCACCAAAAGCGATCCCCACGCGCGCGACACAATTTTCGATTTGTTGCCGGGAAAATTCCCGCGGCTATTCAGCGTTGGCCGGCTCGATGCCCAGAGTGAAGGTCTGCTCATTCTCACAAATGACGGCGAGCTGGCGCAACGCCTCACTCATCCGCGTTACAAGATCGACAAGGAATATGAGGTAACGTTGGACCGGCACTGGGATCCCGCACTCACGTCAAAACTATCGCGTGGGATCTTTCTCGACGGCCAGCGCGCCCAAATCGCGCGTTTACATTCCATCACGCCGACGCGTTTGCGCGTTGCCCTGCGCCAGGGCATTAATCGTCAGATTCGCCGGATGTTTGAGCAAGTCGGTTATGAAGTGAAATCGCTCATGCGTATCCGAATTGGAAATCTTCGCCTCGGCGATTTGCCGCGCGGTCATTGGCGCGCGCTCACCAAGCGCGAGTTGAAAATGTTGAGAACTGCAAATCCAGCGCAAGATGTGCTGCGCTCCTTTGCTCGACAAGATCAAGAAACGCGACCGACGTCTGCGCGCATTCGCGACGCCATACGTGAATCACGTATAGCGTCCCAGCCCTCGAAGATAGTGAAGCTCGGCAACTCTGTAAGAAGGAGGCCACGGGCAGGCGCGCAATGACGATAGATAATTGCAGCGCGCTGATCACAGGAGCTTCGGCTGGGATTGGCCGCGAATTTGCGAGAAGGCTCGCGGGCCGCGCCCGCTCGATCGCGCTCGTCGCCCGGCGGCGTGAGCGGTTGGAGCAATTGCGTGATGAACTGATCAAGGGCGATCCGCACTTAAATGTCCACGTTTACGATGTCGATCTTGCTGACAAAGCGCAGGTTGATGCGCTAATCGAATCGCTGGCGCGCGACAAGATCGATATCGATCTTTTGATCAATAACGCCGGATTGGGCGACCTCGGCGCGTTCGCAAGCTCCGATTCGGGTCGCAACGACGCGATGTTGCTAGTGAACGTGCTCGCGCTCACTACCCTGACGCGAAAGTTGCTTCCGCAAATGATCGCGCGAAAACGCGGCGCGATTTTGAACGTGAGCTCCTCGGCCGGATTCCTTCCGATCCCCGGAACTGCGGTGTATGCCGCGACCAAGGCATACGTCAACAGTTTCTCCAAAGCGCTGCGCGCCGAATTGTGCGGCTGCGGCGTAATTGTCACTGCGCTTTGTCCGGGTCCAGTCCATACGGAGTTCCAGGAAGTCGCGAGTCGCCCTGGCCGTAAAGTGAAACCCGGCCCCGGTCCTGATTTTCTTCATGTCTCGGTCGAACAAGTCGTGCGCGATGCGCTAGCCGCGGTAGAAGCCGATCGGCCACTCGTCATTCCCGGCTTTCTGATGAAAATCGGGATGTTTCTCGTGCGCGTGACGCCGATGTCGATCTTGCGCCGTTTTTCATCAAAACAGCGCTAGTCGCTCGTGTCATTGGTATTTCACCGAGCAACCGTACGGCTTCGTGTTCGCCGTCGTCACGGGTTTGCCTGCGAGTGATTCGTCGAGCGCGACTTTGACGTAGTTGGTCGAGCTCGGGATGTCGGCCGGGTTCGGCGACGCTTTGCTGTCGATCGCGCCTTCGTAGACAATTTTTCCTTCCGGACTAATCACCACCATGTTGGGCGTGTTCTTTGCGCCATAGCTGCGGGCCACTTTGCTCTCCGGGTCGAGAAGAAGCGCGGTCTGGTGCGTTTTCCATGAGGCAGTGATCTTCTGCGCTTGCTCCGCGGTGATGTTGCCCTCAGTGCCGGGCGCATTCGAATCGATGGTCAGCCAGATGACGCCTTTGCTCGTGTATTCATCCTGCAACTTTTGCATGTTGTCGCTCCCGTAATGCTTTTTCACAAACGGACATTCCGGATTGAACCACTCCAGCACGACGTATTTGCCTTTGTATTGCGACAGCGAATGGGTCTTGCCGTTGGAATCGGCGAGCGAGAAGTCCGGTGCGGCGCTGCCGACCGGTGGGACCTGCGCGGTGAGAAGTGGTGACGTGAGAAGTGAGAAGACTGCGGTGAGAAGTAGCTTTGTTTTCATTAGTTATTGTGAAGCGACAGCGGTCGAGATGGTTTCGAGTTTGTCGAGAAGAATACTTTTCGTGAGCAATTCCGGAAAGACAATGGGCTCTTCGGATCTGCCCGGGTAAAGCACATACAGTGGGACACCTGGGCGGCCAAATTGTTGCAATAATTTCGTGATGACCGGGTCGCCGTTGGTCCAATCGGCCTTCAATTTAACGACGCCGCGACGCTGAAATGCTTCACGGACGGCGGCGCTTTCGAGCACGCTAGCCTCATTAAATTTGCAGGTCAGGCACCAGGCCGCCGTGAAATCGACAAAGACGGAGCGGCCTTGCGCCAACTCTTCCTGCAAACGCTCGGGCGTGAATGGCTGCCAGCCGCCGGCAAGCCGCGAACTTGTCGCGAGCCTGGACGAACGAAACTTGTCGCCAATGAAATAAATCCCACCGAGCGCGAGCAAGATCGACATCGTGATTATCGCGATCGCCTTTGCCCTTGTCGAGGCAACCGGCGAAATGAACGCGCCTTTCATCCAACAGGCGATGCTGACTACGAGCAGAAAACAGGAAGCCCAAATCAGCGCATCACTGCCGCGTTGCGCGCCGAGCACGTAGAGGAGAAAGAGCAAGGTCGCGAGAAGAAGAAACCCCATGAACTGTTTTACATGCGCCATCCATGGACCCGGCTTCGGCAAAAATCGCAGCCAGGCCGGTTGCGCACAGAGCAGCAAATACGGAGCGCTCATTCCAGCCGCGATGGCGACAAACATCGACAATATGATGGGGGCCGATTGGGTGAAGGCGAAACCGAGCGCGGTGCCCAAGAATGGCGCGGTGCATGGCGTCGCGAGCACAGTCGCGAAAACACCTTGAAAGAACGAGCCGGCTCCACCTTCGCCCGCGCTCCAGCTGAGCAATCCGCGGGTGGCCGTTTGCGGCAGCGAAATCTCGAACACGCCGAAAAGATTCAGCGCAAAAACGAGAACGATCACGCTCAGCAAAAGAACGAAATAAGAATTCGTGAATTGAAATCCGCCCCAGGTAACTTCGCGGCCGGCAGCTTTCAGAATAATCAGGAGCAGCGCCAGACCGACAAACCAGGCGAAGATTCCGGCGGCGAAGGCGAGACCGCTGCGCAGAATTTTTTGGCGGCTTTGCCCGGCTTGCTGAATGAATCCGAAAATCTTGAGCGAGATCACGGGCAGGACGCATGGCATCAAATTCAAAATCAAGCCGCCCAGAAAACCGAAGAAGAGAAAGGTAAAAACGCCACGCGCGGGAACAGGCTGGGCAGGTGACGCTGCTGCACTTTCAGCGACGCGCCAAGCAGCACGATCATTTCCATTGGCGCGCTGACCAAAAACGACCAAGCCTTTGATCGACAATAAATCTTTCGACGCCGACTCGATCGGAATGGCAAAAGTGATTTCGTTTCCAGTCCGCGATTCGATTCTTGGATGACCGACAACGATATTTCCTTCCGGTAGTGGATAAAAGTCCGCGACGGGATAATTCGCTAGCGTCGCGTTGGTTACGCTGAAACGAAGCTCGGAACCCGCGCGGTTCCATTTGCTCCCGGCGACGTCGGTCGCAGGCCAATCTTGGGGCAGTAACTTACGGAAACGTGCAAAAAGTTCCGTGTTTGCCGGCCTGCTCTCTGGAGATGTTGGAATTTCCAGCTGCAAACTGGCGCTGCCGGGAATGCAGATTCTTTCACAAACGAGCCAGCTCGCTTCCGCCGAGAGTTTTACGGGTGAGTTGTCGATCTTTGCAGGCGGGATCATCTCCTGCATCAGTAGGACTTCATCCTGGTAGCCGTAGGTTTGAATATCGCCGGGATCATTTGTCTTCAGCGGAATCGGCCACCGGATCTCGCCCACTTTCCACCCGGGCGGCAGTTTCCATTTGATCTCGGTCGGAAGACCGGCGTCGCCGGAAAACTTCCAGTAGGTGTGCCAGCCGGGCGCCATTCGGAGCAGCAACCCGGCAGTGAACTTTTTTTCGGGAACAATTGCGGTCGTGTCGGCCACGAGCTCTGCCTTGACCAGCTCTTTTCCCTGATAAGTCTGACTCTTGCCCTGCGGCACAATGCCGAAGATCGACAAGAAAATCGTCACCGGCAGGACAAAGCGAAACGCCGACGTCATTCTATTACCTACCATTCGTGGAAGTTTACGGCAACGTGCAACCTGGCAGGCAAGTGGCTCGGGAGATGCTGCATTTCAGGTTATGCGTTCTATTCTCGCCTTATTTGTCGTGGCAGCTCTGGGCTTCCTTATTATCTTGCACAAGAAAGACGCTCCTGAAGCAACGGTTTGGGAAACACAAACAAGGGAGCTCGCCAAAGTGAGTCACAATTGGACGAAACACCCCCTCGACACCAGCCGTTTCGTTGCTAAAAACGTGGCGAAGCAGCGTGAGGGAAACGAAGTTCCTTAAATTGTCGCTCTAAGCCGGCTGCGGCTCAATTCGCGAGATCGTAAACTCTTAACAACAGGCGCGTTATTGCGTGCGGTGCGCAAGTTTGGTCCGAATAGCCGGCTTAAACTCCTCGGGTGTGAGGGCAATGCCGTCGGAGGCATGCATTTCAGTGCCAAGTTGTGGCACGCTGCTCAGCGGTTCCCCTTCGCCGGTCACGACAATATCGTCCCTTACGGAACAACGAATATCTTCTGAGAATCCGGGTCTTTGACTTTGCTCCCGGGCGCATAGCCGCTCACATCGATATATCCGCCGTTGGGATCGTAGGGATTAAAGACCAGACCGGGCCGACCCGGAACGGGCTCGGCGGTTGGGAACTGCGGCTGTACGGCCGTGCTTCGCGGAGGCGAGCCTTTGGATTTCGTTGGGGCATTTCCGCTCGGAGTCTCCGTTGAAGGCGTCCTCGAAGCGATCCGTTGCTTTTGCGATGAGCTGGGAGAAGTAACTGGCACAGGACGTCCCGGAGTAGTGACGTCCGAAGTTGCCGATGGCGTCGGCGACGAATCAGCAGCGATGGCTCTGTGCACCAGACGCACCGGCGCGGTAGCGACATGATAAGAAGTGACAGCGACATCGCGCGTGGCCTGACATCCCCCCAAGAGAACGCAAGTTGAGAGTAAAACTCGCGCCGTCGCCTTCATCTTACTGCTCCTATACAGACGTCCTTTTCACAGCGCAACTACTCAATGTTTCGCTTCTTCGTTACGTTTCAACGCAACAATGTCGCCAGCAAAGTCAGCAATATCGGCTTTGGTGACGGACCATGAGCACATCAACCGGTAAACCTCCGGTTCAATGAATTTGTAAAAATCCCAGCCACGCTCATGCAGCCCGCGCACTAGCTGCTCACTCATCCGCAGAAAGATTGCGTTCGCTTCCACGGGAAAGACGATGTCGATCTTTGCTTCCGAGCGAAGCCGCTCCGCGAGCTGCCGTGACGCGCGATTTGCATGTTCCGCATTGTGCAACCAAACAGCGTCCGTCAACAACCCCACCCAGGGCGCGGCCAGGAAACGCATTTTCGACGCGAGCTGGCCTGCTTGTTTGACCCGGTAATCAAACTCGCGAGCCAGTTCCTTTTTGAAAAATATCACCAGCTCGCCCGCGCCGATGCCATTTTTCGTTCCCCCAAAACAAAGAACATCCACACCGATTTCCCATGTGAGTGCTTTCGGCGCGCAACCAAGCGAGGCGACCGCATTTGCGAAGCGCGCTCCATCCATATGAATGAAAAGCGACCGTTTGCGTGCGAATTCATTTAGCGCCCGGATCTCCTCTACCGTGTAAATGGTCCCAAGCTCGGTCGCTTGCGTGATGCTGATCGCGCGCGGCTTCGGCGAATGCAATTCGGGTTGGCGAACAATTGCCGCTTCCGCCTCGCCGATGTCGATCTTGCCATTCGCTCCCCGCGTGAGGAGCAGTTTCGCCCCGGAGAAAAATTCCGGCGCGCCGCACTCGTCGGTTTCGATATGTGCGTGCTCATGACAAATGACGCTGTGGAAGGGCTGGCAAAGCTGCGCCAGCGCCAGCGCATTCGCTGCGGTGCCGTTGAAAACAAGAAATACTTCGCAATCGATTTCGAACATTTCGCGCACAAGCTGGCGCACTTGTGCGGTCCATCGATCATCGCCATAGGATGACGCCGCCTTATCGGCGTTCGCCTTTTGCAGCGCGTCCCAAGCTTCGGGACAAATCGATGCG
>Ga0137372_10000232_pt1 | contig 48420 bp, 48 predicted proteins | sample SagtaG_6_FD_104911 | JGI IMG/M metagenome (GOLD analysis project Ga0137372, IMG submission 104911) | Vadose zone soil microbial communities from Sagehorn Ranch, Mendocino, California, USA - Sage1_R_60_16 metaG | ecosystem: Environmental > Terrestrial > Soil > Vadose zone | place: USA...
AATCGGGCGCGCTTACCTGGCTGCTGGAGAAAACCAGAAAGCGGGCAGCGCCTTCCGCAATGTCTTCTACAACCTTCCCGCCAGTTTCGAAGCCGAAGCGGCCGGACTCGAATTGCGCAAGCTCGGAATTTCCGGAAGCGTTGCCGAACGACGGACCCGCGCCGATCTGCTCTTCAAGTCAAGACACTACAGCGAGGCCGCGCACGACTATCGTGAACTGCTGGATCAGGCCGGTCCGTCCGATCGTCCGGGCCTGCAACTGGCGCTGGCAAGCGCACTGGAAAAAGGCGACCGAAGCCGCGATGTCCGCCAACTGCTGACCTCGATGGGGCCGCAGACCGGCGATGCGGAAGCTGAGCGCCTTTACCTGCTCAGCGAAACCGCGCGCTCCACCAGCGACGAGGATGCGGTGCAGCGCACGCTGGGCCAGTTGCGTCAGTTTGGTCCCTCGAGTCCGTGGCTGGAGCAGGCGTTGTTTTCGGCCGCGAACATGCACCTGTTGAAGCGCGATTACGACCGCGCGATCGACTATTTCCGCGAGGTGCAGCAGCGCTTCCCGAATGGCGCCCGTTCCTCTTACGCGCACTGGAAGGCTGCGTGGCTGAGTTTGCGGCAGTTAAGAGCCGAAGAAGCGCGCCAGGGCTTTGAAGGACAGATCGCGCTGTATCCCGATTCCGCGGAGATTCCCGCCGCGCTTTACTGGCGCGGGCGCCTGGCGGAAGAAGAAAACAAGCCGGGGATGGCGCGGGCGTTCTATCAGAAGCTTTCCGATCGCTATCGCAATTACTACTACTCCGAGTTGGCACGGCAGAGACTCAAGATTCTTCACGCTGCCAGCGAAGAACCGCTGCACTTCGCCTTGCTCGATCGCATTCCACCGCTTTCGACGAGCGGGAAAATTGCCGCGACCACGCCGCCCGAAGACAACTTGCGGGTCGCGCGCGCGCGCCTGCTCTCCAACGGCGCCCTCGCCGAACAGGCCGTGCGCGAGTTGCAGGCTGCTGCCAACGAAGAGGGCGGGGCCTGGGCGCCTCCCGAGATGGCCCGCGTCTACCAGGACGGTGGCCGCTACGATCGCGGCATCCAGATTATGAAGCGCACGACGCCCAACTATTTCGCGGTCGATATTCCCGACTTGCCGCGTCCCTACTGGGAAGCGCTTTTTCCCAAGGCTTACTGGCCCGACCTCCGCAAGTATTCGACTCTCAACGGGCTCGATCCGTATCTGGTTGCCTCGCTGGTCCGGCAGGAATCGGAGTTCAACGCCGCGGCCATTTCCCGTGCGAACGCCGTCGGACTCATGCAACTTCTGCCCCAGACCGGCAAGTCCGTCGCCAAGCAAGTCAAGCTGAGAGGCTACAGCGCGCCGCAACTCTACTCGCCGGCGGTGAACCTGCAACTCGGCACGCGCTACTTCAAAGACATGGTGGACAAGTACAACGGACAGTTCGAATACGCGCTCGCGGCCTACAACGCCGGGACCGACCGCGTCGAAGACTGGCTCGGACAGGGCCACTACCGCGATCCGCAGGAATTCGTCGAGTCCATTCCGTTCACCGAAACCCGCGAGTACGTGCAAGCCATTTTGCGGAATGCGAGCGTTTACCGGCAGCTGTACGGGACGCCGTAACTCGCCCGGGAAGACTGCTATAGCTTGATCCTTTATGATTTGACCGTCTATGATTTGATCGTCGGCATAGGAGTTCTTGAGCATGAATATCAATCTGACCCCTGAGCAGGAACGGATCGTCAACCACGAACTGAAGTCTGGTCATTTTCGATCTGCAGAGGAAGTCATTGCCCAAGCCCTCGTTGCTCTTCAGGAAAAGGCGCGCTCCTCACTTGCCGGGGACAGCAATGGCCACCACGATGATGCCGTGCGTGAAATGCTGGACTTTGTCGAGAAAAACCGAACTCCCTTGCAGGACATCTCCGTTAAGCAGCTAATCCGCGAAGGTCACCGTCTGTGAGTGATTTAGTGCTGGACGCATCGTTGGCGCTCCAGTGGTTTCTTGAAGACGAAGCCGGCCGGCAGTATGGACTCGGCGTTCTCGCAAGCCTTTCCAGCAAACGCGCAATGGTTCCGATCTTGTGGTTCTATGAAGTGGGCAACGGCCTTCTCATGGCCTACCGGCGGAAGAGGATCACGCTCGATCAAATCGACGGTTTTGTGACGCGACTAAAGGCCCTTCCCATTGAAGCTGCTCACCAGCTTCCAACCGAACTTCTCGAACTGCCAGCCCTCGCGCAAAAGCACAGCCTTACCAACTACGACGCGGCATACTTGGCGCTGGCGATTCGGTCCCGTTTGCCTTTGGCCACAACCGACGCCGATCTCCGGCGGGCCGCTGCCGCAGCGGGCGTCGAGATCGTATCTGGGTAGCGGGCGGAACGGGGTTAGAGTTCGGAGCCAGAGGAGGAATCTATTGATGCGCATCGAAACCATTACCCGCAAGGGCAAGGAATTCGCCGTGATTCCGGCGAAAGCCCTGCAGAAGCTGATGGAAGATCCGGTTGACAGGCTGGAAAGCAAATGGATGGCGGAAAAGCAAAAGCACCAAAGGAAGCCGCGCCGTTCTGAAGCAAGACCTTTGGGAAGACTTGGACAAAAGCTTATCTTCACACACGATTCAATGGAAATGGGTGAAGGGACACGCGGATGACCATGACAATCTCCGGTGTGACGCTCTGGCAAACCGCGCAGCTAGGAAACAAATTTCGTCAGATGGGGTTGTAAGGTCGTGAGCTCTCAACTAATTACACCCAGCATACCTTCGCGGTAAACCGGCAGGAAATGAGGGAACAGCCGCCACTGGCAGCTCGATCAAACACGTTCTAGGCCGATTGTTGGCTAGGTGATTTCGTGAACAGTATTTCAAACACCAGCAACCCGGCGCCCACCACGATGGCGCTGTCGGCTACGTTGAAGGCCGGCCACTGATAGCGGCCCACGTAGAACAGCAAGAAATCCACTACATGGCCGCTGACCAACCGGTCCCACAGATTTCCGACCGCGCCACCCAGAATCAGAGCGAGCCCAACTCCGGTCGTAGTCAGGGTGTGACTGCTCTTCCAAAGCAGCGCGGAGACGACGAGCAGCGCGACAACGGAAAACAGAATCAGCAAAGCAACTTTCCACTGGGAAGGGGAGTCGGCAAAAATCCCGAAAGCGGCGCCGGGGTTTTCGGCGTGAATGATGCGGAAGAAGCCGGGGATTACCTGAATGCCGTCGTGCAGGGAGAGCCGGTGGGCGATCGTCCACTTGGTGAGACGGTCGAGGGCGAGAACCAGCAAGGCGATCAGGAAATGATATTTGCGCATGCTCGGAAAAGTATTTGTCTCTAGATTACCGCGTTTGAAGAGTTGCGGGGTATCGAGTGTCGCTGGACGGGCGGGGGCGCCCGTCTTTCCATCGCACAGCGCGGATGCGGGCGTCCGCCCCTACGCGAGCTCTTTCAGCACCGCGCTGCAACGCTCGCACACTGTGGGGTAGTCTTTGTCTTCGCCGACATGCATCGAGTAGTTCCAGCAGCGCTCGCATTTTTGACCATCGGCTTTCTTGACCTCGACACGCACACTGCCCGTGCCGTTACCAGGGCCTTGCGTCAGGCGAACAGCCGACACGATAAACAGGTACCGCAGTTGCGCCTCGTAGCGTTTCAGAAGCGCGTACAGCGGATCGGAGGCAGTGAGGTGGACCTGCGCTTCGAGAGGTCCGCCGATGAGTTTGTTGTTGCGGGCCTCTTCGAGAGCTTTGAGCACTTCGTCGCGGACCGAACGCAGCGTGTTCCAGTCATTTTGTTGGGGAAAATCAAAGGGCAACGTGAGTTCCCCGACAATGTCGGTCGCGGTTGGGAAGCTGGACAGATGGACGCTCTCAGGCCGGTTCTCGACCTTGGGTAAATACTGCCAGACCTCTTCGCAGGTAAAGGTCATGATCGGCGCAAGCAAGCGAGTCAGCGCTTCGCCGACCTGCCAGATCGCGGTCTGTGCGGAGCGGCGCGCCCGCGACTTCGGCGCGGAAATGTAGAGCCGGTCCTTAAGCACATCGAAGTAGAAGGCGCTCAAGTCCACGATGCAGAAATGATTCACCCGGTGATAGATCTTGTGGAATGCGAACTCGTCGTACCAGTTGCGGACGTCGGTGGCGAAAGCGCAGGTCTGGCGCAGCATGTACTGGTCGAGTTCTTCCATCTTCTCGAAGGGAACCGCGTCTTCCACCAGATCGAAATCGTAGAGATTGCTCAAAATGTAGCGAAAGGTGTTGCGAATCTTCTTGTAGTTTTCGCCCACGCGCTGCATCAGGACTTCGGAGCCAATGACGTCCTCGCGGAAATCAACCGAGGCGGTCCACAGGCGGACAATTTCGCCGCCGAGGCGGCTTGAGATATCGACCGGATCGACGTCATTGCCGCGTGATTTGGACATGGCCCGGCCTGTTTCGTCGAGCGTCCATCCCGGCGTGACCACTCCGCGATACGGGGGCGTGGCGCGCGTGCCCATGGCGCACAGCAAGGAAGACTGGAACCATCCGCGGTACTGGTCGCCGCCTTCAAGGTAGAGATCGGAGGGCCAGGGGTATTCGGGTTCGGCCGCAACCAGCGCCAAATAGCTGGCGCCTGATTCCAGCCAGACATCGAAAATATCAGTCTCCTTTTCGAACTTCATGCCGCCGCAGTGCGGGCACTTGGTTCCGGCGGGAACAATGGTGTCGGACTCCGATGTGAACCAGGCGTCGGCGCCCGAGCGTGCGAACAGTTCCACCACCTTGCGGTTGATGGCAGGATCGTTGAGTGGCTTGCCGCAGCCCTCACACAAAAACACAGCAATGGGCACGCCCCAGACGCGTTGACGCGAGATGCACCAGTCGGGCCTGGTTTGAATCATGTTCGACAACCGTTCTTCGCCCCACGCCGGATCCCATCGGACGTTCTTGATCTCGCCGAGCGTGCAGGCGCGAAGCGTGTCGTCTTTGGATTGCGACTTGCCGTCCGGCATGGGCGTTTCCATCGAGATAAACCACTGCTCGGTGGCGCGGAAGATCACCGGATTGTGGCAGCGCCAGCAGTGGGGATAGGAGTGCTCGGTCTTTTCGGTGTGCAGCAAAGCGCCTCGGCTCTTGACTAGGTCGATGATGGGTTGATTGGCGTCCCATACGCGCTTGCCGTCGTATTCGGGCAGGCCGTTGCGCAGGATGCCTTTTTCGTCGACGTTGCTGGTGGCGTCGAGCCCGTACTTGACGCCGGTGGCGAAATCTTCGGCGCCGTGCGAGGGTGCGGTATGGACGACGCCGGTGCCCGTGTCCATGGTGACGTAGTCGGCGAGCACGCCGAGAACTTTACGGTCGAGGAAGGGATGCTGGAAGTTGAGGCGCTCGAGTTTGCGGCCGGGAAAGTGGGCGAGTTCGCGCGGATCGGCGAGGCCGCATTTCGCGGCCGTATCTTTGGCGAGCTTCGAGGCAACGATGTAGGCTTCGCCGCCGGATTCCAGAGCTACATATTCTTCGTTGGGATGGAAGGCCACCGCCATGGAGGCGGGCAGCGTCCAGGGAGTGGTGGTCCAGATGATGGTCGAAAGTTTTTTGCCGGCGAGTGCAGGGTCGATTCTTGCGGGATCGTCAAGCAGTCCATACTTCACCCACACCGTCGAACTGGTGTGGTTTTCGTACTCGACCTCGGCTTCGGCGAGCGCGGTCTCGTCATGCATGCACCAGTAGACAGCGCGCAGGCCTTTGTAGACGAATCCGTTTTCGTAGAAGGAGTAAAAAGTCTGGAGCACCACCGACTCATACTGTGGCGTCATCGTAGCGTAGGGCTTATCGAAGCGCCCAAACACTCCGATGCGCTTGAACTGCTGGCGCTGCAGGTCGAGGAATTTCTGCGCGTACTTGCGGCACTCGGCGCGGACGTCGGTGGGGCGCATCTGGAGTTTCTTGCCGCCGAGTTCCTTGTCCACCTTGATCTCGATGGGCAGGCCGTGGCAGTCCCATCCGGGCACGTAAGGGGCGTCGAAGCCGGACATGGTCTTGGACTTGACGATGAAATCCTTGAGGCACTTATTGAGGGCCGTGCCGAGGTGGATGGGGCCGCTGGTGTAGGGGGGGCCGTCGTGTAAAACGTAGGTGGGCGAACCCTTGCGCGCTTCGCGGATTTGGTCGTAGATATGCTGCTGTTCCCAGCGAGCCAGCATTTTGGGCTCATTCTGAGGCAGGTTGGCCTTCATGGGGAAGGCGGTCTTGGGCAGGTTGATGCTGGATTTAAGATCCATCGGCACTAGCGGATTTCTCCCAAATGATTGAATCTTTTCATTATAGGGAGCGCGGAAGGGCACGTCCATTGGAGAGGCCGGTTACGGCACGAACTCAAAAAGTACCTGTTTCGAGTTCACAAAAAGCGTGTACAATTTTCTACAGAAAGAAGAGATCAAGCATCTTACCGATCGAAGTGCAAGATTTGGGGTTTGCCAACGATTCAAAGCGACCGTTGGGAAGGGGTTACGCATCTAACCGGCTGGATCGAAAGGTTGCGGGACTGGCTCTTCTGGGCCGAGCAGTGAACAGGGTTAGACCTTCCCCCGAACCGAAATGTTGGGGCTGAGCTTTCGGGAAAATATGGCTGATATGGAAACACCGCGGAATCTGCAGCAACCAGAGCCGGAACTCAACCTTCTGCTGCGCAATCAGACCCTCGACGATCCGATTTGGAAATCGCTGTTCCGCAACCTTGACGATTTCTTCTTCCCAAAGAAGTTGCCTCCACTGGTGCTGACTTCGAAGCCTGTTCCGGTCCGGGACATCTGGGGCTTTTACAACTACAAGGGGCGAGGCGCGTTTGGCTCGACCGTGATCCACCTGCTGGGGCTGGGAGCGATTATCGGCGGCACGTATTTGGGCCAGAAGATGGTTAAGGAGATCACCAAACCGAAGGAGACGGTCGAACTGATCGCCCCGAGCGATCTGCCGACGCTGAAGCCTTCGAAGACCCAGTCGGGCGGCGGGGGTGGTGGTGGAGACCGCGACAAGTTGCAAGCCACTCAGGGACGTCTTCCGAAGCAATCGATGCAACAGATCACGCCGCCTGTAGTTGTGGTGCGGAATGAAAAGCCAAAGTTAGCGGTCGATCCGACCATAGTGATTCCGCCACAAGTTCATTTGACGCAACCCAACCTGCCGAACCTGGGCGATCCGCTTTCGCACCTGCCATCGGGGCCGCCGTCGAACGGCACCGGGTCGGGCGGAGGTATTGGATCGGGCAACGGTGGCGGCGTGGGTTCGGGCGAAGGTCCGGGGTTTGGGCCGGGCCATGGCGGCGGGACGGGTGGCGGTGCGTTTCGCGTAGGCGGAGGCGTTTCGGCGCCGAAGGCGATCTACGCTCCCGATCCGGAATACTCTGAGGAAGCCCGGAAGGCCAAGTACCAGGGCGTCTGCGTGCTGTGGCTGATCGTCGGACCGGACGGCAGGCCGCACGATATCCGGCCGGCCCGCACCCTGGGGTTGGGCCTGGATGAGAAGGCGATTGAAGCGGTGAAGAACTGGCGCTTCGAGCCAGCGCTGAAGGATGGGAAGCCGGTAGCGGTGATGATCAATGTGGAAGTGAGCTTCCGGCTGTATTAGGTTTTACGAGTTTAGAAGCCCAGAGGACGGCCGCGCGAGCGGCCGTTTCTGTTTTGTAACGCCGGCAACTTGCCGGCTGTCGCGAGGGCACCCTGCGCTCGCAGCTATGGAGGCTCCACAATTGCCGACGAGACGCCGGCGCTACTCCTTCAGGTCCACATGCACGACATCTTCCACAGGATGTCCTAAGAAGCGCGTGCCCATGTTCTTGAATTTGTCTGCGGAGTCGGTGGCGAAGAACTTCAGGCGCGGCACGGTTCTTCGTTCTGGATCGTTGGGCGGGTGAAGCGGATCGATCTCGAGTTGCCTGGCTACGGTATGCGCAGTCGATTCGGCCGAGTCGACAATGGTCACGTAGGCGGGGGCGATTCGCCGCAGCAGCGGCTTCAGCAGCGGGTAATGGGTGCATCCGAGAACCAGCACATCGGCGTCGCGCGAATCTTCGGAAAAAGCTTCTGCTAGGTAAATTCTGGCGACCTGTTCGGTGACGGAATGCTCGGTCCATCCTTCCTCGACCAGCGGCACCAGCAGCGGGCAAGCTTTTTCTCGTACCGCGACGTTCCTGGTCTCTAATGCGCGCCGGTAGGCGTGACTGGCGACGGTGGCCTCGGTGCCGATGACGACGACTCGGCGCTGGGTGGTGGCCTTCGCCGCGGCTTCTGCGCCCGGTTCGACTACGCCGATCACTTCCACGAGCGAGCTGGTTTTGATCTGGTCGAGGGCAAGGGCGGTGGCCGTATTGCAGGCGATGACAAGGAATTCTGCGCCCTGTTCCTGCAGGTAGCGTACGGCGCCCATGGCGTAGTGCACCACGGTGGCTGCGGACTTGGAGCCGTAGGGCAGGCGGGCGGTGTCGCCGAAGTAGAGGTAATCGGCATCCGGGATACGGTCGAGCAGCGCGTGCAGCACGGTGAGGCCGCCTACGCCTGAGTCGAAAACGCCGATGGTCGGCCTGCGAATGCTCCTCACGCTGACTCGGACTCAGCCTTCCGCCGTGGTCGGGCCGATGACGGAGCGCACCGCCGAAATGCGGTTGGCCGGGAAACCGCCCTGGCGGGCGTGTTCCCGGATCATCTCCTCGTTGGGAGCGACATAGACGCAATAGATCTTGTCGTCGGTGACGAAGCTCTCGACCCACTGCACTTGCGGTCCGAGTTTTTGGAGAACGCCGCAGGATTTCTGCGAGATGCCCTGCAGTTCCTGCGGAGTGAGTTTGCCGGCATTGGGTATTTCACGCTCGATTACGTACTTTGGCATCAAGTGCTCCTGGTTGAAATTCCTGCTGACCGACTGCGCAACGGATTCTAGCATCACCGCCCGGCTGAGTTTCCACTGTGGTTTTCCTACTGGATATCTCACAAGTGGTTTTGGGAAGGGCACGGCTTTTGGAAGCTTGCGGAAAAACTCGTGTTTCGTATCGGGGCATCGCTTTAGCTATGCCGTAAATCGTCCCGTTTCAACCGCCCCTTCAGGGGCTGCCGTTGCGCTTTCGACTTTTTCCGCAGCCTGTTTCAGCCGTGCCACTCCTGACCGCCAAACATGCTGGCTTTAGCCCCCTGAGGCCCCGGCAGTTTACGCCCCGTGGTTCATCGTGGATACCTTACTATTCACTCGCGCTTGCGCTCGCAGGCTTGGGAGCGATGTCTTCAAACGAGAAGGCAATGGACACGTTGGGATGCTCCTTTCCGTCAACTTCAACATACGGGTAAACAAAGTAGTTCAGCGGCGCTCCGTCCTGTGCAGGCGATAGCGTCAGATCGCGTCCCTGGGTGAATTGCACGCGGTTCACGTCGTGCGCTCCGAAAAAGTAGTCGTGCTTTTCCTGGTGCTTCCAGGCTTCCGAGATGTCGACGGGAACCCAGCCTGTAGAGTCGAGATAGAACTCGGCCCAACAGTGGTAGCCGGGGATTTCGGCGGAGGTTTTGTCGGCGGGGAGGGGAAATCCGATCTGGAAGCGGGCGGGAATCTTTTGCGAGCGCGCCATGGAAATAAAGACGGAGTGGAAGTCCGTGCAGTTGCCGTGCTTGGAATCGCATGCCCAGAGGGTGTCGCCGTGGCCCCAGCCGGTGCCGGACTTATCGTATTTCATGGTGCGGAAGACGTACTCGTAGATGGCCTTCGCCTTTTCGAGCTGCGTGCCGGCAGTTTTGGTCTGCTCGGCCGCGAGCCGGGCGGGAACGCCGGTGATGGGCACGAGACGGTCGGCTTCGAAAAAGCGCGCGAGTTCGAGTTTGGGCGCGGTATGGGCTTTTGCCAGGTCGGGCGCGGGCCTTCCGTTCACGAGCACGACGTGCTCGTGGCGCACAATGTCATAGTCCACCGAGAACTTGTATTCGCCCTTGTCTGCTCTGGAAACTTCGGCGTAGAGAAGTTCGTTGCCATACTCCGGTTGGTGGACTTGCTTGAGCGGCAGATCGCCGGTTTTAGCGGTTGCCTTTACATCTTGAAAAGCGTCTGCGTGGGCGAGTGGAATCCAGACCCGGACGCGCTCGCCGGGCGTGACGTTCTTCACCGTGAAGGTGTAGTGAAAATTGAAGTGGCGCTCTTTCTGGGCGAGAGCCGACAGGGACGACACCAGAAGCAGCAAAACAAGCAAGCGACGCTGCGGCATAGCGAGATCCTTTCACCGAAGAGATTCTGATGACTAGGGAAACGGCCGACGGACGTTTTAGGCGGGACTAGAGTCAGGTAAAACCGCGGCCGGAGAGTCGGGGTATGCACCGCATAGTTTGGCAGTCTGCCTGTTCAGGCCGCGGCTTGTCAAATCCGGGCGCAAGATGCTTTTGGAATTCTCTGGCTGTTTCTTCCGGACGTCCTGCAAGTTCGCTCCGTAAAATTCAACTTGTCATTCTGAGCGAAGCGAAGAACCTATGTATTCTGCTGACAGCGTCGAGGCTCTCGCATCCACCACGGGATCACTCTCCGAGTTGCGGTACCATAGCGTGCCCTTTATCCTTCTCGCGTATGCCTACCACGCTGGTTGAATGCGTTCCTAATTTTTCCGAAGGCCGCGACCAGGCGAAAGTCGACGCCATTGTCGAGGTCATGAAGATCCCTGGCGTTTCGCTGCTGGATCGGGAGATGGACGCCGATCACAACCGGTGCGTGATTACGCTGGTGGGCGAGCGCGATGCCATTCAGGAAGCGGCCATTCGCGGGGTCGGGAAGGCCGCGGAGTTGATTGACCTGACGAAACATCAGGGGGCGCACCCAAGGATGGGCGCATCGGATGTGGTGCCTTTTATTCCGATTGATGGCCTGACGATTGAAGACTGCGTGGCCATGGCTCGCCACGTGGGCGCGGAGATTTGGAAGCGGTTTCAAATCCCGGTCTATTTGTACGAGGCGGCCGCCACTACACCGGAGCGGCAGAATCTGGAAAACATTCGGCGCGGGCAGTTTGAGGGGATCCGGGCGGAGATTGCGACCAACCCGGCGCGCAAGCCGGATTTTGGCAAGGCACAGGTGCATCCGACGGCGGGGGCGACGGTGGTTGGGGCGCGCAAGTTTCTGATTGCCTACAACGTCTTTTTGAACACGCCGGATGTCGAGATCGCCAAAAAGATCGCGAAGGCGGTGCGTTTTTCGGGGGGCGGGCTGCGCTTTGTGAAGGGCGCCGGATTTCTCGTGCGTGGGTTGGCGCAGGTTTCGATGAACCTGACGGACTTCGAACAGACACCCATCCATCGCGTTTTCGAATACGTGAAGCGCGAGGCCGCCCGCTACGGCGTGATGCCGGTTTCGAGCGAGATTGTCGGGCTGATTCCGAAGAAGGCTTTGGAGCAGGCGGCAGAATGGTTTCTGCAGGTGGAGAATTTTGATTCGTCGCTGATTCTCGAAAACCGGCTGGCCGCGGTGATGGGCGGCAAGATGGCGGTGGGCGGGCTGCGGGCGGGAGTTGAGCCGTTCATCGAACAGTTGGCCGCTCCGACGGCGACTCCGGGCGGGGGCAGTGCGGCGGCGGCGAGCGGGGCGATGGCGGCCGGACTTGCCGCGATGGTCGCTTTGATGTCGCGTGGAAAGAAGGCTTACCTGCAGCATGAAGCTGCGCTCAGTGAGGCCATCGCGCGCTTGGGCCACCTTCGCGAGGAACTGAAGACGGCGATCGACGCCGATGCCGAGTCTTACAACCTCGTGATGAAAGCGTATAAGGCGACGAAAGAGTCCTCGGATGGAGATGGAGCCATCAACACAGCTCTCAAGCAGGCGACGACCGTTCCGTTGGGCGTGGCGGAGCGAGTGGTCGAGGTGGCACAGCTTGCCGAAAAACTCGGCCCAATTACGAACCCCAACATGAAGTCGGATCTGACAACGGCGATTGCGTTGGCGAGAGCCGCCCTCACCGGGGCGCTGGCGAACGTGGAGATCAATCTGGAGTCGTTGAAGGACGAAGGATTTGTGGCGGAAACGCGGAAGAAGGCACTGGCGCTGAAAGTGTAATCATGCTCAAAAAATCGATTCTCGTGCTGATCGTTGTCGTCGGACTGGCCGCCATTGGCAGTCTCTTTATCGGTAATCTTCGCTTATCGCGCCAAGAGCTGAAGTCTTGTTTTAGCGATGTCCAGGGACTCAAGGCAGGAGCCGGGGTCAGGATCGCGGGAGTGGATGTCGGAAGGGTTCGCTCCGTCCGCGCCAACCCGCAGAATAAGAATTGCCCGGCTGAGGTGGAAATGGCCCTTGCTACCGCCTATGATCTGCGCCTTCCCAAGGATGCAATCGCTGCGATCGAAACAGCCGGAATTCTGGGCCAGAGCTATGTGGCCATCGACGTTAGCCAAGCATCAGGGGCTCCGCTTGAGAACTACGGCTATCTGAGAAGTAAACCCACGAAACCGCTTCCGTCCGCCGAAGACTTTCGGAAAGCTCTGGACATCGAAAACCTTCTGAAAGCTCTGGACACGAGGTTGGCGATCATCGAGGCGTCCAAAACGTCCGAGAAGGTTCCCAAGGACAAGACGAAATCTTCCTCTCAGCATCCGAAGCCCTAAGGAAAAGGAAAACTGGTCTTCATTTCGCGCAAGGCCTCTTGTCCACCCGCGTTCTAAGAACAGGCCTTGGCTACACTTTAGTACCGGTGAATTCGCCCGGTTGGGGATTAAAATAAACTCAGATTTCCAACGTACAAATTGTGTTTCGCATCCAACTGATATAGATCGTCTTGAGGACTTTATGAAGAATTTGTGCTTTGCAGCGCTGCTTCTCTGTGCCACGGTTGGCTATGCCATGCCGATCGCGTCGTCGGCTCGGGCCCTGGTGCCAGCGGAAATTCAGCAGTTGATCGGGGTGGACTATCGGGCGCTGAAGGATTCTCCAACGGCGCAGCAACTGAAGGAGCAGGTGCTGCCCGAGAACCTGAAACACCTTGAGACCTCGCTGAAGGGCATCGGCATTGATGCCGATCACGACCTCGAGCAGCTGACCTTTGCCTCATTCCGCACCGGGAAACAGGGGATTCAGACGATCGGAGTGGCCCAGGGTTCGTTTTCCGCGAAAGCCGTGATCAAGAAGATGAAAGCGAAGAAAATTGCCGGCACCAAGTACGGGACTGCGATTCTTTATCCGATGGAGAGCGGGCTGGTGATGACATTCCTGGACGACAACACGCTTGCCTTTGGCACGCGGCCTTCCCTGGAGAGTGCGCTCGATACGCGCGACGGGAAGCGCGCGTCGCTCGACGCGAATCCGCAGATGGCGGACCAGATGGCGGCCGTGGATGGAGCGCCGGTATGGAGTATTCTTGACCAGCAGGGAACCCAGAACATGATGCGTTCAGCGCTGGGCGAGGCGTCCAGGATCGCCGATTTTGAAACGGTCAAGAAGCGCATCCTGGCTTCGCGCTATACGATGAGCTTCCAGAGTGGCGTGAATTTCGATTTAAGCGTTCTGACGTCGGACTCGATGACGGCAGCAACCCTTTCATCGTTGGTCAAGGCGGGCATGTTGTACAAGAAGATGAACGCGAGTCCAATCGAGAAGACCGCGATCGACAGCACCACGGTGGACTCCGACAGCTCGAACCTACTCTTACATTTCAAGAGCGACGACCAGAAGTTTCAATCGCTGCTGCACTCGGACTTGTTTGCGGCGGTTTCGCACTAAGAACCTATTTCACAAACGGAGACGATCGCTTCAAGAGCTCTGTTGGCAAAGAAAAAGCCACCAGTTCCCGTTGGCGGCCACGAATCAAAGTGGAAACGGGTCTTGCTTACAACCCCGGGGGCCCCCTGTTTTGATGTCCGCCGGGGACCCTCACCCGCGCGCTATTTCTGCGCCACGCGTTTTGCGGCCGCCCAGCCTTCTTTTACGGTTTGGCGGGCGCGCCCTAGCGCGAGCGAATCGGCAGGAACATCTTCGGTAATGCAGGAGGCAGCCGCGATGTAGGAACCGCGACCGATTTTGATGGGGGCGACCAAGGTGGAGTCGCTGCCGATGAAGGCGCCGTCTTCGATGACGGTTTTGTGTTTGTGTACGCCGTCATAATTACAGGTGATCGTGCCTGCTCCCACGTTGACTCCTTCGCCGATCTCGGCGTCTCCCAGATAAGTCAGGTGGTTCGCCTTGGAACCCTTCCCTAACCTGGTTTTCTTCGTTTCCACAAAATTGCCCAGGTGCGCTCCTTCGCCAACGTCCGTCCCCGGGCGGAGACGCGAGTAGGGGCCGAGGATGGCCCCGCTGCCCACCCGGGAGTCGTCTATCACGCATCCCGGCAGAATCGTGACATGATCGGCAATTTCGGTGTTCTTAATCACGCTGTAGGAACGGATGCGGCAATCGCTGCCAACCTTGGTGTTGCCGAGCAACTGAACGAAAGGTTCGATGACGGTGTCGGTGCCGATTTCTACGTCGCTATCGATGACGCAGGTTTGCGGATAAAAGATGGTCACTCCCTCAGACAACAGTTGCCGGCATTTTGCCAGGCGCAGCAGGGCATCCAGATCCATCATCTCGGCGCGGGTGTTGCTGCCGAGAACTTCTCCGGGGTCGGAGGTCTTGATCGCAACCACTTTCTTACCGGCGCGGTTGAAGACTGCGGCCATGTCGGTGAGGTAGTACTCGTGGTGGGCATTGTCGGTAGAAAGGCTGCCAATGTGTTCATAGAGCGCGGGAACCGAGAACCCGTAGAAACCGGAGTTGATCTCTTGGATCTTTCTCTGCTGGGCAGTGGAGGCTTTCTCTTCCACGATGGCGCGGACCTCTGGACTCTGGGCGCTCTTGCGCAACACGCGGCCGTATCCAAAGGGATTGGCCAGGTCGGCGGTAAGCAGGGTCATGGTGGCTTTGTGGGCCGCGTGGAAGTCGATAACGCTCTGAATGGTTTCGGGCGTGATTAGCGGGGCGTCGCCGGAGAGGACGATGACTCGATCGTAGGGTGCGAGCGCTTCGCGGGCGACCATGAGGGCGTGTCCGGTGCCGCGCTGCTCGGCTTGCAGGACGAAATTCACGCCGCTTGAGGCAAGGACTTCACGGACGCGGTCAGCCTCGTGCCCGATGATGGCGAAGATGTCCGTCGGCGGCACGACCTTGGCCGCAGTGGCGATGACGTGGGCAAGGATCGGCTTGCCGCCAATTTCGTGGAGAACCTTGGGGTGCTTGGATTTGAGCCGCGTTCCCTTGCCCGCGGCCATGATCGCGATGGCCACGCGCGGTGGGTGGGAAGACTTCGATCGCTGCATGGTGTTCGCCATATTAAGTCAAAGGCCCGAAGAAGATGAAAAATATCTTGCTGATCACGGCAGGTCACAGGATAACTTCACGCATGTAAGGCTCCACCTGCACCCTGCGTCTCCGCAAGGTGAGGGAAGCGGCGGACCACCGGATGCTTTTCCCGCCTCGCCTGCCAGAGGTCGTATTGCGACTGCAGGTTCATCCAAAGTTCCGGAGAAGTGCCGAGTGCAGCTGCCAGCCGGAGAGCCATATTGGCGGAGATGCCAGCCTTGCCGTTCAACAGTCGCGACAGGGTTACACGCGTTGTGCGCAAGTGCGCGGCGGCCGCCGAGACGGGCATTTTTCCAAGGTACTCGCGAAGAACCAGACCGGGATGGGGCGGATTGTGAATCGACAACTCCTAGGGATAGTCCTTGATAGCGCCGTGTAAAGTGTAACGATACAAGTTACATAGGGCAATGACAATTGTTGGGCCGGCTTGGCGGCTTCTGATCTACCTGGGAAGTGGCTGTCGTTCCGGCGCCTGGGTCATCAGGGCCATCAGGTCGTGGGCGACGCGGTCGGTAGCGTGGCGGGCTACCGTGCCTTCGTCGAGGTAGTCACCCAGTACGGGGCAAACCCCGAGCGCTTCGATGGCTTCAAGGTCGGCCACGATCTGCGAGGCGCCTTCCAGAGCATACTGGGCCTTCATCTCGTGGGAGGCAGCTTTGCGGTTGATGAGGGCGTAGTCGAACAGTTGAGCTCCAGCGTGAGTAGTGAGGGCGCGGATGTGATCCGCTGCCGTTAAACCGAGGCTTTCATTTGCCTGGGTCATCAGATTACAAACAAATACCTTCACTGCGCGCGACTCGGTGATTCCCCGGGCGATTCCACGTACCAGCAGATTGGGAATGAGGCTGGTGAACAACGAGCCGGGGCCGATGGTGATCAGGTCGGCGTGGGCGATGGCTTCCAGAGTTTGAGGCAGCGGCTCGGCGTCGGGTGGGATCAGAAAAAGCTCGCGGATCTTGCCCTTGCTGGCGGTGATGCAGGTTTCGCCCCGCACGCGGGTCCCATCTTCCATCCGGACTTCGAGTTCGACGTTGGAGGTGGTGGCGGGATAGATGTGCCCGCGGGTGAGAAGGATTTCCGAGGAGAGGCGGACGGCCTCGGCGAAATCTCCCGTGATCGAAGTGAGCGCGGCGAGAAAAAGGTTGCCGAAGCTGTGGCCTTGCAGTCCGGAGCCCTTCTTAAAGCGATGCTGAAAGAGCTTCGAAAGCAGAGCTTCGTCTTCGGAGAGGGCGACGATGCAGTTGCGGACGTCGCCGGGCGGCAGCATGTTGAGTTCTTTGCGCAGGCGGCCGCTGGAACCGCCATCGTCGGTGACGGTGACCACGCCCGACAACTCGCGAATCGCAACCTTATCCGAAGCTGCAAGCGCGGGCGTAAGCACATAGCGCTTCAGGCCTTTCAACAGGGTCGAAAGCCCGGTGCCGCCGCCGATGGCGACGACGCTGAGATCGGGAGCGGGTTTGTCGGACGAGTTCGCGCGCGGCTGCGGAACCATGCAGCACCTCAAAGGGCAATCGGCAACCGGTTAGTATGCGTTTGTTTCTCCCGGCGAGTCAGAATCCTCGGCTCCCGGATCCGGATACAGTAACTCCGTGAAGCGCGGATCTTCGGCGAGGTTCTGGAAATCGGAATCGTTTCGAGCCTGGAAGCGCAGGGCCGGGTTGGCGTGGACCGCTTCGTCGAGCGTCTTGAGGGCGTCTTCGACGTGCCCGGTCAGGCAGCAGAGCGCGGCCAGTCCGTAGAGAACATAGTCAGACCTGGATTGCTTGAGGAGCTTCTCCAAGTGCTCGCGCGCCGCAACATAGTCGCCTGTATTCATGAGCGAAACCGCGAAGTCGAAGTGCTCCTCGGATGTTTTGAACTGCAGAGCCGGTTTGTCCATGTGCTGGTCGCAGCTGCGGATATGGACCATCGCCCGGTCGGCCAGTGATTTGTTAGGCCCGCTGAGCACTTTCTGCAGATGTCCTTTGGCCTTGTCGAACTTCCGCTCCTGCAGGGCGCGTAGCCCCTGTTCGTAGCTTTGCACTGCCTGGCTGTGACGTGGATCTTCGGCCACTTGCTTTTTTGCCGTTACCTTTTGTGCCATTCAACCGCCTCTGGTTCAAAAATATGGAAATAGAAAAACAAAATTCCGCAAAACGCTGTCACTCGATGCTGACTGCCGTCGCGAGATCGAACTGCTTCCACTCGCCCTTGATGATTCCGGCCCGGATTTGCCTGGCGGTCTTACCCTGCTTGTGCATGCTGTAGGCGTAGTAAAGCTCTTTGAGGCAGCTCCCGCACTGCGCTCCGTGGGTGCCAGCGAAACAACTGTGGAGGCTGTTGTGTCCCATGCCGCGGTCACAAAAGCAGTAGCAGGGCTGCTGGTAAATCACATCCGGAATTTTGGCCGCTAGTTCATAAGCGTGTGTCTGGTAGGGATACTGGGCGTTCTCGCCCCAGAGCTGATCTTTGCTGAGGATCGGTTCCAGTTTGGCGCCCTTCCTTGGCGGAGCGGCGTTGAAATGTGGAACTCCCTGATCGCTCTCGGATTGCAGCCAAGGGGCTGAGAGCAGTGTGACCATCACAAACAGCATCGTCGAAACGGCAACCCGTGCACGCATGTGAAAACACCTCAAACTCTGTATTCTAACCGAAGCGGGGCGATTGCCGACTGTTGAGACGTGGGCGTGGAGGCGCAGACAACGCCCTCTACTCTTGGATCTTGATATCTTTTGGATGCAGCACCGTCAAGTCGGGGATTTGTTTGAAGTCGTCCTTCTCATCGAAGGTCAGGATTTGGGAAATGCCGTTGTTTTTCATATTGACGCTGTGGATCACGTCCCCGACCCTGGAGTGATACTTCAAAATCCCCTGTTTCACGTGATAGAAGAATTCCGCGAAGTCGTAATCTCTCTTGGGACTTACTTCGATGATCTGTATCTTTGAGCCCTTTAACCTCTTCTCGCTGACAAGCTGACTTTCGATCTCGGCCACGTCTGCGCGATCAAGATTCTTCCGGGAAATCAGGATGTTCACCATCTCCGTCACTGCCCACATGGAGGTGCAAAGCTGGACGTCCTTGAGGTCTGCGAACACTGCAAAGGCTTCCTCCACCGCTTTTTTCTTCGTGTCTTCAGCTCTATCGGTGGAGTAGTAAGCGATTAGGACGTTGCTATCTAAGTAAATGCGGTTCATCGCTTGGCGCGAAAGCGAACAACTTGCTTTCGCTCGACTGTCTTGACAGCCCGGAACGAAACTGTTTTTCCCGACTTCGTCTTGAACTTGACCCTCGCCGGTTTCTTCACAGTCTTTGTGGCAACGAATCTAACGTTCTTCCGGGCCATGAAGTGATAATAGCACTGTAGCGCGGTGGCGCAAGGCGTGCGCGGGCGCCCGCCCCTACACCGGTACGGGCCCTTTCGCCGCACGTTGAAAGTGAAATTCTACCCGCCGAGTTTCTCAAAAAACAGGCAGATCGTCTCGATCCCGTGATGGAAGTTCGGAATGTGGAACTTCTCGTTGGGGGCATGCAAATTGTCGTCGGGCAGCCCGAAGCCCATCATGACCGACGGAATCTTCAGCACGTCCTGAAAATCGGTGACGATGGGGATTGAGCCGCCGGAGCGGATGAACACGGTCTCTTTCTTGAACGTGTCATGCAGCGCTTCGGTAGCGGCCCGGATGAAATGGTTGTCGGTGCCGACCACGCAGGCCGGGCCTTTGCTCCAGACTTTGATCTTCGTCTCAATCCCCTTGGGCGTGAGTTTCTTCACGAATGCTGTATAGCGCTTGAGAATGTCGTCGGGGTCTTGGTTGGGCACCATGCGCATGGAAACTTTGGCCGAAGCTTTCGCAGGGATGACAGTCTTTGCGCCGGGAGCGGTGAATCCGCCGGGCATGCCGTGAACTTCGAGGGTGGGCCGCGCCCAGGTCCGGTAGAGGACGGAGTAGCCGGGTTCGCCAGTCAGGACTTTCGACCCGACTTCGGTTTTGCGGTAGTGCTCTTCGTTGAAGGGCAGACGCTTCCAGGCTTTCAGTTCGTCCCTGGTCGGGGCTTTGACGTTCTTATAGAAGCCGGGGATCAAAACCTTGCCCTTCGAGTCCTTCAGCTTGCTGATGATTTCGATAAGCGCGAAAAACGGATTGGGCGCCGCGCCGCCGTACATGCCGGAGTGGAGGTCGGTCTTGGCGCCGATGGCTTCGATTTCGGTGTAGACCAGGCCGCGCAGCCCGACGCACAGGGTAGGAAGATTCGGCGCGAACAGTTCCGTGTCACACACTAGCGCAAAGTCCGCCTTCAGCTTGGCTTTCTGCTTGCGAACATATTCGGCGATTGACTCGCCACCAACCTCTTCCTCGCCTTCGAAGATGATCTTGACGTTAATGGGCAGCTTGCCGCCGTTCGCCTGCATGAGCGACTCGAGGGCTTTGACTTCCATCCAGAGCTGGCCTTTGTCGTCGACCGCGCCGCGGGCGTAGATGTTGTCATTGCGTTCGGTGGGCTCAAACGGGGGTGTGCGCCACTCGTCGACGGGGTCGGGCGGTTGCACGTCATAGTGCGCGTACATCAGTACAGTCGGCTTGCCGGGGGCGTGGAGCCAATCGGCGTAGAGCAGCGGGTGTCCTTTGGTGGAAATGATCTCGATATTGTCGAGGCCGATGCGGCGCAGTTCGGCGGCGACAAATTCCGCGGCCTTCTGCACGTCGCCTTTGTGCTCGTCGAGCGTACTGATGCTGGGGATGCGGAGCAGGTCTTTGAGTTCGTTCAGAAAACGGGACTGATTATTGCGCGCAAAATCGACTGCTGGGGAAGCCATAGGTTTTGTGCCTTTCTGGTGCGAGTGCTCTCTGGATTTTGAGACGCCGAAAACGATTCAGTATACCTGAAGGGCGGGTGGAACTCTGCAACCTGACCGGTGGACCTTGTCGTTAATTTGATCGCAAGGCACACGGGCAAACTGGTGCCGCGAAGCGCTCACGCTCAGTTGTGAGTCCTATGGCGATTTTTCGCCAACTATCACTTGAGGCGGAATGTCACCTCAATCGCGATCTGAGTCGCAACCGGCACGCCATCCTTCGTTCCAGGTTGAAACTTCCATGTTTTGACGGCATCGATTGCCTTCTCATCCAGTCCCTTTCCAAGCGATTTCACCACTTTGATGTCGCTTGGATTACCGTCGGCACCGACGATCAGCGAAAGCACGCAAGTGCCCTGAAACTTGGCTTTGCTCGCTTCCTCCGAATATCCCGGGTCCGGTGAATAAATCGCCCGAGGGGGGCGAATGCCGCCCGATAGTAGCGTGTGGTCCGCAGCCTTTTTGTACCACGCTTCCGCTTCTGAATGATCTTGTGGAACTCCAAGACCTTTCTCGTAGAGCGTTCCGATGTTCCTTTCCGCCTGAGCGTTACCTTGATCTGCTGCCTTGCGGTACCAGGCCATAGCTTTCGCGTAATCTTGCGTGACCCCTAGCCCTTCTTGGTAAAAGTCGCCGATGGCATTTTGCGCTTCGCTGTCCCCTTTGTCGGCGGCTCTCGCGTACCAGGCCATCGCTTCGGTATAACTTTGTTCAACTCCCCATCCGGTTCGGTAGAGCGTGCCGAGGTATACTAACGCCTTAACGTTCCCCTGCTCGGCAGCCATCCGGTACCAGTTCGCTGCCTCCGAATAATCCTGTTTGACTCCGGAACCGTTCCTGTAGAGAAACGCTAGGTTCGTGCTCGCCCGTGCGTTTCCTTGATCGGACGCCTTGCGATACCATGTCATCGCTTCGGCATAATCTTGTTTAACTCCCCACCCATGCTCGTAGAGCACGCCAATGTTAGTTTGAGCTAGGGCGTAGCCCTGACTTGCTGCCTTGCGGAACCAGTTCATCGCCTCCGCGTAGTCCTGCTGGACTCCCCACCCGTTTTCGTAGAGCCACCCAATATTGTTCTCAGCCACGGGATTGGCTCGCTCCGCCGCCTTGCGATACCACGTCATGGCCGAGGAATAATCCTTTTTGTCCAAACAGTCATTCGCGAGCCGCACTTGCGCTTCAGGTGTTGTCGGTTGCGGTATAGAGGTGTTCTGAGCGATGGCTCCAAGGCACAGCAGCGCCGCGCAGATAACCATTAAGCAAAAGCTGTTAGTCACGACTTAAATCTCCGTGTTTCGTGCACCGAGTGCAGGGTCAGGCTCATCGAAGCCGTGCGTCGCGCGTCTATCTTAACGCGGAACTTATGTCTTAGGGTGTCGATTGGCGTAATCAGATGGGCGTTTACACTCAGCATCTAGAAAGGCGTTCCGCGCGCTAGCGTCTACTTTGAAAACCTCTCCGCGCCAAAGGTCTTCAAATCAAACTCCGGCTTCTGCCCAGTCATCATCTGCGCCATGACCCGCGCTGTAATCGGAGCCAGCAGAATCCCGTCACGGAAGTGGCCGGTAGCTACGTAGCAGCCCGGAGTGGCGGTCGCACCCAGGATTGGGAGTTTGTCCGGCGTGCCGGGACGCAGGCCGGCCCAGGCCTCCAGAATTCGCGCATCGGCCAGCTTGGGAACGAGGTCCAGCGCCGCCTTTCTGAGCGTCTGAAGCGTTTCTGGCACGGTTTGCTTGTCGAACTCCGCCTCTTCCATGGTTGCGCCGATCAGCATGCGTCCGTCGCTGCGCGGGATCAGGTAGACGTCGGGCGTACGCAAGACGTGGCGCACCAGGTTTTTCTTGGGCATGGCCACGCAAAGCATCTGGCCTTTGACGGGACGGGTTGGGAACGCGTGCGGACCGATCTGCCCGGCCCAGGCTCCAGCACAGTTGACCACGATGGCGGCGGCAAACCGAGTCTTGTTGGTGCGGACTCCGGCCACTTTTCCGTGATCGATTTCGACCTCCAAGACTTGATCTCCAGAAGAAAAATCGACGCCGCGATGGCGTGCGGCGGCAATCGCGGCCGTCGTCAGATGGCGCGGATCCACGCAGCGTTCTCTCAGGTAGAGCGGCGCACGCGCGGGAGGCTGCAATGCCGGTTCGAGTTCTTCCAGAGGCGCCGGCAGCGGGTGAGACTCTTGCAGGCTGCCGTGACTTGAGTCCAGAAAGAGGAGAGTTCCTTCGGACCGCAGATCGATCTTCAGCCCGGATTCATCTTCCAGGTCATGCACGAACTCGGGGTACATGCGGGCGCTCGCCGCGGCCAGCGGTTGAAGAGGGGCAGGAATCTCCGGGCCGAAATCAGCCAACATGCCGCCGGCGGCCCAGGAGGCCTCGCGGCCGGGCTCGCCTTTTTCCACGACCAGGACCGACATGCCGCTCCTGCGCAGTTCGATTGCCAAAGAAAGGCCGATGATCCCAGCGCCGATGACGATCGCGTCCCAGGTTTTCACCGTTTCATTTTATCGGTGGTTGCGTCCAGCCAAGTACCTGAAACGCAATTGACAGGGCTGGCGTCCATGCCGAGAATACTTACAGACCCCACTCTCAATCGGAGAATACGCTTATGGCGGAGGAAGGCGAGCAGTCTGCTGTCTATCACTCAGAGACACCCAGCATGGGGAAATGGATTCTGGTCGTGGTAGCCATCGCATACGTGGCAGCGTCGGCGTTCTTCATCTTCGACCTGCGCGGGAAACTGGATAAGGTCACGCAGGAGCAAGCCGCCAGCCAGAAACAGATTGGCGACTTGACTAAGCGCATGCAGTCCGCGGAAGCAGATTCGGAGACGCTGGCTCAACAGGTGGGCATGACCAAGAAGGAACTGGTCGCACGCGCCACGACGTTGCAACGTTCGCAGGAGGCGGCGGCGGCGCGGCTGGCGGCGGAAGAAAAAAAAGATGTTGGCGCGGTCGCGGGTGAGGTCGGCAACGTAAAGACCGACGTGGGCGGCGTGAAGACGGATGTCGCCTCCACCAAAGTGTCGCTCGAAGAAACCAAGGCGCAACTGCTGCGCACCATCGGCGATCTTGGCGTGCAGAGCGGACTCATTGCGAACACCCGCGGCGATCTGGAGGTCCTCAAGCACAGGGGGGATCGCGGCTACTTCGAGTTCTCGTTGCTGAAAGGGGCTAAGCCGCAAGCCATTTCGACGGTGGCCCTCCAGCTTAAGAAGACCGATCCCAAGCGCGGCAAGTACACGCTCAATGTGACGGCCGACGACAAGACCATCGAGAAGAAAGACAGGAACCAGAGCGAGCCGGTTCAGTTTTATACCGGACGGGAGCACATGCTGTATGAACTGGTCGTCTGGACGGTGGACAAGAACAAGATCACCGGCTACCTGAGTACGCCCAAGAACGCGCCCGTGCCCGTGACGGCCACGCCCCAGTAGCGATGCTGCCCGCGAACGCGCATACGCTGCTGGAAATCGCGCTCCGGACGGGAGTCGTCTACCTGCTGGTGCTGATCGGAATTCGGCTCAGCGGCAAAAGGGAAGTGGGGCAGATGACCCCGTTCGATCTGGTGCTTCTCCTGCTGCTTTCCAATTCCGTGCAGAACGCCATGACTGGACCCGACACTTCGGTTTCGGGAGGCGCCGTGGCGGCCGCGACTCTTCTGATCTTGAACTACTTTGTGGCGGAGTTTTCCGGCGTCAATCGACGGTTTCGCAAGTTCATTCAGGGCCAGCCCAGCCTTCTGGTACACGACGGCCAGATCATTGAAGCGCATATGGCCAAAGAGCACGTCAGCATGGACGAGCTGCAGCGCGCCCTGCGCGAGCACGGAGTGGGCACCTACAAGGAAGCCGCTCTGGCCGTGCTCGAAGTGGATGGTTCGATCAGCGTGCTGAAGTATGATGACATCCAACCGACCGCCACGACCCACCTGAATCGCCGGCGATTTCTGAAAAAACCGTAGCGCTGGCGTCCCGCCGCCGCAGCAGAAAGAATGTGGGGCGGACACTCATGTCCGCCAACTGTATGCATGGCGAAGTGCGCTGGAAATCCCGGCTAACATTTCTGCGGCGAACGGCAGGCGGACAAGAGTGTCCGCCCCACACGTGGCATCGCCTACGGATGGGTCATCTTCTCCGGCTTGACTAGCTGATCAAATTCCTCACCCGTGAGATACCCCAGCTTCAACGCCGCCTCGCGCAGGCTCGAGTGCTCGATGTGCGCCGTGTGCGCGATCTGCGCTGCTTTGTCATATCCCACTTTCGGCGCTAGCGCCGTGACCAGCATCAGCGAATTCTTCACGTACCAATCCACCTTGGCGCGATCGACTTCAATGCCCTTGACCATGTACTCCACGTAGCCGTGGCAGGCGTCGGTGATGAGCGTGACCGAGTGCAGGAAGTTGTAGATGATCACCGGCTTGAAAACGTTGAGCTCAAAATTGCCCTGCGATCCGGCGAATCCGACCGCGGCGGTCGCTCCGTGAACCTGCGCGCAGACCATGGTCATCGCTTCGCATTGCGTGGGATTGACCTTGCCCGGCATGATGGACGATCCCGGTTCGTTTTCCGGAATGGAGAGTTCGCCCAGCCCGCACCGCGGACCGGAAGCCAGCCAGCGAATATCGTTTGCAATCTTCATGAACGACGCGGCCAGCGTTTCCATCGCGCCTTGCGCAAACACGATCTCATCGTGGGCCGAAAGTGCGGCGAACTTGTTGGGATGGGAGCGGAAGGGAAGTCCCGTCAGTTCGGCAATCTTCTTCGCCGCGCGTTCGGCGAATTCCGGATGCGTGTTCAGCCCCGTGCCCACCGCGGTTCCGCCGATCGCCAGATCGTAAAGCCCGTCGAGCACGTGCTCCAGCCGCTTGATGTCGCGATCGAGCAGGCTGGCCCAGCCGCCAAATTCCTGTCCAATGGTCAAAGGCACGGCATCCTGCAGGTGGGTGCGGCCAATCTTCACCACGCCTTCAAATTCCTTCGCCTTGGCCGTGATCGCATCGCGCACGGTCTTGATCGCCGGAATGAGCGCGTTCTTCACCCGCTCCGCCGCCGCGATGTGCATCGCCGCCGGAAACGTATCGTTCGACGATTGCGACATGTTGACGTGATCGTTCGGGTGCACCGGCTTCTTCGACCCCATCTCCCCACCGGCAATCTCGATGGCACGATTCGAGATGACCTCATTCACGTTCATGTTGGTCTGCGTGCCGCTGCCGGTCTGCCAGATGCGCAGCGGGAACTGGTCATTCAGCTTGCCGGCGATTACTTCGTCGGCGGCCTGGACGATCAGCTTCGCCTTGTCGGCGGGCAGCTTGCCCAGGTCCTGATTCACCAGCGCGCAGGCCTTCTTGAGCGTGCCAAAGGCGCGAATCAGCTCCGGAGGCATGGTGTCGCGCCCAATATTGAAATGCAGCAGCGAGCGCTGTGTCTGCGCCCCCCAGTAAACATTCGCCGGGACTTCGATCTTCCCCATGCTGTCGGATTCGGTGCGGGTCTTCACTTGAGGCGGGGCAGCGGGTTCGGTAAGAGTAGACATGGTGAAATCTCCTGCGCGTCTGGCGTTGGACTCGACCGAGGGCACCCGAGCCCTTCGGAGCGTATGAGGAACCGAACATTATACGGCGGCGCGAAACGCAAAGCCCATGATGCGATCAGTGTGCAGCCCACCGTTCGCGAAACGAGTTCCGGGGAGGCCTCAGATCGACTTCACCGGGATCGCGAGCAGGTCATCCACCAGTCCCATTTCCTTCTGCACAAACGGTTCGGCATAGGTCACACCGGCCTGCATGCCGTAGAAACGCGCCATCGACTCGACTCGGGTGCGAATGTCGGCCTGCGCCGGAAAGATGCCGCGGCCCGCCTGCTGGTCGGTGAATTGGGACTTGTAGGCCATCAGCGACTCGAAGCGCGCTTCGAATTGCTCGGTAATATCGACGACGAAGGTAGGCCGCACGTCGCGGTACAAGCTGGCGTAAATGATCTTGAAGGGCCGATGAGGCAAGGTGGCTCCGGCGTCCTCGCCGGCAACGTCCGCAGCGGCCACGTTTTGGCTGATGACTGACGGCTGATGGCTGACGGCTAACTTCGCCAGTCCCGCCAGAAACGCCGCTTCATAGCCCAGCACCGACGCCGTGTAGTGATCCGGATGGCGGCCTTCCCAGTAGGGAAGAATGAGCACGCGGGGCCGCTGCTGGCGCAGGACGCGGGCTACTTTGAGCCTGTTGTCCCACGTGTTCTGAACGCGTCCGTCTGGAATATCAAGCGCCAGCCGCCATGAGGCCTTCAGAATGCGCGCCGCTTGGGCCGCTTCGCGAGCGCGGTCTTCGGCGGTGCCGCGCGTTCCCATTTCACCCTGCGTGAGGTCGAGAATGCCGGTGCGGTAGCCGCGCTCGGCCATTTTGAGCAAGGTGCCGCCGCAGGTTTGTTCCACGTCGTCGCGGTGCGCGGCGAGGGCGAGAATGTCGAGAGGCATAAATGCGTCGTTGGTCGTTAGTCGTTGGTCGTTCGCGCGGTGCTGCCTATTGCGGCGTCCATCCAACTCCACTGAATTCCAGAATGCCAACGACTAACGACCATCGACCAACGACCGTTTCTATGCTGCCGGCTTGGTCGTTCGCCGGTTGGCCATGGCGAAGGCTAAGCCGAACATAAACAGCGTGAATAGCATCAGGGTCATGATCGAGGCGACAAAAGTGAACGAGCTCGGTAGCGAACTTGGCGCCGCTGGATACATCAGCGTGCGCAACGCCTCCACTCCATAGGTCAGAGGATTAGCGTACACGATGGCGCGAATCCATTTCGAGGCGCCGGAAAGAGGAAAGAGCGCGCCCGAAAGCAGCCACAGTGGGATGAGAAACAAGTTGATGATCGCGTGAAAAGCCTGAGTGGAATCCATCGGCCACGCGATGGCGAATCCTAGCGCAGTTAGAGCAAAGGCCACCAGGAAGACGGTCATCACAACCAAGCCGAACGAAGCCGGCGTGAGGTGCACACCGGCGAAAGGCGCAAAAACAAGGAAGATTAATCCCTGAATGGTGGCGAGGGTGGTGCCCCCGAGCACTTTGCCCAAAACGATCGCGGCGCGGGGCACGGGCGCGACCATCACCGAAAGCAGGAACCCCTCGTTGCGATCTTCGATCACCGACATCATGGTGAAGATGGCCGTGAAGAGCACGATCATCACCAGCGCGCCGGGATAGAAATAGTCTAAATAGTGCTGTTGACCCGCGGCTCCGCCCGAGCGGAACGATGTGCCGAAGCCGGAGCCGATCACGATCCAGAAGAGCAGGGGCGAGAGGATGACGCCCGCGACGCGAGCCCGCTGCCGGTAGAAGCGCACCACCTCGCGCCACCACAAGGTGAACGCGGGCAGCATGACTCCTGCCGATGCTGGGGCCGCTGCCGGAAGGGTTGCAGTTTGAGTCGCCATAAAATTTGTAATCGAGTAATTTGTAATCGGTAATTGAAATCCGGCGCTTCTAAAATTACCAATTACAAATCTCTCAGTGTTTCTTGGCTTTCTTCTTTTTGCCTGCCTCCACTGCGGCCTCGGGTTCTTGGTTCCAAAACCGGTGGCCGGTGCGATGAATGAAGACGTCTTCCAGTGTCGGCTTGCTCACGCTGAGCGACTGGATCTCTCCCGGGAAGGCCTCGACTACGTCGGGCACAAAGCGATGTCCGCTTTCGATCTCCAGGCGTACGTGAGTGTCCATTACGCTGGCGTCGACCTGGAACTTACTGCGAATGCGATCGGCCAACCCCTGCGGATCCCGCGCTTCGAGCAAGATCACATCCCCGCCAATTTCACGCGTCAGTTCTTCCGGCGTGCCCAGCGCCACCAGGTTGCCTTCGTTGAGGATGGCCAGCCGGTCGCAGCGTTCCGCTTCCTCCATCAGGTGGGTAGTGACGATGACGGAAACGCGTTCCTGGTCCCGCAGGACCTGCAAGTATTGCCAGAGATCGCGCCGCGCGCCGGGATCGAGGCCGGTGGTCGGTTCATCGAGCAGCAGAACCTCGGGATGATGGAGGAGGCCCTTGGCCAGTTCAATGCGCCGCTGCATTCCACCAGAGAAGGTCTCCACCCGGTCGCGCGCGCGGTCGAGCAATCCGACCCGGGTCAGAATCTCTTCAATCCGCTTCTTCAATTCCGGTCCGCGGAGACCATAGAGGTGTCCTTGATGCCAGAGGTTTTCGTAAGCGGTGAGTTTCGGATCTACGCTTTGTGCCTGGAAGACGACGCCGATGTGGCGCCGAAGCGCGTCCGGCTGGCGAACCGCATCCAGACCCACAATCGTAGCCGTGCCCGAGGTGGGCACCATCAAGGTAGAAAGAATCCGGAACAGAGTGGTCTTGCCGCTGCCATTTGGGCCGAGCAGGCCGAACAACTCCGCGGCACGAACGTCAAAGGAAACCAGGTTGAGCGCCGCTCGGTCCTGATAGCGGTGCACTAAGCCCCTGACCGCAATTACAGCCGAGCCGGCCCGCACAGCGGGAGTCTCCGGGGGAGCAAGAGCAACGGCACTCGGATCTGAAGTCACAGGCTATTCTACGACGTTCGATTGCGGATCTTCATCTTCGGACAAATTATGTCTTCATGCCGCGACAGCTTCCCCGCTAGGAACGCGCTCCGCAAACGAAACCGGGACGTGGCGCCAGACCTGGATGGCGAGAATAACGGTGGTGGCCAGAAGCAAGGCTCCCACGGCCACGTGCACTACGGTTGCGATCACCATGGGAAGTTCCGGTTGTGCCGCGTCCTTTCCCCACGTGACGCGGGTGATAAAGGCCAGAAATCCGAGGCAGAGTTGCCCCACCATGAGGCCGAGCATGGTGATCGCGGGGCGCTTCACGGCTTCGATGTGAGCATAGACGGACATCGCGCGAATCGCGGTCCAGGAGAGCACAATCGCCACCACCCCGGCGTGCAGTACGTGCGGCCACCAACTCAGTCCCTTGTGGCGGAACATGGCGCCCAGAATCAACTGGACGTAGAGCACGAAAATCGAAAGCAGGGTCAACGTGAACAGGGTCGGACGGCGCACGTCGAGTTCGACGCGCGGCTGCTCTTCGACCCAGCGGCGGCCCGTGAACACGGCGATCGTAACGGCGATGCAGAAGAATGTTTGGGCTACTACGGCGTGCGCAGTTGAAATGGGTGCGGGCAGGAAAAACAAGACCGTGAGTCCCCCTAGGATTCCCTGGATGATGACAGTACCCAGAGCGGCGAGTCCCAGCAGCCGTAGCCAGCGGCGCTTTTCAACTCGCCAGGTCCAAACCGCCAGCACGATGGTCAGCAGGCCGACAAACTCGGCCACCATACGGTGAGCGTGCTCATATTTCACGCCGCCGACCATGTGGGGCATCTTGAAAAAGGAGCCGAACGATGTGGGCCAGTCCGGGACAGAGAGACCGGCGTCGTTGCTGGTTACCAGGGCTCCGGCCACGATCAGCACGAGGGTGACGCAGGCTGTGAAAATGGCAAAACGGTGCAACCCGTGATGGTACGGAATTTCGATTCCCTTCAGAATAGCCCCCAAGAAAGCTGGCTCGGCACCATTCAGCGGACTCTACGCCGGACTTTCCAAATGAGTAATTTTAGCAGATGTGCAGCGGCGCAAACGCACAACGCTGTCGAGGACCTTCCGCCTACTCAGGCGGTTGGCGCTTCCGCAGTACTAGCCGCCTCCAGCGCCTGAATGATTGCGTCGGCGAACTCCGAAGTGCCTGCGCTGCCTCCAACATCCCTGGTCAGCTTGCTTCGGTCGCGGTAGACCTGGTCAATGGCGTTGCGGATCTTCCAGGCCGCGTCTGCTTCTCCGATGTGACGCAGCATAAGCAGAGCCGAACGCAGCACCGCCGTCGGATTGGCAATGTTCTTTCCTGCGATGTCGGGCGCGGATCCATGAACAGCTTCAAAGATGGCGCATTCATGCCCGATATTGGCACCCGGGACCAACCCAAGTCCGCCCACCAAACCCGCGCAAAGGTCGGAAACGATGTCGCCATACAGATTCTCAAGCAGAAGCATGTCGTACTGGTAGGGGTTCATGACTAACTGCATGCACGTGTTGTCGACGATGTGCTCCCCGTAAGTGATCTCCGGATACTCCCTGGAGACATTACGCGAGCAGCGCAGAAACAAGCCGTCCGACATCTTCATGATGTTGGCTTTGTGGATGCAGTGAATTTTTTTCCGCTTATTCTTGCGCGCATATTCGAAGGCGAAACGCGAGACGCGCGTGGACGCCTTCTCGGTAACGATCTTTAGACTTTCCACGACGCCGGGCACCTTTTCGTGCTCGATTCCGGAGTACAAACCTTCGGTGTTTTCGCGCACGATGATGAGGTCCACATCTGGGTACCGCGTCGGAATGTGGGGCAGGTTCCGGATGGGGCGGAAATTGGCGAAGAGTTCGAAGCGCTTGCGCAGTTCAACGTTGATGCTCGAAAAGCCGCCGCCAATGGGCGTGGTCACTGGTCCCTTCAGTCCCACCCGCGTCCGCTCGATCGATTCCGTCAGTTCTTTGGGGATGTATTCCTTGTACTTCTCGAAGGCTTCGGCGCCGGCGGCGAAGGTCTCCCACTCGAACTTTACGCCGGTCGCTTCCAGGATGCGGACGGTGGCCCGGGTGACTTCAGGCCCGATGCCGTCGCCGGGGATCAGAGTGATTCTATGGGTCATAGACGATGATGAAGCCGCTTCCCGCTGTCCAGCGGATCGCCGCTCGGAATGTTCCTAACTCTTCACAGTGCTCTTGCCGCGCGCTTCTGGCGTGTCTTTCGCCTTTAGCAGATCCTTCAACTCGGCCATAAATTCGGCTACGTCTTTGAAGTCGAGATACACCGAGGCGAATCTTACATACGCAACTTTGTCGTAGCGGCGCAGGCGGTTCATAATCAACTCGCCTAGTTCGCTGGTCTTGCGCTCGCGCTCCGGAGACTCGATGACGAAGGTTTCGGCTTCGTTGACGATCTGCTCCAGCCTGCTGATCGGCACGGGCCGCTTTTCGCAAGCGCGCATCAGCCCGTTCAGTATTTTCTGCCGGTCAAAGCGCTCACGCCGCCCGTCTTTTTTCACCACCATGTAGGGGATTTCGTCGATGCGCTCATAGGTGGTGAAGCGCTTTTCGCACTTCAGGCATTCGCGGCGGCGGCGGATGGAATCCGCTTCCTTGCTCTCGCGTGAATCGACCACTTTGTCATTTTCAAATCCGCAGAAGGGACACTTCATGGCGCCTGGTTCAGCTTCGGAGTAACGATGATTGTAGCAGGGCAGTCGGGAGGTCTCAGGTGTCAGGTCTCAGGTGTCAGGAAATCACTCACACATTGACTTTGGTTTTCCTGAGACCTGACACCTGAGACCTAAGACCTGCCCGGCTCCGCGGGGACAACCTCCTCCGCCTCGGCACTTTCCGCGGAGAGCTTGCGCAGCGAGAGCCGTTCCCGATGCGCCAGCAGCAGACCCACCGGTACGACCGCCACGAATGTGACCAGCCACAGCATGATTCCGCAGCTTGCGGCCAGTTCCTTCGGGACGTCGAAGATCCGCTGCAGCGCTGCGATGGTTGCCACTTGCGATCCGCCGCCGATTCCGGGCAACTGGACCATAGAACCGATCATGCTCGCGCCCATCAGCACCAGCACCTGGGATCGGCGAATATTCAGCACGGACACGCCATAAGAATGCGCCACCTCCTGGTACGCCACGATGATCATGAACCACATCACGAGGGAGACCGCGATCAGCGCAGCCAGCGATACCGGCCCGTGGATTGTGTCCAGGCCGCCGCGGAACTCGCGGATTCGGGCTGCGATCTTATGGCCCAGGTTGGCCGCCAGGTGCGAGAATCGCTGCTCCACCCAATGGGCGATGGACTCGCCTTTCCAGTGCACGGCCATAGCCGCCAGCACCAGGCCTGCAACCAGCGCCGTCAGCAGGAAGCCCCCTCTTTTGAAGTAGCTGTACAGAGGAAGAGCGCGCGGTCCCGCCGCAAAGAAAATCGCCGCTACCAACAGGATCGTGTAGGCGCCAATATCAAAAATTCGCTCCACCGCCCAGACCGCAAGCTGAGAAGAGAAGCTTAAGTCCTGGCGTCGCGCAATCAGGTAGGGCCGAATGAGTTCGCCGGGGCGCCCCAGCAGAGCTAAGCCAGTAAAGCCGATTACGGTTGGCGCAACCAGGCTGGCGGCCGTGGCCTGGGGCCGTATCGGCTGCAAGAATATTTTCCACCGGATGGCCCGCACCACGTACGCGAGATAGATCAGCACAATGCCATGCGCCAAATGCGACCATTTTTGGGGACGCGTCTCGCGGAAACGGGCCCAGTCGAAGTTCTGCCAGGTGCGGAATTGGAGGTAGACCAGCACCGCCAACACGGCGAACACAACCGCGTACGCAAGGTATTTCTTGTTGTTCATGCGGTGCGAATTGAGGACAGGCGCACCTGTGCGGCGAGCACGTCCCCAGTTGAAGGTAAATGAGCGGGGAGGAAGAATCAACGTTGCGGCTGCGATGCGGCTGCGCTCGGGGCGGGCGGCTTGGTGGTATTCTTTTTCGCACGTTCCGCCGCGGCCTGGTTTTCTTGTGCGATCTTTTTGCGATTGTAATCGCGCACAATTCTGGCCACATAGGCACGCGTTTCGCTGTAGGGCGGCACGCCCCGGTATTGCTCAACCCGCTTCGGTCCAGCGTTATACGCCGCCAGGGCCTTGATCAAGTCAAAGTTGTAACGCTCCAATAGTTCGCGCAGGTAGCGGCTTCCGGCACCGACGTTCGACTCAGGATCGAAAGCATTGGCGACCCCCAGCCGGCTCGCGGTGTCGGGCATCAGTTGCATCAAGCCCTGCGCGCCTTTGCGCGAGACGGCGTGCGAATTAAAACCACTCTCGGCGTGGATCACGCTGTTCACCAGGTCGGGATCGAGATGGTAGGTAGCACTCGCCGAGTTCACGACCTGATTGAGGTCGAGGGTCGGTGGGGGAGACGGTTCGGGAACCGCCGGTTGGGTCAGGTCTTTTTCAAAGCCTTCAATCTCCGCCGTGGGCACGTCGGCGAAGCTGGCGTTATCGCCATCGAAGAAGAGCCGCGTGTTGTCTCCGATGACCAAGCGATGCTCATGGCGGATGCTGAAGCCGTTGCGCAGCAGCGCTAATTCTGCGGCCGATGCCGGATAAGAAAGCAGGGCGACGATCACGGCAAATAGGATTGCCATGCTTCGCCCAGCACGGATTGGCCGCTCAGTATTCATCCACGTTGCCGACTATGGCCGGTTCGAGCGAGGTTCCGTTGAGAACGTGCTGGATGGCGGCCGCCACGCCGCTCTCCGCATTCGAGCGCGTGAGGGTCCATCCCCGGCCGCGCAGTTCTTCCGACGCATTTCCCATGATAAAGGGATGCCCGGCAAAGGCAAGCATTTCGATGTCGTTATAGTTGTCACCAACGGCCATGACCCGGTCGCGGGTGACGTTCCGGTGCTGTGTCCAACGCTCCAGCGCATGGCCTTTGGAGCAGCCCGCGTTCAACACGTCCACAATCGAGAGATCGCGTACCGGATATTCCGTGCGCAGCACCGTAATGGGCAGCCCACAACCACCGAGTGCCTGCAGCACCTGCCGCATCAACGCAATGGGACCGCAAAACATGGCTTGCACCGGGTCGGTGGTCAGCGCGTTTTCGATTGGAATCACGAAATTGATGTACTCCATGTTCTTTTCCAGCCAGCGCCGAATGCTCGCTTCCAGTTCCCGCAGATGCTCGATGACGATCGTGCCCTTGCCTTCGCGGTCGAAGGTCAACACGGTTTGCCCGCGAAATTCTTGCATCGCGCCGCACAGGCTGCGGCAGGTCTGCTGGGGCAGCAGGTCACGGTGGAAGGTCTCTCCAGCGAGCGACCGGGTGATTGCCCCGTTGGAACTGATTAGCCACAGATCGAACCCCAGTTGCTGGGCAATCGGCAGAGCAAAGGCGTGCCGCCGTCCCGTAACCAGGATGACCTCGATCCCCTGCGCATGCGCGTGGCGGAGCGCAGCCAGATCGGGCTCGGAGATCTGGAATTGCGGGTTGAGCAGGGTGCCGTCGATATCAACAGCAATGAGGCGGATGGAATCGGCGGTCACAAGTGATTTTAGCATTTTCGTGTGGGGCGGACACCGTCCCCTTCGGCTGCGCTCAGGGCAGGCTCTGTCCGCCCACAGCCAGCGGCCCAGTGACATTGCGTTTCGAACAGCAAGATATGCGACAATCACTCCCCACGGAGACTAACGATGAAATTGCGATTCTTGCTGCCGCTTCTCACCCTTTTGCCTGTATCTCTCCCGGCGCAGTCTGCCCCGGAAACCGGCAAGCCGTTCGTGGTCGAATACTATTACAAGGCGAAATGGGGCTACGCGGACGAGTTTCTGCAACTGTTCAAGAAGAACCACTACCCGCTGCTGAAGAAGCAGGTTGAGATGGGCCGCATGCTCAAGGTGTGGATGGATCAGCCGCGCTACCACACGACCGAAGATGGCCGCTGGGACTATCGCGTCACCATCGTGTTCAAGAACTCCGCGGCCGCCAACGAACCCTTCGACGAAGACGCCCTGAAAAAGCAGCTCTATCCGGATCAGGCGGGGTATCAGAAAGAGGAGCAGCGGCGGTTTGAGATTCTCGACGGCCACTGGGATCTGCCGATCAAGAGTGTGGATTTGCAGTGAGTTTTCTGATGGCGCCGAGGGGCGGACAGGAGTGTCCGCCCCACACAAGCTCTTGAAAACACTTTAATCCTGGCCGCAGCGGGTGTCTAATAGTAGAGGGAGCTTGTGCCAGGAGGAATCACCATGACACCCTTCATGCACGCCAAGCATCGCCACGTCACCTATTTTCATGGCCACCCACTGCATGGCACGTTCTCGCTCATCGCCAGTCTCATCTTGGCGGGGCTGATCGTGATCACGGTCCTGGTGACCACCGCGCGCTGACTGCGGCTCCGAACCTGCGCCGGAAAAGTTTGTTTGAGAACCGGTGTGCTTTGCGGCGGATAGCGCCGCCGTCCCGGCCGCTGTCCAGCGGGCGTCCTCGGCCGCCACGCTCTTGTTAGAGCCGACAGGATGCCGGCGCTACGCTTTCCAATCAATGCGTGCGCACTCCGTTGAGGCGAGTTTCTGCGCGTTTGACCGTGCGAATTTGCAAAAGTCGCGCCCGATACGAGAACATGAAGGGTTTGTAGACACCCCATAGTTCTGATAAGGATGCAGCCAAATTATGGCGACCGGGAAGAAGTCCGCAAAAAACGCTGCGGCAGTGGAAGTGAAGTCTGAGAAGCGGTCTGAAGATTCAAATCTACGGCCCGCAAAGGGGAAACTTGGCGTGATGATCCCCGGCATGGGAGCGGTCGCGACGACGTTTGTCGCCGGGGTCGAAGCTGTGCGCACGGGGATCTCGTCGCCGATCGGCTCGCTCACGCAGATGGGAACGATTCGCCTCGGCAAGCGCACCGAAGGGCGGTCACCGAAGATCAAGGAGTTCGTTCCCCTGGCCGGCCTCGACGATCTGGTCTTCACCGGCTGGGACATTTTCGAAGACGACATGCACACGGCCGCTGCCAGGGCCGGTGTGCTCGAGCGCGACTTGCTCGAGAAAGTAAAAGGCCGCCTGAGTTCGATCAAGCCGCTCAAGGCCGTGTTCGACCATAACTACGTCAAGAGGATTGACGGGCCGAACGTCAAGAAAGCGAAGCACAAGCTCGAACTGGCCGAGCAGTTGCGTCAGGACATGCGCGACTTCAAGAAATCGAGCGGCGCCGCTCGCCTGATCACCATCTGGTGCGCCTCCACCGAATCGTTCATTGAGCCAACCGCCGCTCATCAAAGCCTGAAGTCGATCGAGAAAGCGATGAAGGAAAACGATGAGTCGATCGCCCCGTCGATGGTCTATGCCTACGCTTCGCTGATGGAAGGCGTGCCCTTCGCCAACGGTGCCCCGAACCTCACCGTGGACATCCCGGCCATGATCGAACTGGCGCACGAACGCGAAGTTCCGATTTGCGGCAAGGATTTCAAAACCGGTCAGACCCTGCTCAAGACCGTTCTGGCGCCCGCCTTTAAAGCGCGCTTGCTGGGCCTGAGCGGATGGTACTCTACCAACATCCTGGGCAACCGCGATGGAGAAGTGCTGGACGATCCCGGATCGTTCAAGACCAAGGAAGAATCGAAACTGGGCGCGCTGGAACACATCCTTCAGCCGCAGCTTTATCCCGAGCTCTACGGCAACATTTTCCACAAGGTTCGCATTAACTATTATCCGCCGCGTGGTGACAACAAAGAGGGGTGGGACAACATCGATATCTTCGGCTGGCTCGGCTATCCGATGCAGATCAAGGTCGACTTCCTGTGCCGCGACTCAATTCTCGCCGCGCCCATCGTGCTCGACCTGGTTCTGTTCCTCGACCTGGCGCAGCGCACGCCGGAACTCCGCCGCCTCGGCATTCAGGAATGGCTGAGCTTCTACTTCAAGTCGCCGATGACCACGCCCGGCCTCTATCCCGAGCACGATTTGTTCATCCAGTTGATGAAGTTGAAGAACACGCTGCGGCATTTGAAGGGCGAAGAGTTAATCACGCACCTGGGGCTGGAATATTACGATTAGTTCGGGATGGATCTACCACAAAGTCTTGAGCAAAGGGCTGCGACGGATGTTTTCATCGCGCGTCACCAACACCAAGCCTTCTGCCCGGGCAGTAGCACCGATTAGACGATCCGTAGGGTCGCGCGGATAATCAGCCGGGAATTGGGCGGCCAAAGCGGCGATTTCGGGCGTGATCGGCAACACCCTGAAGCCCTCAAGCAATAGCCGCACCGTAGCTTCGATCGTCCCGTATGCTTGGATTCTCTGGCGCGCAAGCAGCCACGCCAATTCCCAAATAGTTATTGCCGATACTGCTAGTCCCCCGTTTCGGCGGGCGCGTCGGATGGCTGAAGCGGCAGGGCGGGAAAGACGCCGTGAATCGGCCAAGATCCACACCACAATATGGGAATCAAGCAGAAGCATTACGAGGACTCCCAGGCGTCCTCTTCGATGGGTGACTCGATATCGCCGACAATCTTGATCACGCCTTTCAGCCTGTCAAAAAATTGGTCCTTGCGATCGTCAAGAGGTACTAGTTTCGCCACCGGCTTCCCGCGCTTCGTAATCACCACGGGTTCGCGCGTCGAGCGCACGTCTTCCATCAGTGTCAGACAGCGTGCCTTGAACTCTCCTGCTGGAATCTTCTTCATGGACAGATTGTAGCATACATGGTCATTTAGAAACGACTATGAAGGAGGATCGGCGCATGTTTGCCCATCCTAGTTCGTTGGACCCCTTCGATTGAAGAATCGCCCCACAAAATACTGAGCTAGTAATATAGCCGCGATGCAGGCCCCGATCCGTTCGATAAATGACCACTTCGTGTAATGAGAGAGCAACTCAAACGATAAGGAACCGAAAAGAATAATCGCTAGGTAGGCGATGAATACTGCGGGACCATTCCCCGTCACCTCGCGCTGAAAAGCGTCTTTGCCAGCTGCATAACCCTTGCGCATTTGGTCGCCCGTTCGATCTTTGGAGCTCATAATTCCCTTCGCCGGTCATTTCTACTCATCCAGATCGTACGCCCTGGCGAGCCAGGCATAAGCACCTCCCCGGGGACGCCATCATAACCAATTCCAGTCAGCCGCTCACGATAAAATCTTCCCGATGGCCCACAAGAAAATTCCTGGCGCTCACAACACCCGTTTTGTCCGGCTGCAGAAGAACTACTGCTTCGCCTGCGGCAAGAACAATCCCGAGGGTATGCACCTCCGCTTCGCCTACGACGAAGAGGGCGACTGCTTCGTCGGCCGTTTCCGGCTGGGCAAACGCTACACCGGGCCGCCCGGACACTGCCATGGGGGCATCATCGCGACCATCCTCGATGAAGCCATGGGCAAGGTGAACAAGCTGAGACACGTCATCGCACTGACCTCAGAGATTACCGTTCGCTACCTGAAGCCCGTGCCGCTGAACAAGCCGCTGCGGGTCGAGTCACGCGAAGTCAAAGTGACGGGCCGGCAGCACATCAACATGGCGGAGATTTTGAATCAGAAGGGCGAAGTGCTGGCGCGGGGCCGCGGGCTGTTTATCGCGATCGACCCGCAAAAGATGTTCGCGAAGTTTGTAGAGCGCTGAGTTGGTGTGGGGCAGACACTCCCTTCGGCTTCGCTCAGGGCAGGCTCTGTCCGCCCGCCGATTGCGACACGACCGCCAGCAGGATTACCAACGCCTACGTTTGGCGGACAAGAGTGTCCGCCCCACACTCAAATCAGGCCCGCAGCACGCGCGCCAGTTCGTCTACCCCGCGCCGCAGCTCCTTCGACTCCACGGCCGCGAATCCCAGCACGATCCCATTGCCCCGCGCACGCCCGAACGCGTACCGGCTGAGGGGCACGACCTCCACGTTCTTTTCGGCCGCGGCTCTAGCGACTTCCTCTGCGCTGATCTTTCCACGCAGCCAGCCGATCGTCTGCAGTCCCGCCTCCACGTTCGAGATCTCGACCGCTCCTTCCAGTTGTTCGCGCGCCGCCTTGAGCAGAACATTCAGCCGTTCCGCGTATACCTCGCGCATACGCCGGATGTGGCGCGCGAAATGCCCCTCGCTGATGAAGTCGCAGAGCACGGCCTGTCCCAGCAGGGGCGGATGATGGGTGCTGACCGACTGGGCCGCCGCAAACACATCCACCATCTCCGGCGGCACGACCAGGTAACCCAAGCGCATGGCAGGAAACATCACGGCACTGAAACTGCCGCCGAAGATCACCACTCCGGCGCGATCCAGTCCCTGTAGAGCCGGCACGGGCCGCCCCGAGTAGCGGTACTCGCTGTCGTAGTCGTCTTCGAAGATCATCACCCCCGCTTTGCGTGCCCATTCCAACAGCGTGAGCCGCCGCCGTAAACTCATGGTGACACCCAATGGGAACTGGTGTGCTGGGGTCACATACATAAGGTTCGGAAGAGGCCAGCGCCCGATCCCACGCTGCACATCCAATCCTTCAGCGTCGACGGGGATGCCACAGATCTTTGCCCCCACCCCTCGCAGGACGGCCACCGCCCCCGGATATCCCGGTTCTTCCATCCACGCCGGCTCGCCCGGGTTCAGGAGCAGCCGCGCCGTGCGGTCGAGTCCTTCCTGCGCGCCAGAGACGATCAGCACCTGTTCTGCCGTGCATCGCACGCCGCGCGACGTGTTCAGGTATTCCGCGACCGCTGCGCGCAGCGGACGGTATCCCAACGTTTCTCCGCCCGCGAGAAGCTTCGCGGATGCGCGCCGCAAGCGCCGCGCCGCGACCTGCGCCCACAGTGCGGTTGGGAAAAGGTCAAGCGCGGGCTGGTTGGCACGGAACGCCCGTACCGGCCGCGCGGCGAGCGACCGGAAGGGCTGCAGGCGTTTCGCGTACGCCGAGAGCGAAATTCGCCGGTGGGGCAAGCGGCTCTCCGCGCGCAATCCACCGGCGTGCAGCAACTGCTCGGGCAGAACTTTGCTGACGTACGTGCCCGAACCGGTCCGGCCCTCGACATAACCTTCTGACTTCAACTGCTCAAAGGCCGTAACCACGGTGGCGCGCGACAGCTTGAACATCTCCCCTACATCGCGGGTCCCCGGCAAACGCGCTCCCGGGCGTAGGCGTCCCTCCAGAATGGCGGCCCGCAGTTGCTCATAGAGCCAGCGATAGAGAGGGATCCCCTCCGCCGGAGCAGGCAGGCTCAAGGGAAGGGAAGTAGTCTCGCGAGCCATAGAGAAGTGGTATGCCTCGATTGTGATAAATGGACATCCTGAGAATACCACTGTTCGTATATTCTGTTTGCGTATTAAAAAGGGAGATGCAGCCATGTCGCAAAACAACGGAAACAACACCACCAGCCTTCGCTTGAAGACGGGCCTCGCCGAAATGCTCAAGGGCGGCGTCATCATGGACGTTACCGACGCCAAGCAAGCCGAGATTGCCGAAAGGGCTGGCGCTGTCGCCGTTATGGCCCTGGAGCGCGTGCCGGCGCAGATTCGCGCCGAGGGCGGGGTCGCCCGCATGGCGTCGCCGAAGAAGATTCGCGAGATCATGGCCACCGTGTCGATCCCGGTCATGGCCAAGTGCCGGATCGGACATTTTGCCGAGGCGCAGATTCTGCAGGAACTGGGCGTGGACTACATCGACGAGTCCGAAGTCCTGACCCCCGCCGACGAAGCGCATCATGTCGATAAGCACGCGTTTACCGTGCCGTTTGTCTGTGGCGCGCGCAATCTGGGAGAAGCTTTGCGACGCATCGCCGAAGGCGCGGCTATGATCCGCACCAAGGGCGAAGCGGGCACGGGCGACGTGGTGCACGCCGTCAAGCATATCCGCCAGATCGTGCAGGAGATGAAGATCCTCACGGTGCTCGGGGAAGAGGAACTCTATGCGAAGGCCAAAGAACACCAGGCTCCGTACGAACTGGTGAGGATGGTCGCGCGCGACGGCAAGCTGCCGGTGCCGAACTTTTCGGCGGGCGGGATTGCCACTCCGGCGGACGCGTCGCTGGTGATGCAATTGGGAGCCGAAGCGGTGTTCGTGGGCTCGGGGATCTTTATGAAGAACTCGACCGAGTTTGCCGACCCCCTGGAAGCGGAGAAGCGTGCCAAAGCCATTGTCAAAGCCGCGACCCACTTCAAAGATCCTAAAGTATTACTTGAAATCAGCGAGGATCTGGCTGGCGCAATGAAGGGGCTGGCTGTCTCCGCACTCGACGAAGCGCATATGCTGCAAACGAGAGGATGGTAGTGCGTCCGAGTGTTTCTGTGGTTGAAGGAATCGTCATAAACTGTCATATTATGAAGCCATGCCGATGACTTCATTGAACATCTCTCTCCCCGAGGCGCTGAAGGAATACGTTGAAGGCCAGGTAGCTTCCGGCGATTGGGGCACGCCCAGCGAGTATGTCCGCGAACTGATTCGCCAAGACAAGGAGCGGCGCCTCGGCGAATTAGAGCGGGAGCTCGTTGCCGCTGCCAAGGGGCCGAAAATTGAACTCCCCGTAGCCGAAATTCGCCGGAAGGGTCTGATCGCCGCTCTGCGAGCGAGCGCGCGGCGGCGGTGAAAAAGCCTCGGCTACTCGTCAGCGATGCGGCTGTCGCCGACATTCTGGAGCAGGCTGATTGGTACACTGCCCAATCTGGACAAGGTTTAGCCAAGCGCTGGGAGAAGGCCGTCACATCCGCGATCGTGCGCATCGTCAGGGCTCCCGCTGCGGGAGCGCCGTGCGCATTCCGATCCTCAAGACTTCGGGACGTAAGGCGAACGACAATTGCTGGGTTTTCTAAGCACCTGCTCTTTTATCGGTGGAGAGACGAAAAAGTATTGGTTCTTCGGGTTGTACATGGAGCACGCGACTTGGAGCGACTCCTTTAGTTGGGCCGCCACGCGTCCCACATGTGCATCCGTTAAGATTGAAAAGGACGCGTTTCCTAGCCGCGAGCAGGTCGAGTTTTCGCGGGCAGGAGTGCCCGCGCCACGCTTATGAGAATCGGCGTACTAGCCCTGCAGGGCGATTTCGACGCGCACCGCCGCCGTCTCCAGGAACTCGGCGCCGAAGTTGTGCTCGTCAGGAAGCCCGAACAGCTCGATGAGATTGCGGGGCTGGTCATTCCGGGCGGCGAGTCGAGCACATTTCTCAAGCTCCTCGGTGAAGAAGGATTCGCGAAGCTGAAGGACTTTGTACGCGCCAAGCCCACGTTCGGCACTTGTGCAGGAGCAATCCTGCTCGCCACGGAGGTCGAAAATCCGAAGCAGGCCGGACTCGGAGCGCTCGACATCACCGTGCGCCGCAACGCCTACGGACGCCAGGTGGACAGCTCAATCCGCGAAGGGCAGTTTCTGGGCGATCCCATCGAGATGGTCTTCATCCGCGCACCCAAGATCGAGCGCCTTGGCCCGGCCGTGGAGGTGATCGCGACGGAAGGCAAAGACCCGGTGCTGGTCCGCAAAGACACGACTTTGGCCGCCACCTTCCATCCGGAACTCAGCCACGATCGCCGCATTCACCAGTACTTTCTCGACTTGGTCGAAAACGCCCAGCCTTCGTAATAACGAGAATTGCATATTGTCGTGTGACACACCCGGCAAAAGCCATTGTCATTCCGGGCGCCCGCTTTTGGCGCGAGGAATCTGCGTTTTTGCAGCGCCAAGGAGAGTCTGAACAAGTATTTGCTTGTAGCGGAAGGTGTGCACAATACTGGCTTTTCGCGGACAGGAGTGTCCGCGCCACACTCCAAGGCAAGAAAATCCCTGAGGCTGGCGCCCCAGGGATGTGGGAGATATGAATCAAGCTCAGGAAGATTTAGGAAAGGAAGCGACGCCGGAAAATACCAGCGAGGGCCACGATTCCGGTCCCGAGCAACGACAGCGTACCGGGTTCCGGCACTGCCAGACTGCCGGCGGCAAATCCGGTAGTTGCACCGCAGACGCTACCGACGCAGAAGTGAACACCCCACATATTTCCCTTTGCGTTCGCTAGCTCCAACTGCTTGACCGTGAGTCCCGGAGCGGTGATCATAAACGAGATCGTGCTGGCGCTCTGGCTAGGCGCGCCTTGGAAGTTCAGTAGCTGGAACGAGAAGATTCCACGGCCATCGACGTTCTGGCCCGTCCTTAAGTGCGCAAAGGTCACGGTGTTGCCGTCGGCCGTGATCGTTCCAAAGTTCAAGGCATTCAGGGTCGCGTTGGTGTTGAAGAACACGGAACCGCCATTCAGTTTCAGGCTGAATCCCGAGTTGGCGGTGACGGTCACAAGCACCTGGCCGGCTCCCTGCTGGGTCAGGGTCACGGTGCCGATGCTCCCGGCGATGCCGAGGTTATTGTTGGATAATTGGATGGTGTCGGCCGCTGCAAAGGGAACCGCGATGGCCAGCAAAAGGGTCAAGAAAAGAAAGTGGTAACGCGTCATAGAGTCATATCTCCGGATTTGGGTCAGTTCTCACAGCACGTTGAATAGAGCAACTGTATTGCCATGCGCAGGTCCGGAGTGGCTCCCGCACCCGCCTTATTTTCATAACGTTAGAAGAGAGAATTAGGGGCGTTGGAAAAGGGCCGATTGGGAGTGCATTATCTTGCGCAAACAAGAAAAAAACATAAGTTCCGAGGAGGGTGCGCTTATACAGAATTCCACATGTATCTCCCCCCGTAGTCTCCTAGGAGCCCCCTGCCGCGGAGCGTTGCCTCCCTGGATGCCTCGCGTGCGCCGATCCTGTATCCTGTCTGACTCCACCGATCAAGCCTCCTATGGACCCAGCTCCTGAACTGGAAATTAGCCCGGTCTCGCTAGGCTCATACGCGCGCCTGCTGGGTGGAAATCGAAATCTCCGCCGTCTGTGGAGCGCCCAGGTGGTGAGCGAGATCGGCGACTGGTTCTATACGCTCGCCATCTATAACCTGCTTCTCCAACTAACCGGACGCGCCGGCTCGGTGGCGCTGGCGCTCGTTCTTCAGGTCCTGCCGCAAACCTTCATCGGCCCCACTGCGGGAGTCGTCAACGATCGCCTCCGCCGCAAGCACGTCATGATCGCCGCCGACCTCGGGCGCGTGCTGATCGTGCTCTGCATGCTGCTGGTGCGCTCGAAGGAAATGGTGTGGCTGGTTTATCCGCTGCTGGTGGCCGAGACGCTGCTGTCTGCGTTCTTCGAGCCGGCGCGCAGTTCGGTGATCCCCAACATCGTCGCGCGCGAAGATGTCGTGCTGGCCAACACCCTGTCCTCGGCCACGTGGTCGGTCAACCTGATGCTCGGCGCTACGGCCGGCGGGGTGGTGGCCGCGCTGTTGGGACGCGACGCGGTCTTCGTGCTCAATGCGCTGTCGTTTCTGGCCTCGGCCGCGCTCATCTTCAGCATGCGCTTCGCCGAACCGCACACAGAGGGAGGCCGTCTCTGGCGCATGCGGGAACTGGTGGACTTTTCGCCGATCCTGGCGGGGATCCGCTATGTGCGGTCCCACGTGCGGCTGCGCTCAACCGTGTTCGTAAAGTTCGGCAACCTGATCATCGGCCCCGGCTGGGTATTGTTCACGGTCATGGGGCAAAACGAATTTGCGGTGCGCTGGCACGGGCTCGATCCCGCGCGGGGAGCGTTTCTCGGGATGAGCCTGCTGCTCGGCGCCCGCGGACTGGGCGCGCTTCTCGGCCCGCTGCTGACTGCACCCTGGGCAGGACACTGGATCCCCAAACTGGAAGTTGCGATCTTCTGGGGATATCTTGGCACGGCCGCTGGTTATGCGCTGCTCGGAGTTTCCGGACATCTCTGGCAAGCTTGCTTGTGCGTGATGCTGGCGCACTTCGGCAGCTCGATCATCTGGGTATTTTCGACCACGCTGCTGCAACTGCAAAGCGACGATAAGTTCCGCGGCCGGGTCTTCTCCGCCGACCTCGGACTCTGCATGTTTACGATCGCGGCTGGAGCCTATCTGGCCGGACGCTTCGTCGATTGGGGCTTCGCCGCCCGCCACGTCGCCAGCGTCGCCGGCATGCTGATGCTGATTCCGGCAGCGCTGTGGGGAATGTCGATCCGAAGAAATTCTGATCCGGCTACGCAAGAATGAGTCGCCGCGCCAACTCGACCCGGGTGGGTCTTCCTCTGTGTTCCTCTGTGTCCTCTGGGGTTAAGAACTTTCGCCTAGCTGGCAGCCGGCAACAGAATTCCGAAGCCGTGGATGCGTTCCTCCATAGACTTAAGGAGCCTCCGAACAAGTATTGGATTGCAGCGAACAGGGGTGCACAAATGCTGGCTTTTACGCGGACAGGAGGGTCCGCGCCACATCTTTACCTCTCCAGCCGATCAATCTTCGCGGCGAGGATGAAGTCCGACTCGGTCAGCCCATTCACGGCGTGGGTCCAGATCGTGATCTCCACATTGCCCCACGTGAGCACAATATCCGGATGGTGCCCCTGCTCCTCAGCCAATGCTCCGACTCGGTTCACAAACGCAAGGGCTGTCCGAAAATCCGGGAACTTGTAGCCGCGCACGATGTGGCGTTCGTTGAGGACGGTCCACTCCGTATGCTCGGGCAACTGATGGTAAATCTCTTCGAGTTCCTTTCCCTTCAGCGGCGGCACTCCGCCACGGCACGGAACACAGGTCTTGTCGGCAAGCATAAACGCTGGCCTCCTCGTATCGTGTACTGATGCCCGATTAAGTTCGAGCGATGCACAAGAAATGAAAGGCCTCATCGCATGTCCAATGCTCGCCAGGCGATCGAATAGCCCATTCATCGCTGGAATCGCCACGAAGCGGCGTAAGAATACAAGCGCCGCCGGCCTGAACATTTCGCAGGGTTCGACATGGATGTGGCAGTCGGCGATCAAAAACAGCTCCTCGCTCCTGGCGACTGGCTGCCAGCAAACCCTGCACCCGCTGGCTAGAAGCTAGGAGCCAGTGGCTAGAAGCGTACTTAGTACAACGGCACCCTCGGATCCACCGTGCGTGCCCATCCGTCGATGCCGCCGCGCATGGACTGCGCTTTCTCGAACCCTTGCTGGCGGAGCCAGTTCGTGACCGTCAACGAACGCACACCGTGATGGCACATGACGATGATGTGGTGGTCGGGATCGAGTTCCTGGTGGGCACGCGCCGGAATATCGCCCATCGGAATATGCTTTGCGCCCTCCAGACGAACGGTCTCATACTCCCAGGGCTCGCGCACATCGAGGAGCGTGAATGTTTCCCCGCGCTTCTGCAACGATTTGACTTGGCCGGCAGAGATTTCGAAGTCCATGGTTCAAAGCTCGGCGTCGGGCGTGCCGCCTTTCGCGTCCAACTTTCGCAGTGTGGCCAGGCTAAGAAGCGCGGCCAGCGCCCACAGCGCGCCCGTCCCGATTCGTGCCGCGCGCACATCCGCCACAGGGACGGTTTTCCAGAGCGTCAGCCCACATCCCACAACGAAGTTCGCGCCCAGCACGCCGAAGAAGAGGCGCTCGCGCAGACAGCGAGTGTCGAGCGCCACGCCGCCGAGCAGAACGATCCAGACCACATACGTCGCCACCGTCCAGGCGTCGTGCGGCCAGTCATATTCAGCGCGCATGATATGACTGAGCGAAATCCAGGCAAAGTAACTGCAGCCGAGAAATCCCGCGATGCCCCACAATGCGGTGCGGCACATCAGGTGCCCGGACCCGGAGGACCGGTCCGGCTCGGCCCCGGTCTTGGTCGCTTCTATTTGCCTGTCCATTTGGGAGGCCGCTTCTCAAGAAAAGCAATGATACCTTCGCGCGCGTCCTCCGTCGAGATGAGTTCCTCGAGATAGATCTTCTCCGCTCGAGCCAGTCCCTTGTCGAAGTGAATCGCGTCCCATGCGTAAACAGCCTTCTTGGCGTGGGCCAGCGCGGCCGGGCTCATTTGCCGCAGTTCGGCCAGGGTCCGCTGCACGAGGGCATCCAGTTCTTCCGCTGGGGCCGAGCGGTTCGCTAGTCCGATCGCGACCGCTTGGTCTCCGCCGATCTGGCGTCCAGTGAGAATCAGTTCGGCGGCCCGCTTTTGGCCCACCAGCGCTGGAAGTGCCACGGCCGCCACGGGAGGGTAACAACCCAGCTTGATCTCGGGGAATCCCCAGTTGGCATCGCGGGCGGTGAAAACCATGTCGCAGACGGCAGCGAGTTCCGCGCCTCCGCCGAGACAGGCGCCCTGGACCGCGGCGATAGTGATTTTACGCGAGGCGACGACGGCCCGGATCACGGCATGGAAACTGGTGAGCATCTCTTGGATTTGCTCGGGAAGGTGGGCCTTGACGTCTACGCCGGTGGAGAAAGCGCGGGTGGAGCCTTCGAAGAGGATGACGGAGACGTCGGGACGTGATTCGAGATCCGTGAGCGTCTGGTGAAGTTCACGCGTCATCGGGAGGTCGAGGACGTTCAGCGGTGGATTAACGAGCTTGATGCGGACGATTGGCGGAGCAATGTCGCTCTCAACTCGAACTGTGGAGGCGCTAGTCACCGTTCTTTGTTCTTCCCCTCGGAGCTTGCGAGAAATCATGGGAATTGTCATCCCGAGCGGAGCGAGGGATCTGTAGTTTGTCGGAAATCACCGAACGCTGCCGGTTCTTCCGTTGCCTTCGCCCGGTGGAACATCGTCGAAAACTGGTTTTCAACAAGCTCGTGGCATGCGACCGAACTCATTCCAAGTGTATTACATCCAGCCGGTTCGCTGATATTCCGGTACATACAATAATGTGAGTGCAATGTTCCACGTGGAACATTTCTCACTATAAGTTGACCGCCGACTTGCGAGGCTCCCCGATCGTGGCCAGCGGGTCGCGGGCGCCTTCTTTCTCTTTGATCCACTTCTTTTCGTTGCGAAGAATGTCCAGTAACACTTCCTTGTCTTTCGCTCCGGGCAGGTACTCTTCGCAGTGCAGCTGGTGGGCGCGATCGTCGAGCGGTTCTCCAGTCTCGCAGTGGAATTTCCTCCCGGCCCAGCGTCCGATGCTGCGGTTGAACTTGATATCGGGCGTGTAGAACTTCTTCTCACCCGGCTGCAGGAGCGTGTTCAGGCGATCGACCAGGCCCGCAACCTCTTGGCGGTAGAGGTGGCGGTTGTAGTCATTCAGGTCGTCCAGGTCGGCCGCCTTTTCGTTTTGCGGCTCGTCGTAGCGGCCCTTAATGCCCCACACGTAGGCCCAATGCGCCGACGACGAGTGGTCGGTGCCGAACAGGTCGTAGGAGCTTGAGATCCATTTGTTCAGATACTTCTGCATCAGCCACTGCGGGACAACTCCGGCCTCGACAATGCGGCGCAGGCCGTCGTTGCCGGTGCCCATGTGGAACGCTTCTTCGCGCAGCATGTACGAGGTGGAGCGGCCGAGCGGGGCGAAGGCTGAGTGCTTGAGCATCTGGAGCTGGAATTTGCCGTCGCGGTCGACGAAGTCGGTGTAGGTGAAGAAGTCGAGCCAGTTGTCGATATCGACGTTGAAGGTGCCGAGGAGGCGCTGGTTTTCGAACGCGCGGCGCTCGAGCATCTTCTGCGCTTCCACTTTGCCGGAGTAGCCGAAGTAGTCGATCAGCACGGCGCACATCTGCCAGCCGTGGCGCATCTCTTCGATCATGATGCGGGTGAGGGCGCGGCGGTCCCAGTCGGTGGGCGCGGTTTCGAAAAGGTTGCGCTGCTGCTCCACGCTGGCAAACTCAGTGTCGCCCTGATAGACGATCATGTTCATGAGCGCGTCGCGCATCTGCTGGGTGGGGACCTGGCG
>Ga0137372_10000235_pt1 | contig 48252 bp, 47 predicted proteins | sample SagtaG_6_FD_104911 | JGI IMG/M metagenome (GOLD analysis project Ga0137372, IMG submission 104911) | Vadose zone soil microbial communities from Sagehorn Ranch, Mendocino, California, USA - Sage1_R_60_16 metaG | ecosystem: Environmental > Terrestrial > Soil > Vadose zone | place: USA...
CACTCACCGGTCCGGACGGCAAGGAGCGCGTCAAGCCATCCACGTGGTCGGGCTTGAATCAGCTGGTCTACGCTCGCGGCGGCGAACACAGCGCCCTGTGGACGTCCGGCAATCGCGACGACCTCAAGAATCCGCCGCAGCTCGAGCTGACGCAGGCAAAGCTCATCAGCTGCCGCCGCGAGAAGCTCCCCGGCATCGGTGTGCGGCTCGTCGTCGAGCGCGCGCTCGACGGCTTCCCGGTCATCACCTCGACTGTCACGCTGTATGACGAGCTGCCCTGGGTCGACATCGAGAACCGCATCGTCAAAACGGCGACCACGGCGAAGGAAGCGCTCTACGTCGCCTTCCCGTTTGCGTTCCTGAAGCCTGCCGTCGACGTCGAAGTGCCGCTGGGCCGCATGGGCGTCGAGCGCGATCAGCAGCCCGGCAGCTGCCGCGACTGGTTCTGCCACACGCACTGGGTGTGGATCCACGAAGGCACCGACGGCGTGCTGTGGAGCGGGCCCGACACGCCGCTGTTCACGCTCAACGACCTGTTTCGCGGCGCCTGGCGCCGCAGCATCGTCCCCGACGGCACGCTGTTCGCCTACGCGATGAACAACTACTGGCACACGAACTACGCGGCGTCACAAGGCGGCGCGGCGACGTTCCGGTTCAGGGTTTCGCTGCTGGCACCCGGCGACGCGGCGGAGCCCGTGCGCCGCGGGTGGGCTGCGTGTGATCCTTTGTACGTCAGCGCGTCGTACAGCAACGCAACGCCGGGCCCGTTGATCGCGAAGGATCGGGCGCTGTTCTACGCGGATAAGGGCGTGATGATCGTCGGCGCCAAGGCGGCGGACGATGGCGACGGCGTCGTCGTCAAGCTGCTCGATGTCGCGGGACAGGCGCGTGCGGTCGGCGTGTGGCCCGCGGCGTATGCGTTCAAGCTCGCGCGCCGCACCAACCTCGTCGAACAAAACGGTGACGCGATTCCAGTCAGCGGCGACGGACGAGCTTCCGTCGACCTCGGCGCGTGGGGTGTCGCTGCCGCGCGGCTCTTTACACCCGGCGAGGCTCCCTGAGAGAGTTTGCGCCGAAGGATGTTCCACTAAAAGACGACGTCCGAACGCTCGGCGCGCTGGTCGGGGACGTGCTACGCGAGCAGTGTGGTGACGCGTTCTTCCAGCTGGTGGAGCGCGCCCGGCACGCCGCGATCGGCGGCGCCGACGACGAGCTGCATGCGCTGGTAAAGGGTCTGCCGCCGCGCGATGCCGAGACGCTGGTCCGCGCGTTCTCGACCTACTTCGAGGTCGTCAATCTCGCCGAGCGGATTCACCGCATCCGGCGCCGCCGCGACTACCTGCGCAGCGCCAGCGATCCGCAGGAGGGGAGCCTCGAGGCGACGGTCCTGCGGCTGGCGGCCGGCGGCGTCACGCCGGCCCAGATCGCCGCACTGCTGCAACGGCTGCGCGTGGAGCCGGTATTCACCGCCCACCCCACCGAGGCGACCCGGCGAACGCTGCTCGAAAAGGAGCAGGTGATCGGCCGGCTGCTCGTGGAGCGGCTCGATCCCTCTCGCACGCCCGATGAAGAGCGCGCCGCACTGGCGCAGATTCGCGAGGAAATCACCGGCGCGTGGCAGACCGATCCGCAGCCTTCCGCGCGCCCCTCCGTCATGGACGAGCTCGAGAATGTGCTCTTCTACCTGACGGACATCGTCTACCGCATCGTCCCGCCGTTCGCCGAGGAGCTCGAGCAGGCAGTGCACAAGGCGTACGACGTCCAGGTGCCCCCCCCCACGCGCCCGGTTTTGCGGTTTGGCTCCTGGGTCGGTGGGGACATGGACGGCAATCCCAACGTCGGGGCCGAGACGCTGCGCGAGGGGCTCGCTCGGCAGCGCGAGCTCGTGCTGGAGAACTATCGCCGGGAGGCGACGGAGCTGGCGCGCCGGCTGTCGCAATCGGGAGCCCTGACGGGCGTGAGCGACGCCGTGCGCGAGCGCGTCGCTGGCTATGGCGCCCGGTTCCCCCAGGCGCTGGCGGCGATCCCGGCGCGCTATCACGACATGCCGTACCGCGTGCTGTTTCGCCTGATCGCGGCGCGACTGGAGGCGACGCGGCGCGATACGCCGGATGGGTACCACGCTGCCGCCGAGCTCGAGCGTGATCTGGGGGTCGTCATCGCGAGTCTACGCGCGCACCGCGGCGAGCACGCGGGACTGTTCGGCGTGCAGCGGCTGCTGCGCCGTGTCGAGACGTTCGGGTTTCACCTGGCCACGACCGACGTGCGGCAACACTCGCATGTTCATCGCGCGGTGCTCGCGACGCTGCTCGGCGACCCGAACTGGGGCGACCGCCCCGCGGCCGACCGCCTCGCGCGGCTACGCCGGGTGCTCGAGCAGGGAGAAGGTCCGGCGGGATCCCCTGACGCCCAGGCGACGCGAACGCTCGATGTGTTCCAGGCGATCGCCGACTGCCGTGCGCGCTTTGGGCCGGACGCGGTTGGTCCTTACATCATCAGCATGACGGAGGGAGCGGACGACGTCCTGGCCGTCCTGCTGCTCGCCCGCTGGGGTGGCTTCGCGCGCGGGCACGCGCCGCTCGATGTCGTGCCGCTCTTCGAGACCATTGCCGATCTCGAGGACGGTGCCCACATCATCCGTACGCTGCTCGACGATCCCTACTACCAGGCGCACCTCGCGGCGCGCAGCATGCAGCAGATGGTGATGATCGGGTACTCCGACAGCAACAAGGATGCGGGGATCGGGCTGTCGCGCTGGGCGTTGTATCGGGCGCAGGCTGGGATCGTCACGACGACGGACCGGTCAGGCATCGATCTCACCTTCTTCCACGGCCGCGGCGGCACCGTCAGCCGCGGCGGCGGCAAGATCACCAGCGCCATTCTCAGCGCTCCGGCGGGCACGGTCCGGGGGCGCTTCCGGATGACGGAGCAGGGCGAGGCGATCAATGCGAAGTACGGGCTGCGCGGCATCGCCCTGCGCACGCTCGAGCAGACGGTGAGCGCCGTGGCGCTCGCGACTGCGCTACCCCGCCAGGCGGATGTGCGAGAGCCCGGTTGGACGACCATCATGAACGACATCGCCCGGGAGAGCCGGGACGCCTACCGCGCGCTCGTGTATGACGACCGGCGGTTCGTGGAGTACTTTCGGCAGGCGACGCCTATCGACGTCATCCAGCGCATGGAAATTGGCAGCCGTCCGGCCGTACGCCCCAGTGAGCCAGGTGGTGTAATCGAGCAGCTGCGCGCGATTCCGTGGGTGTTCGCGTGGACGCAGAGCCGCCATCTCGTGCCCGGCTGGTACGGCATGGGGTCGGCGCTGGAAGACGCGACCGAGCGGTATGGCGCGGACGCGCTGAGCGAAATGCTCCGCGACTGGCCGTTTCTGCGGACACTGGTCGACGACGTGGAAATGGTGCTCGCCACGGCGGATCTCGCGATCGCGGCGCGCTACGCGCGGCTCGCCGGGGAACTCGGCGCATACTTCTTCCCCATTATTCGGGAGGAGTTCGATCGCACCGTAGCCCAGGTGCTCGCGCTGAAGGGCGAGCAGGCGCTGCTCGACTCCGACCCGGCGCTGCAGCGGTCGATTCTCTTGCGCAATCCGTACGTAGATCCGATGAGCCTGCTGCAGATCGATCTGCTGGAGCGGTGGCGCGCCGAGGGGCGGCCGGACAACGAAGTGTTCCGGGCGCTCCTGGCAAGCGTGCGCGGCATTGCGCAAGGGTTGCAGAGCACGGGCTGAGGGGTTTAACGTCGAGCCATGACTCAAGCGACGACACTCGGTGAGCTGCAGCGGACGGAGTGGGCCAGTCCCGCCCGCCGCCAGCGCACCGTCAAAGATGAAATGCGCGAGAACCTCATCTGCCTGCTCGAGAACGGCTCGCCAATGTTTCCGGGCATCGTGGGGTACGAAGAGACCGTCCTGCCGCAGCTGGTCAATGCGATTCTCTCGCGCCACAACTTCATTCTGCTCGGGCTCCGCGGCCAGGCGAAGAGCCGCATCCTGCGCCAGCTCGTCACGCTGCTCGACGAAGAGATCCCCATCATCGCGGGGAGCGAGGTCAATGACGATCCCTTCGATCCGATCTCGAAGTACGGCCGCGAGCTGATCGGCGAGCGGGGCGACGGCACGCCGATCGCCTGGCTGCCACGCGACGTGCGGTTCGTCGAAAAACTCGCCACGCCGGACGTGACGATCGCCGATATCATCGGCGACGTGGATCCGATCAAGGCGGCGCGCGGCGGGCATCTCCTGTCCGACGAGCTGACGATGCACTTCGGGCTGCTGCCGCGGGCCAATCGCGGCATCTTCGCGATCAACGAGCTGCCCGACCTCGCCGGCAAGATTCAGGTGGGCCTCTTCAACATCATGCAGGAAGGCGACGTCCAGATCAAAGGCTATCCCGTTCGACTGAACCTCGACGTGGCCCTGGTCTTCACGGCGAACCCGGAGGACTACACGGCTCGGGGAAAGATCATCACGCCGCTCAAGGACCGCATCGGCTCGGAAATCACGACGCATTATCCGCTGACTGTGGAGTTGGGGTCGGCCATTACGCAACAAGAGGCATGGGTAGACAGAAATGGCGGCCCGAGATCCATTCGTGTCCCCGATTTCATGGCGGAGCTGATCGAGCGGATCGCGTTCGAGGCGCGCGAGGACAAGCGCGTGGACCGCCGCAGCGGCGTGTCGCAGCGCCTGCCGATCAGCGTGCTCGACAACGTGCTGTCGAACGCCGAGCGCCGCACCATCGTGACGAAGGAGAAGCACGTCGTGCCGCGCATCTCCGACGTCTACGCCGCGTTGCCCGCGATCACCGGCAAGCTCGAGCTCGAGTACGAAGGCGAGCTGCAGGGCTCGGAAACGATCGCCAAAGACCTGATTCGGCGCGCGGCGGGCCGCACCTTCGAAGGCCGGGTGGGCGGCGCCAACGTGGACGACATCGTCCACTGGTTCGACGAAGGCGGCGCGCTCAAAGTGACGCCCGATGAACGCTCGGAGGCACTGCTCAAGGGCTTCACCGTCGTCCCCGGCCTGCTCGACCTGATCGACCAGGTCGGCCTGGCGGGAAAGAAGGATCCCGCCACGATGGTGTCGGCGTGTGAGCTGGTGCTGGAAGGGCTGGTTGCCGAGAAGCGCATCGCGCGCAGCGAAGAGCTCGGCTATGTGCGCGCGCGCTCGGAGCCAAAGCCACCATTTGGGAAGGGCCCGGCCGGGCCGGGAGCAGGACCCAACCTCTTCACCTGATCCCTTCCTCAATCTGGAGTCGCCATGGGCGAACTCGTCTTTGGGCTTGTACTCCTCGGCGTAGCCTTCTTCCTGCGACTTGGCGCGGCTACCGCCGAGCAGCAGCGTCTGCTCAACACGACCCTCACCCCCGAAGCGCTGACGCGCCAATACCTCGACGTGCTGCGCGACATGAAGTCCGGTAACAACCTCGTGATCCTGGTGCCGACGCAGGGCGGCATTCCGATCCTGAACATTGGAGATCTGCGACGAAATCTCCGCCAGCAGTAACCCCCGGCCTGAAGCCGCTCGTCACGATCACGCGGCAGTACGCGTCCGGCGGATCGGAGATCGCGCGCCTGATCGTCGAGCGTCTGGGGGGGGGATGGACGCTGATCGACAATGAGTTCGTCGATCAGGTGGCGCGCCTCGCGGGGTTGACGCATGACGAGGTGGCCCGGCGCGAGGAGCGCGCGCCCGGACTGCTCGAGCGCCTGGCGCGCACCCTCGCCGTCGCCTCACCCGAGATGTTCATCAGCACCGGAGAGACGCCGATCCCCCCGCCGGTCGAGACGGAGGAGGATACGCTGGTGACCATGACGGAGCGCGTGATCGCGGAAGCCGCCGCGGAAGGCCGGGTGGTGCTCGTCGGCCGCGGCGCGCAGGCGGTGCTGGCGACCCGTCCCAATGCGCTGCACGTCTACGTCATCGCGTCAAAGCCGTTCCGCAGGAAGGTCGCGGTCGAGCGTTTGGGAGTGGACCCGGCGAGCGTCGACAAGCTGCTCGACGAGACCGATCAGCACCGCGACGAGTACGTCAAGACGCACTACCGCCGCGACCGGCAGGACCTGACGCAGTACGATGTGGTGCTCAATGCTGAACGGCTGGGGTTTGAAGGTGCGGCAGCGGTGATCGTGGCGGAGATCAAGCGGCGGGGTTGGTAGGGGCACGACATGTCGTGCCCGTACATCACGTTTCCCGAATTTCCGGAACCACCCACGCAGCGATCATTACCGCGACAGCCACGATCGCCCCGCCCGCCGTGAGCGTCGCCGGCACGCCGACGTGCTCCGCGATGACCCCGAACAAAAACGCCCCGAACGGCGCCATCCCGACGAACACGAACGAGTAGAATCCCATGATGCGGCCCCGCAGGTGATCGGGGGCGGTCGTCTGCAGCAGCGTGTTCGAGATCGAGTTGTTGACGATCATGGCGCAGCCGGCGAGGGCCAGCAGCACCATCGCGAGCGCGAGTGAGCGCGAGGCGGCGAACAGCATCAGCAGCACGCCAAACGCGGTGCCGCCGACCAGCATGAGCCGTCCGCGCGCGCGCAGCCGTCCCGACGCCAGTGCGATCCCCAGCGCGCCGATCACCGCGCCGATCCCGATCGACGCCGTGAGCGCGCCGTAGCCCTCGGCGCCACGGTGCAGCACATCGCGCGCGAACACCGGCATCATCGCGATGTAGGGAAAGCCAAACACGCTCAGAATCGCGGTCAGGATCATCAATACGCGCGTTCGCCGCTCGGTCTTGAGGTAGCTGAGCACCTCGCGAAATCCGGTCCACGTCGAGGTTGGCTTCTCGGGCCGGGGATTGGGGGGCAGCCGCATCAGCAGCAGGCCGGCGATGACGGCGATGTAGCTCAGGCCGTTCAGGAAATAGCACCACGCGATGCCGAGGGCGCCGATCAGCAGCCCCGCGATCGCCGGGCCGATCACGCGCGCCCCGTTGAACAGCGACGAGTTCAGCGCGATCGCGTTCATCAGGTCGTCCTTGCCGACCATCTCGACGATGAACGACTGGCGCATCGGGATGTCGAACGCGCTGGCGATGCCGAGCAGGGTGGCGAGCAACAACACTTGCCATACCGCCACGACGTGCGTCCAGACGAGAATCGACACCGTGAACGCCTCGAGCATGAACGCCAGCTGCATGAAGACGATGACGCGGCGCTTGTCCACGCGATCGGCGACGACGCCCGCGTACAGGCTGAACAGCAGCACGCCCAGCGAGCTGAGCGCCGCCGTCAGTCCCACGTAGAAGGGGGAGTTGGTGAGGGTGAGAATCAGCCACCCCTCGCCCACGTTCTGCATCCAGGTGCCGATCAGGGAAATCCCCTGGCCGATGAAAAAGAGACGGAAGTTGCGGTGGGCGAAGGCACCCAATCCGTACCGTCGCGCGGCTTCGGTCATGGGACCGAAAGCTAGTCGCTGGCGGTAGAAACCTGTTCCACGATTCACGAGGATGCCGTCATGAACCGCATCTCCACATTTGCGAGCGCGGCGCTCCTGCTCTTCGCGGCGAGCGCGTGCTCAGATTCGCCTGTCACGCCTGCCCTCCAGCCCGCCCTGGTCCCGCGCGCCGACGGACTCTCCTGTACCGAAGCCGACGCTCAGCTGAGCTCCGGGGCGCTGTTCGAAGTCTGCGTGAGCCCCGCAACCTGGAACGGGGACATCGTGGTCTTCATTCCCGGTTATCACAATCCCGCAAGCGCTCCGGACCTGCCTGACGACCTCACCGAGTCGCCGATCTCGTTCCTGTTCATCCAGCTTGGCTATGCGTTCGCGACCACCAGCTTCCGCGGCAGCGGCCTGGTCGAGCCCGACACCTGGATCGGAGGGGACCTCCTCGAGCTGGTGGGGACGGCGAAGACCCTGCTCCACAACGCGACCGGCCGGAACACGCGCTTCGTCTACCAGACCGGCGGATCGCAAGGCGGGCTGGGCACCGTGATGGCCCTGGAACGCTACCCTGGCAGCTTCAGCGGCGGATTGGCCGCGTGCGGCCCCATCGGGGATTACCGCAAGCAGATCGACTACGTCGCCGACTTCCGGGTGGTCTTCGACTACACCTTTACGCCCGCGATCCCGGGATGGCCGGTGTGGGAGCAGCACCTGCCGACCGACCCCGGATTCATCGATCCGAGCACCTGGGGAGCGGCCGAGCAGAGCGCCGGCGCGGCGGTCGACGACCCCGCCAACGCCGCCCGGACTCAGCAGGTCCTGAACGTCACCCATGCCCCGATCGATCCGAACGATCCGCCCACGATCAAAGCAACCACGCTCGATCTCCTTTGGTACAGCTTCAACGGCACGAACGACGCGATGCTGAAACTGGGCGGCATGCCGTTCGGCAATGTCGGTCGGCTGTATAGCGGATCGTCCGACGACGTCGCGCTGAACACCGGGGTCGAGCGCTTCGAGGCGACGGCCGATCCGGCGCTCGTGGCGAAGCTGCAAACCTCCGGCAACCTGCGGCGACCGCTCGTGAGGATTCACACGACGGGCGACCCGATCGTGCCGATCTGGCACGAATCGCTGTACCGCAAGAAGCTGTCATTCTTGGGCAAGTTGCTGGACAATTCGATCACCATCGACCGGTACGGGCACTGCAACTTCACCGACGCCGAAGTCCTGGCCGCCTTTGCGGTGCTGGTCCTCAAGGTCACCGGTGTGAACCTGCTGGCCTCGAGCCGCGTCTTGCCGACGCCGCAGGCTCAGGCGGACTTCCTGCGCATCGCCCGGGAGAACGGAGCCAATCCCGTCGTGATGCGCTGATTGTCTCGGAGGAAGGCCTGCAGCGCCGCACCGATTCGGTCACCAGATTTGGGTGACAATGCAGTTGCGGTGCTCGGCCTTCCTCTTCGACCTGGACGGCGTGCTCGTCGATTCGCGCGCCGTGGTGGAGCGCGTGTGTCGCGAATGGGCGCGGCGCCACAGTCTCGATCCCGACAGAGTCCTGCGAATCGCCCACGGGCGCCGCACGCGCGACACGGTGAAGGCCGTGGCGCCCCATCTCGACATCGGCCGGGAGGTGGCGTGGCTGGACGCCGCCGAGCTCGCCGACGTCGAAGGCCTGCGTGAGGTGCCGGGCGTCCGCCAGTTCCTGGCGACCCTTCCGGCCGGCAGCTGGGCCGTCGTCACGTCCTGCGGGCGGGCCCTTGCCAGGCTGCGGCTGACGTCTGTCGGACTGCCGGTACCCGAGATCGTCGTGACCAGCGATGACGTGTCACACGGAAAGCCGGCACCGGACGGATATCAGCTCGGAGCGAAGCGTCTCGGTCAGGATACCGCGGCGTGCGTCGTGTTCGAGGACGCGCCCCCAGGCATCGCGGCAGGCAGGGCGGCCGGCGCCCCGGTGATCGCCCTGCGCACGACACACCCCGATGCGGATTTCAGCGGTGCCGCAGCGATAATCCCCGATTTCGCCGGCCTGCGTGCGCGTCGGGACCACGATGGTTACGTCGTTACGATCCGATGACGCTAGATTGGGAAGCGATGCGATCCACGACGTATAGCCGCTATGTCCCCGGCCTGCTCGAGACGCTCAACCTCCAGGCGCTGCTCGATCAGCTCGCCGATTTCCTGCTGCAATCGGGGTTCGCCGGCGGCCCCTACTCGCATCCCTTCTGGGGCGAATTCGGCGAGGAAGATCCCGACCGCTCGCTCGACGCGCTGCGCCAGGCCATCCTCCAGGCCCTCATGGATTCCGGGCAGCTCACGCCCGACATGCTCCACGTGCTGCGCGGCGACTCGACCGGCGACGCCCGCAAGGATGCCGAGCTCCAGAAACAACTCGCCGATCTGCTCGACCAGATCGTCCAGAAGCTGATCGACGAGGGGTACCTCAACCTGCAACAGGCGCCGAAGATGCCCGGTGCGCAGCAGCCGGTGCTCGGCCCCGGCGGCATGGCGAAAGAGGCGGCACAGCAGGTGCAGTTCAATCTCACCGACAAAGGCATCGATTTTCTCGGTTATCGCACGCTCAAGCACCTGCTGGGCAGCATCGGGAAATCGAGCTTCGGCGCGCACGACACGGAGCATCTGGCGACCGGCGTCGAGGCCGAGGCGGCGAGCAAGCGCTACGAGTACGGCGACACGCTCAATCTCGACGTCAACGCGACGCTGTCGCACGCGCTGAAGCGCGAAGGCCTCGGGGTGCCGATCAATCTCGAATACGACGACCTGATGGTGCATCAGGCCGAGTACCGCTCGTCATCGGCGACGGTGCTGATGCTCGACTGCTCGCATTCGATGATTCTGTACGGTGAGGATCGCTTCACCCCCGCCAAGAAGGTCGCGCTCGCGCTGACGCACTTGATTCGCACGCAGTTCCCCGGCGATACGCTGCGCGTCGTGCTCTTTCATGACACGGCCGAGGAGATCCCGATCGGCCAGCTGGCGCACGCGCAGGTCGGCCCGTACCACACGAATACGACCGAAGGCCTCAAGCTGGCGCGCCGCATCCTGATGGGACAGCGCAAGGACATGCGCCAGATCATCATGATCACCGACGGCAAACCGTCCGCCCTGACGCAGCCGGACGGGCGGATCTACGTGAACTCGATGGGCCTCGATCCGCACATCCTCCAGGCGACATATCGCGAAGTCGCTCTGTGCCGCCGCAGCGGCATCCTGATCAACACCTTCATGCTGGCGCGCGACCGCAGCCTGGTCGAGTTCGTGAAGAAAGTGTCGGCGATCTGCCGCGGGAAGGCGTATTTCACGAACACGATGACGCTCGGGCAGTTCATTTTGATGGATTTCATGCGGAGAAAAACCCGCCGCGTGTCGTGAGGCGTGCCCCCCCCCGGACCCGAGCAACTCGCCCGACAAGACATTGACCGCCAGCTCGCAGCGGCCGGGTGGGTCGTCCAAGACCCCGATGCCGCAGATCTCCACGCCGGCCGGGGTATCGCGGTGCGCGAGTTCCCCCTCGCCAAGGGCCACGGCAAAGCCGACTACCTCCTCTATGTAGATCGTAAAGCGGTCGGCGCCGTGGAGGCCAAGAAGGCCGGCACGACCCTGACCGCGGTCGAGATCCAAGCCGCGAAGTACAGCGAGGGACTGCCGGCCGGGCTTCCGGCGGCTCTCCGGCCGCTGCCCTTTCTTTATCAGGCCACCGGCGTCGAGACGCGGTTCACCAACCTGCTCGATCCCGACCCGCGCAGCCGCGAAGTATTCCACTTCCACCGGCCCGAGGTGTTCGCCGAGTGGCTCGCCGCCGAGCCGCTCTGGCTTCCGGCCCCTCAGGGGCGGGACGGCAAACCGTCCAGCCTGCGACTGCGGCTCCGCAACCTCCCGGCCGTAGCCGAGAGCGGGTTGTGGCCCGCGCAGCTCACCGCCGTGAGGAACCTCGAGAAGTCACTCGCCGAGGACCGGCCGCGGGCCCTCATCCAGATGGCGACGGGGAGCGGCAAGACGTTCACAGCGGTGACATCGATCTACCGGATGATCAAGCACGGCGGCGCCCAGCGTGTGCTGTTCCTGGTCGATCGCGCCAACCTCGGCCGGCAGGCGCTGAAGGAATTCCAGACCTACGTCACGCCCGACGACGGCCGCAAGTTCACCGAGCTGTACAACGTTCAGCGCCTGACGTCGAACCGCATCGATCCAGTGGCGCGCGTGTGCATCAGCACGATCCAGCGGCTGTACGCGATGCTGCAGGGCAAAGAGCTGGCCGAAGACGATGAGGAGCCGTCGCTGGCGTCGCTCGAGAGCCTGCACAAGGAGCCCCTGCCCGTCGCCTACAATCCCGCGATCCCGATCGAGACGTTCGACGTCGTGTTCGTGGACGAATGCCACCGCTCCATCTACACGCTATGGCGGCAGGTGCTCGAGTACTTCGACGCGTTCCAGATCGGCCTCACCGCCACGCCGTCCAAGCAGACGTTTGGATACTTCAACCAGAACCTGGTGATGGAGTACGGGCATGAGCAGGCGGTGGCGGACGGCGTAAACGTGGACTTCGACGTCTATCGCATCCGCACCCGGATTACCGAGCAGGGGTCGAAGGTCGAAGCCGGGCTGTGGGTGGACCGTCGCGACCGCGAGACCAGAAAGAAGCGCTGGGAGCAGCTCGACGATGATTTGGAGTACGACGCGGCCTCCCTGGACCGGGACGTCGTGGCGCCGGACCAGATCCGCACGGTCATCCGCGCGTTTCGGGACAAGCTGCCCGAGATCTTCCCCGGCCGCAGCGACGTGCCCAAGACGTTGATCTACGCCAAGGACGACGCGCACGCCGAGGACATCGTGTTGGCCGTCCGCGACGTGTTCGCCAAGGGGAACGACTTCGCGCAGAAGATCACCTACCGCACCGGCACCGCGAAGATCGCCGAGCAGGTGGTAGGCCTGGACGGCAAGGTCGTCGAAGTGTCGAAGTGGAAGTCCACCGGTGTGAAGCCCGAAGACCTGTTGTCCTCGTTCCGCAACTCCTACAACCCGCGCATCTCCGTGACCGTAGACATGATCGCCACGGGGACTGACATCAAGCCGCTCGAGGTGGTGATGTTCCTGCGCCAGGTGAAGAGCCGCAACCTGTTCGAGCAGATGAAGGGCCGTGGGGTGCGCGTCATCAACGACACTGACTTTCAGGTGGTCAGCGCCGGCGGGCAGACCAAGACTCGGTTCGTGATCGTGGACGCGGTAGGCGTGACGGAGCAGGAGCTGTCGGATAGCTATCCGCTGGAGCGGCGTCCAACGGTGTCGCTCGAAAAACTGTTCCAAGCGTTGTCATTCGGCAGCACCGACCCGGATGTCCTCTCGACCGTGGCGGGCAGGTTGGCGCGGCTAGACCGGCAACTGAGCGACGCCGAGCGGGCCGCTGTGGAGAAGACGGCGGGCCAGCCGCTCGGAGCGATCGTATCGGGCCTCGTGGCGGCGGTAGACCCCGACCGGCGGACCGACGCAGTTGTTGAGGACGCCGTTCGGCCCCTGACGCCCGCGGTGCGCCAACAGCTGCTCGACTTGAAGAAATCCAAAGAGCAGACCATCGACACGGTCAGCGTGGACGAAGTGCTCGAGGCGGGCTTCTCAGCCGCAGCCAAGGAACGGGCACAGTCGCTCGTGACGTCGTTCGAGACGTTCATCAAGGAGCACAAGGACGAGATCACGGCGCTTCAGGTGCTCTACTCGAAGCCTCATGGGCGCCGGCTCACGTTCGAGGACATCAAGGCGCTGGCCGAGACGATTCAGGCGCCGCCGCGGCAGTGGACGCCGGAGCGGTTGTGGTTGGCGTACGAGACGCTGTTCGCGAGCCGAGTGCGTGGGGCGCCGGCGCGGGTGCTGACGAACCTTGTGTCGCTCGTGCGCTTTGCGTTGACGCACGACGAGCTGGTGCCATTTCCGGACATCGTGGATCAGCGATACGATGCGTGGCTGGCGCAGCAAGAGCAGCAGGGCCGGCGGTTCACTGCCGAGCAGCGGCAGTGGCTCGAGGCCATTCGGGATCACGTGGCGGCGAATCTTGAGGTGCGGGCCGAGGACTTCGAGTACGCGCCGTTCGCGCAGCGGGGTGGGTTGGGAGCGGCACATCGGGTGTTCGGGAAAGACCTCAACCCGCTGCTTGAAGAGCTGACGGGAGTGCTTGCTGCGTGACGTCGGTAGATCGACTCCCAATCGGATGGATGGTTTCCACAATCGGGGACCTGTGTGAACGCCCGCAGTACGGTTGGACGACCCGGGCAGCGGGTCTGGGCGAGGGCCTCAAGCTTTTGCGGACAACCGATATCACGCGCGGGCCCATCGACTGGGAGACCGTTCCGGTCTGCGCGGAAGAACCACCGAGCCACGCGAAGTACCTGCTCTCGCCAGGCGACCTAGTGGTGTCGCGCGCCGGCTCTGTAGGGGTCAGTGCTCTCTTGGGTGTGGGGCCGCCAGCCGTGTTTGCCTCCTATCTGATTCGCTTCAGACCGAAGACCGGGATGAGTGCTCGCTATCTCGTCTGGTTCCTGCAGAGCTCGGCGTATTGGAACCAGATTAGCGCGAGCGCGGCCGGGATCGCCCTCCAGAACGTGAACGCGAAGAAGTTGTCGGCTGTCTCGCTCCCCGTTGCCCCGTATTCGGAGCAGGTGCGCATCGTCGCCGCCATCGAAGAGCACCTCTCGCGCCTCGACGACGCCGTGGCCGCGCTCGAGCACGTGCGCGCCGCCCTGCCCCGCTACCGGGCGGCGGTGCTGAAGGCGGCGTGTGAGGGGAGGCTGGTGGATGCTCCGGTGTCCGGTGCCTGGGGATCAACCACCATAGGAGCGCTCTGCGAAGTACAAGTAGGTGCCACGCCTAGTCGTGGGCGGTCGGAGTATTGGGGCGGAAGGATTCCTTGGGTGAGCAGCGGTGAGGTCGCGTTCTGCAGAATCCGGGCGACACGTGAGACGATCACCAGGGAGGGGCTCGAGTCAAGCTCAACCGAATTGCATCCTCCGGGGACCGTTTTGTTGGGCATGATCGGTGAGGGCAAGACCCGTGGCCAAGCGGCTATTCTCGACATCGAGGCATGCAACAACCAAAACTCGGCAGCCATTCGGGTACCACGTGATAAGCTGGTTTCAGAGTTCTTGTACTACTACCTAGCAAGCCAGTACTCGACCACCCGCCGAGCAGGCTCGGGAAACAACCAGCCAGCTCTGAACAAGAAACGGGTGCAAAGCATACCCCTGCCGCTCCCGCCCCTGGAGGACCAACACCGCATCGTCGCCGAGGTCGACCGCCGCCTCTCCCTCGCCGACGCCGCCGACCGCGCCGTCTCGGCTGGGCTCGGCAAAGCCAAGCGCCTGCGCCAGGCGATCCTGAAGCGCGCGTTCGAAGGGAAGCTCGTGCCGCAAGATCCGAACGACGAGCCGGCCCGCGTGCTGCTGGAGCGAATTCGCACGGCACGGGCGAACACGACGCCGCGTGATCGCAGGCAGGCGAAGCGACCGAGGGTCCGGAGATGAAGCCAGCGTCCAAGAGAGGCCGCTTGGCAAAGCATGCCGCTCGCGTGTGGAAAGTGCTCAGCGTCTACCAGCGGTACCGTAAGGTGCTCGACCAATGTCAGCCCTACCTCGCGACGAAGGCCCGCACCCCGGCGGCGCTGCGTACCGCGCCCTGACGAAGTCCCGCCGCCATGCTAGGTTAGACCGCCGCGGTGCCTGTGAGGCAACCAGGCCGCGTTTTTCGGGTACGTGTGGCGGCGGATTGGTGCTGAAAAGGAGGCGCCGATGCCCAACTACTACATCCGTCTGATCGGGCCAGGAAGTCGGGGGCGCCGCGTGGTGGGATCCCTCCTGCGTGACACCCTGGACGTGCTCGTGCGCGGATCGTCAGGCGCCGTGCGCCTGCGCTTCGAAGGCAAGAGCGGCGGGCCCGGACGTACTCCCCGTTGGGTCGGAGTCGCTGCCCAATTCGAGTTCCTGGGTCTGCGGGAGGGGTCGACGGTCATCGAGCTCGAAGCCCCTGCTTTTGGCGATGTAATCGAGAACCAGCTCGCACAAGAGGAGATGTTCGATGAGGTCCCGCGTGATGCGTCGGGACTCGGATTGTTCCGTGAGAGCCTCGAGGATGCCCTTGCCGGCACTATTGATAGCGACCATTTCGACCCGGAGCTCCTTGAGACGATCCAGGGATGGAGTGAAGTGCTTTCCCAAGGCATCAAGGAGATTGAGTTCGGCAACGCCACCGGCGCCGTGACACGAATCGCTCAGCCACAACTCGATACGGCTAAGCGCCTGCGGCGGGAGACCCCCCCCCCGCAGCGCGTGCGCGTCACCGGCTGGCTCGACGCGATTCGACACCATGACCGGATGTTCACGCTGAAGCTGGAGGATGGCACAACTCTGCGCGGCATCGCGGAAGGGGTGCAGCCCGAGACCCTCGGCGCGCTCTTCGGGAAAAAGGCCACGGTATCAGCGATGGCGGTTTTCCGCCCCTCTGGACGCGTCCTGCGCCTCGAGGCCGATCACATCGAGCATGGCGGCGAAGACTTCTCCCTGTGGTCCGCGGAACCGCAGCCGCTCGATCAACCGCTGGATGAACGCGCCCTGCGCCAGCCTCAGGGCCCGCGCTCAGGCCTCAACGCGATCATCGGGCAGTGGCCTGGTGATGAAACCGACGAAGAGATCTTTCGCGCACTCGAGGACCTGTCCTGATCCCCAGCGGTCGCCTCATCACCTTGGATACAAACGTGTTGGTCCACCTGGTTCGCGGGAAGGCTGCAGCCAAGTGGATCAATGAGGAGTTTGGCTTACCGCGGCGGCCGGATCGCCCGCTTTGTTCGGTGGTCTCCGTCGGAGAGGCGCTGCACCTAGCGGCCCGAAACAATTGGAGCGAAGCCAGGCGGGACAGGCTGAAGGAAGTGCTACGCAACTTGGTGGTCATACAGCTCGGGGCCCGCGGCGTCGTGGATTCATATGCGCGTCTCGGTGTCCACGCCGAAGGCGCGGGGCGTCGCATGGAGCAAAACGACTTGTGGATCGCCGCCACGGCCGCCGCGACCACTTCCATTCTGTTGACGACGGATATGGGTTTTGACGTCTTGCACCCCTCGCACCTGGAGCGCATCTACATCGACCCGAAATCCTTGCCTCGCGAATGACCGCCCCCTCCGCTGCCATCGTCCAGAAGCTCTGGAGCTACTGCAACGTCCTCCTCGACGGCGGGCTGACGTATCTCGACTACACCGAGCAGCTCACCTACCTGCTCTTTCTCAAGATGGCGCACGAGCGAACGCAGGAACCTTGGAATCAGCCATCAGCCGTTCCACCAGAGTTCTCGTGGCCCGCCCTCGCGAGCAAAGATGGTGACGCGCTCGAGGCACATTACCGCCATACCCTTGAGGCCCTGGGGAGACAGCCCGGAATGCTCGGCGTCATCTTCCGGAAAGCACAAAACAAGATCCAGGACCCCGCGATTCTCCGGCGTCTGGTCGTGGACCTGATCGGCAAAGAGACGTGGAGCTCGCTCGATGCCGACGTCAAAGGCGACGCCTACGAAGGCCTGCTCGAGCGTACCGCCCAGGAAGGCGCCCGCGGGGCAGGCCAGTACTTCACCCCTCGGCCACTCATCCGCGCGATCGTGGACGTCATGCGACCCGCGCCTGGCCAGACGATCGGCGATCCTGCATGCGGCACGGGTGGCTTCCTCCTCATCGCGCACGACTACGTCGCCAACAACTATCCGAACAAGTCGCGGGATGAGCTGCGACACTTGAAGCTCGAAGCACTCCACGGCGTCGAGATCACCGAAAGCGTCGCTCGGCTCTGCGCTATGAACCTCATGTTGCACGGCATCGGACCCACGGACGGCGAAGTCGAGCCGCCAGTGAGGATCGACGACAGCCTCCGGGCCGATCCAGGGACGCGCTTCGATCTCGTGCTTACGAATCCGCCATTCGGTAAGAAATCGAGCATTCGCGTGATTAACGAACAGGGCGAGGAGGAGCGCGAGGCACTGACGGTGGTGCGGGACGACTTCTGGGCCTCGACCTCCAACAAGCAACTCAACTTCGTGCAGCATGTGCGCACGCTGCTCAAGATCAACGGCCGCGCCGCGGTTGTCGTCCCCGATAACGTGTTGTTCGAAGGTGGGGCGGGAGAAACGGTCCGCCGGAAGCTACTCGCCGAGTGCGACGTTCACACACTGCTCCGGCTGCCGACGGGCGTATTCTACGCGCAAGGCGTTAAGGCCAACGTGCTGTTCTTCGACAAGAAGCCGGGCGTGGAAACGCCTTGGACCAAGCAAGTCTGGATATACGACCTCCGTACCAACAAACACTTCACGCTGAAGACAAATCCACTCGGCCGATCAGATCTCAACGATTTCGTGGCCTGCTTTAAGCCCGAAAACCGAGTACAGCGCGTCGCCGCGGAGCGGTGGCGTCCCTTCAGCTATGAAGAGATCGTCGCACGCGACAAAGCCAGCCTGGACATCTTCTGGCTCAAAGACCAGGATCTCGAGGACCTTGAATCACTCCCCGAGCCCGACGTGCTGGCGGAGGAAATCGCTGAAGACCTCCGGGCGGCGCTGGAACAATTCAACGCCCTAGCCGAAGGACTCGAGAAGAAAACGACCTAGCCTCGGCGGGCTCGACAACAGCGAGAACGGGATGCGTTGACACGATGAGGCTCGGAATTCATTTGAATTTCATGAGAAGGAAAACCCGGCGCGTGTCATGACCGACGCTGCTCACCAGACGAGGGCGATTCTCGCTGCGTATCAGCAGGTCATGACGGCATCCTGGCCCGGCCTGCATCCGGAGATGGCCGGACGGGCCGCGGGTTGGGAGTCAGCAACGGCAGATGCGTTGCAGGACGAGCTGCGAGGCTACCTGCGCATCGCATCGAAGCCGGACTGTGGTGTTCGCGTCTTCTGGAAGCTCACGCCCGATTACAAGTTCGGCGGCTGTAACGAGCATTTTGCGCGCGACGCCGGCATGACCGTCACGGAGCTGGTGGGCCGCGACGATTTCGACCGCAGCCTGCCATGGGTGTTTCAGGCCGCGAAGTACCGCGCCGACGACGAGGCCATCGTCGGATCGGGTCACGCGAAGCTCGACATCATCGAGCGCCAAAAAGGCGCGTCGGGGGCGATCACCTGGGTGCGCGTCGGCAAGGCGCCGATCCGCACCCCGACCGGTGTGATCGGGGTCCTCGGGATGTATGAAGTCCTCGACGTTGAGACGGGCCGGCGGCTGTTCGCCAAACAGAGCGGGCGCGTTCGCTGAGCAAGCAAGATTATGACGTTTGGGGCGCCCGGCTGGAACCGCAAAACCCTTTTTCAGTATGATGCATTCCCAACCTCTGGATCGGCCTCATGCACGTGCGCCGTCTGATCTTCACGCTGTCTTTCGTCGCTCTCGCCTGTTCGTCAGATAGACTCGGCCCGGTACCGCCAGGCTCGTTCGAATCCGTGAGCGGCGGTTTTCTCTACACCTGCGGCGTCTTGAGCGAGACCGCCACCGGCTACTGCTGGGGAGACAATGCGGTCGGCCAGGGCGGCAACGGCGTCATGAGCACCATCGATTCTTTCCCGAAGCCGGTCTCGGGGTTGGTGCTATTCACGCAGATCGACGCCGGCCAGGGACATACCTGCGGCCTCGTGCCTGGCGGCGCCGCGTACTGTTGGGGCGTCAGTGAGGACGGCGCCTTGGGAAACGACACGACGACCCAGAGCGCCGTTCCGATTCCGGTGGCCGGCGGACTCACGTTCAAAGAAATCTCCGCCGGCTTCAATTCCACGTGCGCGCTGACCCTCGCGGGCGTCGCGTACTGTTGGGGCGCGAACGATTTCGGCCAGCTCGGCCGTGACGGCACGAGCTCGCAGACGCCCGTCGCGGTTGCAACCAATCTGGTGTTCACGACAATCGCGGTGGGACAGTATTACGCGTGCGCGATCGCGGTCGGCGGCGACGCCTATTGCTGGGGCTACAACCAGTGGGGCAACCTGGGCACGCTCGACACGACCGCGCACGCCGGCCCGAGGCTCGTCGCGGGCGCCCTGCATTTCAAGGCAATCGATGCCGCCAGCTATCACACGTGCGCCATCACGACGATGGCCGCCGCCTACTGCTGGGGCAGTGGGCAATACGGTCTGCTCGGCAACGGATCGACCGACGATCATCCCACGCCGACGCTCGTGAGCGGAAGCCACGCATTCGCTTCGATCAGCCTGGGGATCAATCATTCCTGCGGGCGCGATGTCGACGGGCGACTGTTCTGTTGGGGCTCGAACGGCGCCAAGCAGCTCGCCGCTACCACGACCGAGACGTGCCGGTTCGGCCCCCAACCCACGGACACGTGGCCCTGCACCAGCACTCCGGTGGCAACAGCATCCGGGCACTTCTACCGCGCGTTGAGCGCAGGCGCCTTTCATACCTGCGCCGTGGAGTTTGGAGGCGGCGCGTATTGCTGGGGCGCCAACGATCGCGGGCAGGTCGGCAACGGCTCGACGGGAAGTCCGGTCGCTGCCGTTACGCGCGTCCCAGACCCACCGCAGATCTCTAACGGCCCCTAACGGGGCGCCTGCGTCACTCCTCATCGGCGGCGCGCAAGGCCGCCTGCTGAACCTCGTCGGCGTTCACTGCGGTGAGCGTCCTCTAAGATACCGTATAGATTCCAACGCGTGAGCGAATTCGTTTTCGGCACCCATAACGCCGCCTTCGTACAGGCGATGTACGAGGACTACCTGCGCGACCCGTCCTCCGTCGGGCAGGAGTGGCGGGAGCTGTTCGATAACGGGAAGCTCGCCGAGCTACCGGTGATCCCGACCGATCGGTCGGAGGTTCGGGACGAGGGACGCGGGACGGGGGACGGGTCGACCGCGGAGGCCGCTGCGGCACCGCGCAGTACCCGTCCCTCGTCCCCCGTCCCCCCTCCCCATGGGGCAACGCCGATAACGGGCCCCGCCGCCCGGCTAGTCGCAAACATGACCGATTCGCTGACCGTCCCGACGGCCACGTCGTTCCGGGACATCAGCGCCACGACCCTCGACGCGCGGCGCAAGGCGCTCAACGCTCAGCTCGCCGCCAGCGGGAAGAAGATCTCGTTCACGCACTTGATCGGATATGCGATCGTCCAGGCCGCCAAACGCTTCCCGGTGATGACCCACGCGTTCCATGACATCGAGGGCAAGCCCCACCGCGTCGATCCGGGGGCCATCGGGCTCGGCCTCGCCGTCGACGTCGAGAAGAAAGACGGCAGCCACGCCCTGGTCGTCCCGGTGATCAAGCACGCGGAAACGATGGATTTCGCGGCCTTCCATGCCGCCTACGAGACGTTGGTCGAAAAGGCGCGCGCCAACCGCCTGCTGCCCGACGATTTCGCCGGCGGCACGATGCAGCTCACCAATCCCGGTACGCTCGGCACCGTCGCCTCGGTCCCCCGCCTGATGAAGGGGCAGGGATCGATCATCGCGACCGGGACCATCCGCGATGTCGCGGGCGCGAAGATCATCACGATCACGAGCACGTACGACCATCGCATCATCCAGGGCGCGGAATCAGGGATGTTCCTGCGCACCCTCGATTCTCTTTTGCAAGGCGAAGAACGGTTTTATGAGGGAGTGACGGAGAGCCTGGCTAACCCGGGAAGCGGGATGCGAGATGCGGGAAGCGTAACTGTGCTCGCGCCGGCCCCGGCACCGCCACCTGAACCCACGCATCACGCATCCCCCATCTCGCATCCCGATGATTTCAAGTACGTCGCCGCAGCTTATGCGCTGGTCCGCGCCCATCGAAACTTCGGACATTTGGCGGCAAGGCTCGATCCGCTAGGCAGCGAGCCGCCGGGCGATCCGTCGCTCGATATCGGCCGCCTCGGCCTCACGCCCGAGATCATGGCGCGGATTCCCGCCGAGGTGCTGCGCATCTATTGCCCCGGCCCCCCAACGACGCTGGCCGAAGCGCTGCCGGCGCTGCGCGCGACTTACTGCGGCACGATCGCGTATGAAGTCGAGCACATCGGCAGCCATCAGGAGCGCCTGTGGCTGCGCCAGGTGATCGAGTCGGGCGAGCATCGCCGTCCCCTTTCGCCCGAGGGAAAGAAACAGCTGCTCGCCCGGCTCACGGCGGTCGAGGCGCTCGAACGCTTCCTTCATAAGGCGTATCTCGGCCAAAAACGGTTTTCGATCGAGGGCCTCGATATGACCGTCCCGATGCTCGATTTCACGATCGAGCTCGCCGGGGCGCACGGCACCCGCAAGGCAACCATCGGGATGGCGCACCGCGGGCGGCTCAACGTGCTCGCCCATGTGGTGAACGTTCCGTATCAAACGATCCTCGCGGAGTTCGAGGGAGGCCGCCGCGAGGAGACGGCAGAATCGGAAGGGTGGAACGCCGGCACCGGTGATGTGAAATACCATCACGGCGCCGAAGGCGTGTATCGCACCACGACCGGCCAGGACGTCGCGGTCACGTTGTCGCCCAACCCCAGCCACCTCGAGTCCGTCAACCCGGTCGTGGAGGGCCGCGCCCGCGCCGATCAGACCAACCGCACCACCCCGGACGCGCAGCATGACGTCAACATTTCGTTGCCGGTGCTGCTCCATGGTGACGCAGCGTTCGCGGGACAGGGCGTAGTGGCGGAGACCTTCAACCTCGCGCGGCTGAAGGGCTACACGACCGGCGGGACGATTCATGTGATTCTCAACAACCAGATCGGCTTCACGACCGATCCCAAGGAAGGTCGTTCCACCGATTACTCCAGCGACCTGGCCAAGGGTTTTGACGCGCCGATCATCCACGTGAATGCCGATGACGCCGAGGCGTGTCTCGCGGCGGTCCGGCTCGCGATGATGTACCGCGAGAAATTCCACGGTGACGTCGTCATCGACCTGGTCGGCTACCGCCGCTACGGCCACAACGAGGCCGACGAGCCGGCCTACACGCAGCCGCTGATGTACGAGCGCATCAAACAGACACCGTCGGTCCGGCAGAAATACGCGGCGCAGCTGGCCGCCGAGGGCGTGGTGGATGCCGCGCAGGCCGACGCCGACGCGGCAGCCGCCTATCAGCGGCTGGCGGCTACACAGCAGGCGGTGAAGTCGGGCAGTGCTCAACGCACCGAAGACACGCACCGCATCACGCGGCAGACCACGCCGGAGCCGGCGACCGCCGTCGCGGCGAACGTGCTGACCAAGCTGAACGGCGAGCTGCTCGCGGTACCGGACGGCTTCACCGTGCATCCCAAGCTGCAGAAACAGCTGGAGCGGCGCCGTGACGCGCTGAGAGGAGCGGATGGGGCGGGCATCGAGTGGGCACACGCCGAATCACTCGCCTTCGCGTCGTTGCTGGTCGAAGGGACGCCGATCCGGCTCACGGGTCAGGACACCGAGCGCGGCACGTTCAGCCAACGGCATCTCGTGCTGCACGACGTGAACACGGGCAACCGCCACACGCCGATTCAGCATCTTCCCGAGGCACGCGTGCCGTTCGAGCTGTATAACAGCCCGCTATCGGAGTACGCGTGTCTGGGCTTCGAGTACGGATATGCCGTGGAGGCGCAGAACGCGCTGGTGCTGTGGGAAGCGCAGTTCGGCGATTTCGCGAACGGCGCCGAGGTCGTGATCGATCAGTTCCTGATCGCCGGGCTCGCCAAATGGGAAGAGACGTCGCGGCTCACGCTGCTGCTGCCCCACGGCTACGAGGGCCAGGGGCCGGAGCACTCGAGCGCGCGTCTGGAGCGTTTCCTTGCCCTGGGCGCCGAAGGCAACATCCGCGTCGCCAACTGCACGACGCCGGCGCAGTACTTCCATCTGCTGCGGCGCCAGGCGCTACACACCGAGGTCCGGCCGCTCGTCGTCATGACGCCCAAGAGCCTGTTGCGGCTGCCCGCCGCGATGTCGCAGCTCGACGATCTCGTGCTGGGGAAATTCCGTTCGGTGCTGTGGGATCGCGACCGGACGTGGCCCGAGAAGGTGACCCGGCTGCTGCTGTGCAGCGGCAAGATCTACTACGACATCGTCGCCGCGTCGCGCCGCGCGGAGACGCCACACGTCAAGATCGGCCGGGTGGAGCTGCTCTATCCGTTCCCGGGCGCGGAGATCGGCGAGTACGCCCGGCGCTATCCGAATCTGAAGGAAGTCGTGTGGGTCCAGGAGGAGCCGCGCAACATGGGGGCGCGCAAGTTCGTGCTTCCCAAGATTCGGGACGCGTTGGCCCAGTCGATCACCATCCTCGACGTCTCGCGCCCCGAGCGGTCGAGCCCCGCCGAGGGTTATCCTGCCGCGCACAAAGCCGAGCAGGAGCGGATCGTCGCCGCGGCATACGGAGAGTCGTAACATCCCTCACCCCGTTCTCCGCTACGTCGTACTTGGTTTGGTGGCGATCGCAGCGCTCGCAGCACTCGGCTCCTGGCTCGTCCGCACCAGGCGCGTCTCGCCGTTCGGCGTCCTCGGCCGCACGCTCCGCGCGACCACCGATCCGATCGTGAAGCCCGTCGAGCGCCGCCTGGTGCGCATGGGCGGCAATCCGGTGCACGCCGGCGGCTGGCTCGTCGTGCTCACGGCGATTGGCGGCATCGTGTTGCTGTCGCTGGTCGGCTGGGCGATGGCGACGTTTCAGACGGCCCATGCCGCCGCGAGCCGCGGTCCAGGGGCGACGGCGGGGCTGATCATCGACCTCCTCTACAAGATCCTGTTCGCCGCGCTCGTCGTCCGGGTGATCGCCGCATGGTTCGGGATGTTCCGCTACTCGCGCTGGATGCGGCCGGCTTACATTCTGACCGACTGGATCGTCGGGCCGATTCGCCGCGTGGTCCCGCCGATCGGCTCCTTCGATCTGAGCCCGGTGGTCGCCATGTTTGCGCTCAGCCTGTTACGCCAGATCCTGCTCTCCATCGTCGGTAGTTGACCGCGCGACTCGTGCTCCACATCGTGCCGCGGGCCGCGACGACGGCCGTGGCCGGCCGCCACGGCGACGCATTGAAGATCCGCATCGCTGCAGCCCCGGTGGATGGCGCCGCGAATGAGGAGCTCATCCGGTTTCTCGCCGAGCGGCTGAGAATCCGGCGCAGCGCGATCGCGATCACGGCGGGGGCATCGAGCAGGCGCAAGAACGTGGCAATCAGCGGCATGGAAACGGCGACGGCGCTTCGCATCCTGGAGGGCGGATGAAACTGCTAAAATCGCTGGTCAGCTTCGTCGTCGGGACGATTGCCGGCGCGATCGGCAGCAAATTGTTCGGCCCGTTCGGCGCGATACTCGGGTTTATTGCCGGAGGCGTCGCTGCGTGGTGGGTGGTGCAGCGGATTGGGATTCTCGAATGAACGTCTCTATCCGTGCGCTGAAGCGCCGGCTCGGCCAAATCGGGCGTCCTTAAGGACGCGTGTCGTTGCCGAGCCGGCCCTTTAGGGCACGGTTCATTTGATTTGCGCGATCCGGTCCTTGATGCGCTCCTGCATGTCAGGGAATGCGGTCGCGAGCTGCTCCAGCACGGTGCGCGCGGAATCGGCCTTCCCGAGCCCCACGTACGCATCGGCCCTGAGGAAACCCACGCGGAGCCGCAGCCGGCGATCGTCCGTTGCGACGCTGACCTGTGCGAGCGCCGTCAACGCCGCCTGGCCGTCGTTCTTGTCGCGCACCAATGATTCGATCACCAGCAGCCGCACGTTTGTGTCGCCGGGGAATCGCCGCGCCAGCTCGCCAAACAGCTCTGCGGCGCGCGCCGAGTCATGCCGCGCCCGCGCTTGCTGCGCCGCCTGATACAGACCGGCGAGGTACAGCCGGCTGACGTCCGCGCTGTCACCCGAACGCGTTCCGACCCCGCCCGCGTAGCGGTACACGATGTCGCCGCCGTGCTCGGCGGCCTCGAACAACGGAAAGAATCCGATGAGTCCGACAATCGCCGATCCCCACAACGCGCCGCGGGCCTTGTCGAGGCGGCCTCGCCGCGCCAGGACCAGCGCCGCAATCTCGATCGCGCCGACAATGAGAAAGATGTTACGGGTGCGCTCGCCCCACTCTTCGTGCTCGCCGACTGCGTTCCTGGCACCGGGAATGCGCTCCACGGGCCCGTGCGCATCGGTCCCCGAATGCACCGCGAGGAGCGCCGCTACTGCACCGGCAAGGATCAGGGTCGCCGCCGCGGGTCCGGTAAAAGGCGCGCGGCCGGTGAGATAGATCCAGCGGAAAATCACGCCGACGACGAGCAGCGCGATGGCGAAGTGGACGATGATGGGGTGATACGCGGCGAGATTCGGCATGCGCAAAAGATCAATGATCAATGATCATTGATCAATGACCAATGATCGTTGATCATTCGCCCGCAGGGCGCCGCTAGCGGGGCCGCACAGCGTCGCGCAAGATGTCGTCGACCGCGAACTTGATGAATTCTGTTCGCTTGTCGAGCCGACGCTGCGTTTCCGCCCGAACGTCGCTCAAGCGCCGCTCGATATCCTTGATCTCGAAAAGACGCAGCTGATTCTCATAATCAAAATGCGCCCCGATCACCTTCTCGAGCTGACTCCGGATGCCATCGCGCTGGGTCTCGTTCGCACTGCGGTACGCGCGCTGGAGCGTGCGCGCCATTGCCTCGAGGCCAAACATCTGCGTGACGAGCCCGGCGCGTACGCTGTCGCGCCGCGCTAGGCTCTGGACCACGTCGAACTGTACGGTGAGCTGCGCGACTTCTCCCCAGTATGCGTCCGGGTCACTGGCTTTCAACTGCTCCAGCAGGGCGAGGCTCGATTCCTCCGGCCCTTGACCCCGTTGCACTGAAATCACATGCAGGAACGCGCGGGCGGCAGCTTCGGCCTCGCGGGGCCGCTCCTGCATGATGCGCTGTACCTGCATCTGCATCGCCTGAGGGTTGGGCATCGGATCCTGCGCGCCCGCCCGCGCAGCGATCGCGAGGACGAATGCGAGAATGACCGCGACACTACGGGCGAGCATAAGGCAACTCCTTTTCCAGTCGTGTGAGTTGGGAATCGATCGCAATCATGGGCCGTCCGCCGGCGATGTATCCGGCCGTGACGGACCACTCGAGCTGCGCCGGCCAGCCGTTCGGGACCTGGTCGCTCGAGCGCCGGACCGTCAGCAGAATCGCGGCGAGCACCGCCGCCGCTGCCAGCGCTCCCGCCGCCCAGCGCGCCATGCGCCGGGGCGGCCGTGCGAGCGCCCATTCGGCGGCGACGCGTGCGCGATCCATGTCCGCGAGCTGGGCGTGGCAGGCGGCGCAGCCGGCGACATGCGCTTGCACGTCGGCTGCTCCCGGCGGCGGCAATTCTCCGTACGCAAACAGGAGCAGCTCGTCCGCGCCGGGATGATTGTCAGTCACGATGGTCATCGCTCGATCCTCACCTGTAATCATCGATGGCTATGGCGATTTTCGTTAAGGCGGCCCGCATTTGACCTAGAACCGTTCCCAAGGGCCGGCCTAACCGCTCGGCGATCTCGCGAAACGTCAATCCCACTTGGTGCCGCAGCTCGACAACCTCGCGCTGCGGCCTGGGCAGGGCGGCGACTGCCTGACGGATCGCACTCGTCAGCTCGAGCTCAAGAACGCGCTCATCCGCCGCCGCGACGACGGCCTGCTGGTCGGCGGGGGCGCGGCGACGCACCAGCTCGCGCCGCAGATGATCCCGCCACACGTTCGCCGCCGTGCGAAACAGATAGCCAGGCACGTTGCGACCCACATCCAGTCGCCGCTCCGCGCGCACCAGCCGGAGCGCGACTTCCTGCATCAGGTCCTCGGTCAGATCGGCATCGCCGCAGCGCGCGCGCAGGTAGCCGCGCAACGCCGCGGCGTGCTCGTCGAGCAGTTGCTCGACCGCCGGCATGCTAGATGCCGCCGAAGACGTTCCCAATGGGACCGAAGAGGCCATGAATAAACTGGAACACTCCGTCCACAGCGTGCATCAGTTGGCCAAGCATGTCCAGCACCGGACCTGCGGGCAGGAGGTTGCCGTCGCGATCCGTGAATGAAAGCTGATCGGGAGGGGATCCCTGCACCGTCGCCAGTACCTGCTCATTGCCTCGGATCGTGGCGTTGATCGTCACGATGGCGGAATCCGACGTCACCGGCGTCACGGTGAACAAGCCCTGAAATCGAACGCTCTGTCCCGGCGGCCGGATCGTGAAGTCGATCGACGTGGCACCGCTGCCCGATGTGAAGGTGGATCGCTCGTGCAACTCGATTTGGGCGTCAGCCTCGAGCACGTTGATCTCCGCATCCGCCGCGGTCGTGACGGCGCTGGCGCTACTCGTTGCGGCAACGGCCACGGCAAAATCGAGCGCGCCGCTCATCGCGCCGTGCGCCGCCGCCGTGAATCCGTTGGGCGCCGGAGTAACCGCGATTACGTAATCGACGCACGTGACGGCGCCCGCCACGTCGTGCACGATGATGTGGAGTCTGGCGCTGGTCTCCGTGCTTTCGTCGCGCAGGTCGGCATACCCAACTTCGACGAGTGGATACGCGATCTGCCCGCCGTCGGTCGCGGCATACAGCACGTATCGTACGCCGTCGTCCGGTCCGCCCGTTGAGGCGGCGCGGTAATAGGCGCTCGAGGCCGAGTCCCACCGGAATACAGCGCCGCGCAGCGTATCGGGGATGAGGCTGATCGTCGACGCGCCGGCGCTCAGCACCGGAGCCAGCTCGCGCAGCCGCAGCGCGCGTCGTGCGCTGGAGGTATACGGCGATGTCGCGGCGATTAGCGATTGGGTCGGGCCGAGGCCGGGGGCAAACAACGTGAAGCTGCGAACTGCGGGAACACCGAGCGCGTGCCGCACGGCGCTGAGGCTCGCGCTCGCGGCGACCGGGTCAATGGGGGGGGCGCTGCGCGGCGCGGACGTCTCGGCACATGCCGCGACCGCGATTAGCGCGGCGAGTGAAATGGACCGCATGGCTTGCCTCCGGGAGTACGGGGATAGGCGCGATTCTCCTACCTAGTACGTGCCGGGACGGCGATTATTGCCCCCGGGGGCGGGTGTCACTAGGTTCAAAGCAGACAACGGTTTTCGTGGCGATTTGCGGCGTATTGCGGCCACGTTAAACAACCGCTAAAAAGCCGAGGTAACTCCTGCCGACATTTCGCGATCTCCTTGCTGACGGCCGTGTCCACGTCTTCGACGGGGCCATGGGCACGATGCTGTACGCCAAAGGCTTCTTCCTCAACGTCTGCTACGACGAGCTCAACCTCAAGCAGCCGCGGCTGGTGCAGGAAGTGCACGCGGAATACGTGCGGGCGGGCGCGGAGATCCTCGAGACCAACACCTTCGGCGCCAATCCGCTCAAGCTCAACAGCTACGGCCTGGCGGACGAGACCGAGAAGATCAACCGCACCGCCGCCGAGCTGGCGCGGGCGGCGGCGGGTGGCAAGGCCAGTGTCGTTGGCGCCATCGGGCCGCTGGGCATCCGCATCGAGCCCTTCGGCCCCACGTCACAAGCCGAAGCCGAAGCATTGTTCGCGCGACAGGCGCAGGGGCTGCTCGCGGGCGGCGTGGATGGCTTCATCCTCGAGACGTTCAGCGACATGGACGAAATCCACGCGGCACTGCGCGCGGTCCGCTCTCTGTCGGACTTGCCGGTCGTCTGCCAGATGACGGTCGGGACGGACGGGCTGACGTACTACGGCACCGATCCCGAGACGTTCACGAAGCAGCTCACCGCGTGGGGCGCCGACGTCATCGGCGTGAACTGCTCGGTGGGCCCCGCGGGCGTGCTCGAAGCCGTCGAGAAGATCGTCAAGGCGACCGACAAGCCGATTTCGGGGCAGCCTAACGCCGGTCTCCCCAAAGACGTGGGCGACCGCAAGATCTATCTCGCGTCACCGGAGTACATGGCGAGCTACGCGCGCCGCATGATCGAGGCGGGCGCGCGCTTCGTCGGCGGCTGCTGCGGCTCGACGCCCGAGCACATCAAGAAGATCCGCGACTACGTGGCGAGCGTGGTGCCGCGCCAGCCGAGCATCGTCGTGTCGCGGACCTCGGTGCAGGCGCCCGCCGGCGTGACGCCCGTGGCGCTCGCGCTGAAGTCGCGCTGGGGCAGCAAGCTCGCGCGCGGGGAGCTCGTGACCAGCGTCGAGATCGTGCCGCCCAAGGGAGTGGATCCCAAGCCGATGCTCGAGCAGTGCCGGGCGCTCAAGGCCGCGGGCGTCGACGCGGTGAACGTGCCGGACGGTCCCCGCGCGCAGAGCCGCATGGGCGTGCTGCCCTCGGCGCTGCTCATCGAGCGCGAGGTCGGCATCGAGACCGTCATTCATTATTGCTGCCGCGACCGCAACCTGCTGGGGATGCTGTCCGACATCATCGGCGCGCACGCCGCGGGGCTGCGCAACATCCTGATCATCACCGGCGACCCGCCGAAGATGGGCCCCTATCCCGAGGCGACGGCGGTCTTCGACATCGACTCGATCGGCCTGACGAATCTCGTCTACCGCCTCAACCAGGGGCTCGATCCCGGCAACAACCCACTCGGCGGCGCGACCCAATGGGCGATCGGCGTCGGCGTGAATCCGGGCGCGGGCGACCCGGATCGCGAGCTGTCGCGGTTCGCGTGGAAGGTGGACGCCGGCGCGGAGTTCGCGGTGACGCAGCCGGTGTTCGACGTGCACCAACTCGAGGTGTTCCTGCAGCGCGTCGAGCAGTACAAGACGCCGATCGTCGCCGGCATCTGGCCGCTGATCTCGCTGCGCAACGCCGAGTTTTTGGCGAACGAAGTCCCGGGCGTCTCGGTGCCGGAAGAGGTGTTGCAGCGGATGCGGAAAGCGCAGGAGAAGGGCAAGGAAGCGGCACTCGCCGAGGGCGTCGCGATCGCGCGCGACATGTTCATCAAGGTCAAGCAGATGGTGCAAGGCGTGCAGGTGAGCGCGCCGTTCGGCCGCGTCGAGGTGGCATTGCAGGTGTTTCAGTAGATTCCACCCGGCCATGCCGGAGCTCCCTGATATCACGATTTACCTCGAAGCGCTGGCGCCGCGCATCGTCGGCCAGCCGCTCGAGCGCGCCCGCATCGTCAGTCCCTCGCTGCTGCGTACCGTCGACCCTCCACTGAGCGCAGCCGAGGGACGCAGAGTCGTGGGGCTGCGTCGCCTCGGTAAGCGCATCGTATGGGAGATGGAAGGGAAAGTCTTTCTCGTCTTTCACCTGATGATCGCCGGGCGTTTCAAGTGGCGGCCCGAAGGGACAAAGCCTCCCGCCAAGGTGGGGCTCGCCTCGTTCGACTTTCCGACCGGCACCCTGCTGCTCACCGAAGCCAGTCCCAAACACCGCGCCTCGCTGCACGTCGTCGAGGGAGAGTCGGCACTCGCGAAACACGACCCTGGCGGGCTCGACGTGCTCGGTTCCAGCGTCTCGGCTTTTCAAGAGCGGCTGCAAACCGAATCGCACACGCTCAAGCGGGCGCTCACCGACCCACGCATCTTCGATGGCATCGGCAACCGGCTGTCGGATGAGATCCTCCACGCGGCCAAGCTCTCGCCATTTCTGCTCACGGGAAAGCTGAGCGAAGCGGAGGTCGCCCGTCTGCATGAGGCAACGCAGAACACCGTGCGCTACTGGATCGAGAAGCTGCGCGCGGAGGCCGGCGGCAAGTTCCCGGAAAAGGTGAGCGCGTTCAAGGAAGGTATGGCGGTGCACGGCCGCTACAAAAAGCCATGTCCGGTGTGCGGATCACCGGTCCTGCGGATTCGCTACGCCGACAATGAAGCGAACTACTGCGCGACGTGTCAGACCGGCGGTCGCGTCCTCGCCGATCGGTCGCTGTCGCGGCTGCTCAAGGCCGACTGGCCGCGGTCGCTGGAAGAGTGGGAGGCCAAGCTGGGCGGATGAGCATTCGACGGGCGCTGGCCGCCGACGCCGAGACGGTGGGCCGCATTCACGTGGAATCGTGGAACGTCGCCTACCGCGGCATCATGCCGGATGACGTCATCGCGAGGACCGAAGTACGGTATCGGATCCGTTTGAACCGTGTCCTAAAGGACCGGCTCGGCAAGGACACGCGTCCTTAAGGACGCCCATAGTGGCCGAGCCGGCGCTTCAGCGCACGGTTAACTTCCTTCTTCCACGAATTTCCCAGGAGTTGCACCGTGCGACGCGTCCTCCCCGCAGCACTGTTCTTTGCCGCCGTTGTCACCACCACCGCCGCCACGCAAGGTCCACCGCCGGGACCCACCGGCTTCGCGGTCGAGAATCCCGTACTGCGCCGGATCTGGGCGCTCGAGAACGACAGCTCCCAGCTCCAACATTTCGCCCAGGTGCTGTTCGACTCGCTCGGTCCGCGTCTCACCGCATCGCCTGGGATGAACGCGGCGCAGAACTGGCTGTTCGCGACCTACAGCGCGTGGGGCATTCCGGCGCGCAAAGAGCAGTACGGCACCTGGCGCAGCTGGCGCCGGGGCAAGACGCACATCGACCTCGTTGCCCCGCGCGCACGCACCCTCGAGGGTACCGCCCTGGCGTGGAGCCCGCCGACCCCGCGTGGCAAGCCGGTGCGCGGCACGGTCGTGATCCTTCCCGACGTCCCCGACAGCAGCGCGCTGGTTGCCTGGCTGCCACAAGTCAAAGGCAAGTTCGTGCTCATCTCTTTGGCGCAGCCGACGTGCCGCCCTGACGACAGCTGGGAAAAATGGGCGCCACCCGGCGGGCTCGATACGCTGAAGGCCCGGCGCACCGCCGCGCAGCAGGCCTGGCAAGAACGGCTGCGGCGGACGGGCTACGTCACCGGAGGAGGTGTCGCTGGCACCGCCGGGCTCTCCCGACGCCTCGAGGCCGCCGGTGCGGCGGGGATCGTCGGCAGCTTCTGGTCCCAAGGCTGGGGCGTGCAGAAAATCTTCGCGGCGTTCACCGACCGCGCCCCCGTGCTGGACGTCGCGTGTGAAGACTATGGCCTCCTGTACCGTCTCGCCGAGAACAAGCAGGGACCCGTCATCGAGGTGACCGCCGAATCACAAGCGCTCGGCGAGCAACCCGTGTTCAACGTGGTCGCCGAAATGCAAGGCAGCGAGCTGCCCAACGAGTACGTGATGCTCTCGGCGCACTTCGATTCGTGGGACGGCGGGTCGGGCGCGACCGACAACGGGACGGGCACCATCGCGATGCTCGAAGCCGTGCGCATCCTGAAGCAGGTGTATCCCAATCCGCGCCGCACGATTCTCGTCGGCCACTGGAGCGGCGAAGAGCAAGGATTGAACGGCTCCCGCGGATTCGTGAAGGACCACCCGGAGATCGTGAACGGCCTGCAGGCGCTGTTCAATCAAGACAACGGGACTGGGCGCATCGAGAGCATGAGTGCGTCGGGATTTCCTGATGCGTCCGCGAGTCTCGCGCGCTACCTGGCGCGTGTCCCCGCCGACATCACGCGCAACATCAAGTTCACCTTTCCGGGCGGGCCGAGTGGCGGCGGCACCGATCACGCGTCGTTCGTCTCGTGCGGCGCTCCGGGCTTCAACCTCGGCTCGGGTGATTGGGATTATGGCCGCTACACCTGGCACACCAATCGCGATACGTACGACAAGATCAGTTTCGACGACGTGAAGAACAACGCCGCGCTGGCGGCGATGCTCGTGTATCTCGCGTCGGAAGACACGGTCCACGTCTCGCGCGAGAAGCGCACCGTGTTTGCGGTGACGCAGTCCGGCCAGCCGGGCGCGTGGCCGGAGTGTCGCGACGCGCAGCGTAGCACGCCGCCGCTCGCACCAACGCCACCTGCCCCTCCGCCGCCACCGCCGCGTACCGCGCCGTGACGTTCGCGGACCACTTCTCCGGCGTTTCGGCCGCGTACGCGGAGTTCCGGCCGCGCTATCCCGACGCGCTGTTCGAATTCCTGGCGCGGGAGTCGCCCGCTCGCGACGCGGCGTGGGACGCGGGGACCGGCTCCGGCCAGGCTGCCGCCGGTCTGGCCCGCTATCTCCGCCACGTCACCGCAACCGATGCAAGCGCGGCGCAAATCGAGTCGGCAACGCCCCAGGCGAATGTGAGTTACCGGGTGGGACCGGCCGAGGTCAGTGGCCTGGACGACGCGTCGGTCGACCTGGTAACCGCGGCGCAAGCGGTGCACTGGTTCGACCGCCCGCGTTTCTGGGCCGAGGTGCGGCGGGTCCTGCGGCCGCGCGGCGTAATCGCGATCTGGTGCTACGGCCTGTTCGAGCTCTCGCCGCAAATCGACCCGATTATGCTTCGCTTCCACAGCGACGTTGTAGGCCCGTACTGGCCGCCGGAACGGCGCCATGTCGAAGCACGTTACCAGACCATCGACTTTCCATTTGCCGAATTTGCGGCTCCGCCATTCGCGATCGAGCAACAGCTCACCCTGGAGGAGGTCGTCGGGTATGTCCGCACCTGGTCGGCTACTCGGGCATACATGAAGCAGCACCGCGACGATCCGGTGGATGGCCTGGTCGCCGAGCTCGCGTCCGTCTGGGGCTCGCCACAGCAACCGAAGTTGGCACGCTGGCGGGTCGCCATGCGCGTCGGGAGGATCTGATGAAAGAGTGGATCACCATCGTCATCACGCGCGAGCTGAAGGCGCTGCGCCGCGAGATCGAATCGTATCCCACCGAGAGCGATCTCTGGGAGGTGCGTCCGGGCATCACGAATCCGGGCGGCAACCTCGCGCTCCATCTCGCCGGCAATCTCCAGTACTTCCTCGGCAACGTGCTCGGCAAGAACGGGTATGTCCGCAATCGCGATGCCGAATTCGGCGACAAGGACGTGCCGCGCGCCGAGCTGCTGCGCGAGATCGACAACGCCATCGCCGCGGTCGAAGACGGCATGAGCAAGATCAGCGAGGCCGACCTCGCCAGCCCCTTTCCCGAAAAGGTCGGCGGCGTCAGCTCCTCGACCGGAGCCTTTCTCGCGCACTTCGCGACGCATCTCGCATACCACCTGGGCCAGGTGGACTATCACCGCCGCATTCTCACCGGTGAGGCGAAGACGGTGAAGGCCATGACGCTCACCGAGCTCGGCGGCTAAGCGTCATGAACACCCGCACCCTCGGCCGGCCCGAGGCCGACGAGATCCCGTCGCACTATGTCGGCTACATCAAGCTGGTCCCCGAGCTCGACCCGGTGATCGTCTGCGCCGAGCAGATAGAGCAGACCGCGACACTGCTGCGGGGGGTTTCAGAGGTCGACGCGCTGTACCGCTACGACCGCGGCAAATGGAGCATCAAGGAAGTGGTGGGCCACCTCGCCGACGTCGAGCGGATCATGGCCTATCGCGCGCTGCGGATCGGCCGTGGCGACACGACTCCCCTGCCCGGATTCGACGAGAACAGCTACGTCCCCGCCGCCAGATTCGACGATCGCTCACTCGCCGATCTCGTGGGCGAGCTGCGCACCGCCCGCGCCGCGACGCTCGCGCTGCTGCGCACCTTCGATGCCGACGCGTGGCGGCGCCGCGGTACCGCGAGCGGCAAGCCGGTCAGCGTGCGGGCGCTGGCCTTCATGATTCCGGGACACGAGCGCCATCACGTCGAGATCCTCAGAACTCGCTACCGCGTCGGAGAGGGGGCCAGGAAATGAAGATCGGGATCCTCGGCACGGGAGCCGTCGGGCAGGCGCTCGCGCAGGGATTCACCAGGCACGGTCACCAGGTCAAGCTCGGGCACCGCGATCCCAAGCAGTCCTACGCGGACGCCGCGAAGTTCGGGGAGATCGCGCTGCTCTGCACGCCGTGGCCCGGGACCGAGAACGCCATCCAGCTCACCGACCCGAAGAACCTCGCGGGCAAAGTCGTCATCGATGTGACGAATCCGTTCAAACCCACGCCCGCCACACCTTTCGCGCTCGCCCTCGGCTTCGACGATTCGGGCGGCGAGCAGGTGCAGCGCTGGTTACCGAAATCGCGTGTGGTGAAAGCGTTCAACATCGTGGGCAACTCGCTGATGGTAGATCCGAAACTTCCTGGTGGGCCACCCGACATGTTCATCGCGGGGGACGACGCCGCGGCGAAGCGAACGGTCACGCAGATCTGCACGGAGTTCGGCTGGAACGTCGCCGATATCGGAGGGATCGACGGATCCCGCCTACTCGAGCCGCTGGCAGCGCTGTGGTGCGTGGTCGGATCGAAGCTCGACTGGCGGGAACAAGCGTGGAAGCTGCTGCACAAGTAATTTATTGACTGTCCACACCAAGGATCCTGTGATGTTCGCGACACTCTTACTGGCCCTGGCGATGCAGCAACCGGCTGCGGCAGAGGCGCAAGCGCTCGCGGTCGGCGCCGTGGCGCCCGACTTCGCACTCCCCGGCGCCACGCGGTACGGGACGCTCAAAAACCCTGTCCACCTCAGCGATTACAAGGGGAAGACGGTGGTGCTCGCGTTCTTCTTCAAAGCCCGAACGCGTGGCTGAACGATCCAAATGAATGCGTACCGTGATCAGTACGCACAGGTGTTCAAGAACGGCCGCAACGTCGTCCTCATCGCCGTCAGCGCCGATGTCGATACGGCGCTCGCCTCCTGGGCGCGCGACGCCGATTATCCGGTCCTCTTTGCCAGCGATACCGGCTCAGCCGTGGGGAAAGCCTACGGCGCGTTCAACGAGCGCTACAAGCTCGACAACCGCAACCTCTTCGTGGTGGGACCGGACGGCAAAATCGCCTACCGGCAGACGCCGTTTCGGGAGATCGACCCGACGGCGTACACGGAGCTGGGAGCGGCGATCGGGAAGTTGGTTCCTGCTGACTCGACGGCTCACTAGGGCGGCGAGCGGCGGCGAAGGGGCGGCGATGGGGCGGCAAAAGCTGTCTCCATCGCCGCCTCAATATTTTGATCCTCACCAACCCCGGTATAAACGACGCGTCCCTTGCTATCCAGCACCGCGATGTACGATGTCGATGGAGCCTGGAATGCCCTCACCGCGGCACCATTCCCATCCCACAAGAACGTGAACGGCATCGGATGCTGTGCGAGATGCCGGCGCACCGTGTTCTTGCTCTGATTCACCGCCACGGCGACGACGAGAAACTCGGCGCGGTCGCCGTATTTCTGCTGCGCCGCTTCCATCCGCGGCAACAGCGCCGCGCAAATCGGGCACCACGTCGCCCAGAACTCCACAATGACCGGCTTCCTGCCGATCCACTGCGACAGCGCCACCGAATCGCCGTTGAGGTTTTCCACGGTCACGGCGGGCGGCGTCTCACCAACGGGGATGCCGATAACATCCTGGGCGTGCGCCCATGAGGGAGCCAGCAGCAACAGCGCCACGTACGACGCACGCCGCACGACGCACGTCTTTACCACACTTGCCCCGCTTTGACGAAATAGTATTCAGCCATGAGCAGTAGAACCACGCCGGCGCCCTTTTTGATCCACGCCATCCACGCCCCCGCGCGCGGCAATGCCGACACCGTACCAGAGAACAACCCCACGACCGCGAGTAACGCCGTCATGCCCAGCGAAAAGACGAAGAGATAGATGAACCCCAGCACGCCGCTGCGTGTCGTCGCTACCCACGTCAGGACCGCCGCGAATGCGGGCGCGCCGCACGGCGCCGCCACCAGGCCCGAGGTCGCACCCAGCAACAAAACGGCTGGATACGAGCCGCCGCCGAAGCTGGCGGCCCAGGCCGACAGTCGCGCGGGCAACCGGACGGGAATGACCTCCAGCATGGCGAGCGCAAAGACCAGGAGCAGGTTGCCGATGACTAACCGCGCCCAGACGCTGGCGCCGATCGTTCCGAACAACGAGCCCGTTAATCCCGCAATCATGCCGAGCAGCGCGTAGAACAGCGCGAGACCGGTGACGTACGTCAGCGTCAGTCCCACCGTGCGGCGGCGCGTGCGTCCCTCGACGTTCACACCGGCGAGCGCGCCCGCCGTGATCGGAATCATCGGATAGATGCACGGGTTGAGACTCGTCACGAGTCCGGCGGCAAACAACAGCGGCACGGCAATGAGGGGCCGGTGTTGCAGCGCGTCGGAGATCTGCGCCACGGCAAGGAGCAGGAAGGGCATAGTCAGATTACAATGATGGCATCATGGCGCCCCCGACACCACGACACCGGTTGGAACAGGCCCGGCGCGCACTGCTGCACGTGCATCGCGCGTTGCTTGAAGTGGAACGTATCCGTTACGAGCGTCACAATGGTCGCGTCGATGGCAGTGGCGCGTTGCTGCAGCTCGTGCTGAACGATCCATGGTTCTACTGGCTGCGCCCGATCTCCGCGCTCATCGTGCAGATCGACGACTGGCTGGACGCGGACCCGCCCGCTCCCGACGCCGCAAACGCGGCTGAACTCCTCCTCGCCCAGGTACGCGACCGCTTGCGCCCCGATGCCGCCGGGGCCGATTTCCAGCAGCGCTACCATCGCTTACTCCAGGAAGAGCCGACGGTCGCGGTCGCGCACGCCGAAGTGCGCAAGCTCATCAACGCGTGAGCCGCACTGCTCTCCTTGCCGGCGCGACCGGCCTCGTCGGCAGTCACGTGCTCGACCTCCTGCTCGCCGACAACGAATGGACGCATGTCGTCACGCTGGGGCGCCGCACCGCCCCGCTACGGCACGACAAGCTGGAGCAGCGCATCCTGGATCTCGGCGCGGTCGAGGCCGTGAGCGATCTACCGCATGGCGACGACGTCTTCTGCTGTCTCGGAACCACGATCAAGCAGGCCGGATCGCGGGAGGCGTTTCGCCGTGTCGATCACGACTTTGTCGTCGGGCTGGCGCGCGCGGGCTTGCGCGCGGGCGCGAAGCAGTTCTTGCTGGTCAGTGCGATCGGCGCCGATCCCGAATCCCGCGTCTTTTACAGCCGCGTGAAAGGCGAGGCAGAGGCCGCGGTTCGGAAGCTCCCCTACCGGGCGACCCAGCTGTTTCGCCCCTCCCTGCTCCTCGGCCAGCGCGGGGAGTTCCGACTCGGCGAGCGCAGCGCGATGCTCGCTGCTCCGCTGCTGTCGCTGCTCCTCGTGGGCAGGCTGCGCCGCTATCGTCCGATTCAGGCCGCCACCGTCGCGCGGGCGATGGTCACCCTCGCGCGCGAAGCGCCGCGGGGACCGAACGTCTTCGAATACGACGCGATGGTCGCGCACGCATGACCGCCGATCCGTTCCTCGCGGCCGCGATCGCGGAGGCCCAGCAGGGCCGGCGCGAGGGCGGAATCCCGATCGGCGCGGTGATCGTGTCCGGCGGGAAGGTCATCGGGCGCGGCCACAATCGGCGCGTCCAAAAAGGCAGCGCGGTGCTGCACGGCGAGATGGACGCGCTCGAGAATGCGGGGCGGCAGAAGGCGGCCGTGTATCGCGACGCAACGCTGTATACCACGCTGTCGCCGTGCGCCATGTGCAGCGGCGCGATTCTCCTTTACGGAATTCGCCGCGTCGTCATCGGGGAAAACCAGACGTTTCGCGGGGAGGAAGAGCTACTGTCGAGCCGCGGCGTCGCACTCGAGGTGCGCCAGGACCAAACCTGCATCCGCATGATGGCCGAGTTCATCCGGACGCACCCCGAGCTGTGGAACGAGGACATAGGTGTCTAACGAGCCCGGCCGCGGATTCGCTAGCTTATTCGCAATGCTCCCGCTCTGGATCCTTCTGGTACAGACCCCTGCCCTTTCGCCCGGAAACCACGACCTGTCATTGCGCTTCGGCGACCGCACCCGGCGTTATACCGCGCACCTGCCGCCCCAGGTGCGCGAGGGGCAACCCCTGGCGGTCGTGCTCAGCTTCCACGGCGGAGGAGGAACGGCCAAAGCCCAGCAGGACTACGCACAGATGGACCCTGTGGCGGACCGCGAAGGCTTCATCGTCGTGTATCCCGAGGGCACAGGAAGACTGCGTCGGCGCCTGCACACCTGGAATGCGGGCAGCTGCTGTGGCTATGCGCACGACCACGAGGTGGATGACGTCGGCTTCATCCGCGCGCTGCTCGACGATCTGGCGCGACAGGCACCGGTCGATGCTCACCGTATCTATGCGACGGGACTATCGAACGGCGCGATGATGTCGTACCGCCTGGCCGCGGAGTTGGGCGACCGCATCGCGGCGATCGCCCCGATCGCGGGCGGGATGGTCGTGGACTCGATCCGCTCGCCGCGGCCGGTGCCGATCATGCACTTCCACAGCATCGACGATCCGCGCGCGACCTACACCGGCGGCCTCGGTCCGCCGTTCCCGTTCACGAACGTTCGCGTGGTGCAGCCGGTCATGGATAGCGTGATCGCCCATTGGGTCGCATTTGATCGCTGCCCGAGCACCCCGGCGGTCGGTGAGACGATTCATGGCCGGCCGGGATCGCCGAGCGCGACGCACACGGCCACGCCGTACCGCTACGGGCCATGCGCGGACGGCAGCGAATTCGTGTTGTGGAAGCTGACGGGAGCCGGCCATGTGTGGCCCGGTGCGGGAGTGCAATCCTGGCAGCGGTACGTTGGACCGGCGACCGACGTGATCGGCGCCGATACGTTGATGTGGCGTTTCTTCCAGCGGTTCAGCTTACCCACGCAACCATAGGATCGTGCATCCCATGCGGATTACACTCTTGCCCTTACTGACCCTCGTCGCGGCAACACCGCTCGCAGCCCAAGCGAGCCGTCTCGACGCCGAAGTCGACCGCCGAGCTGTCCAGGTGCAGAGCAAAGTCATCGCGTGGCGGCGGGACATTCACGCCCACCCCGAGCTCTCCAACCGCGAGACGCGGACCGCCGAGCTGGTCGCGCAGCACCTGCGCACCCTCGGCATCGAAGTGCGGACCGGCGTCGCGCACACCGGTGTCGTCGGCGTGCTGCGCGGCGGCCGGCCCGGGCCCGTCGTCGCACTACGCGCCGACATGGACGCCTTGCCGGTGACGGAGGAAGTCGACGTGCCGTTCGCATCCAAGGTGCGTGCGACCTACAACGGCCAGGAGGTTGGCGTGATGCACGCCTGCGGCCACGACGCGCACACCGCGATGTTGATGGGAGTCGCGGAAGTGCTGGCGGGAATGCGACAAGAATTGCCCGGCACGGTGAAGTTCATTTTCCAACCCGCGGAGGAAGGCCAGCCGGCGGGCGAGACGGGTGGCGCGGAGGAGATGATCGTCGAAGGGGCGTTGGAGAACCCGAAACCCGCGGCGATCTTCGGCCTGCACGTCTTTCCCTATCCGACCGGCGAGATTCGTTACCGCCCCGGCGCCACGATGGCCAGCGCCGACGCGTTTCGGATCATCGTGCACGGGCGCCAGACGCACGGCGCCCTCCCCTGGGCCGGCATCGATCCGGTCGTGATCGCGTCGCAAATCGTGCTCGGGCTTCAGACGATCGCGAGCCGACAGATCGACGTCACCGCGGCGCCGGCCATCGTCACGGTCGGCGTCATCAACGGCGGCGTGCGCTACAACATCATTCCGGACAGCGTCGTGATGGTCGGCACGATCCGGGCGTTCGATTCGGGCGTGCGCCGCGATATCCACGACCGCGTGCGGCGCACCGCCGAGTCCATCGCGCAGAGCGGCGGAGCATCGGCGACCGTCACGATCGACACCGGCGCCGCCGTGACGTACAACGATCCCGCATTGACGGAACAGGCGCTTCCCACGCTGCGTGACGTGGCAGGGACGAGCCACGTCGCCCTCGCACCCCCGATCACCGCCGCGGAAGACTTCTCCCGCTATCAGCAGCGCATTCCGGGCGTCTTTTTCTTTCTGGGGATCACGCCGCCGGGAACCGATCCCGGCAAAGTGGCGCCGAATCATTCGCCGCGCTTCTACGTCGACGAGGCCGCGCTGCCGGTAGGGGTGCGCGCCCTCGCTCACCTGGCGGTGGACTATCTCAGCCGTCGCCAGTAGACAAACACGTCATCGGTCATCAGTCATCGGTTTTCGCGATGATTTGATGTGGCGGCGCAAGCACGAGGTTAGGTGCCCACCGACAGGTCACTAATTTCGGAAGGTCGTCTCACCTTCGAGGGGTTGTGCAGCCATTTCGGAAGCTGGTTGTTTGGCAGATAGCACACGAACTCGCGTTGGAACTGTACAAAGTCACAAAGAGCTTTCCTGCGGACGAACGGTACGGGTTAACCTCGCAGATTCGACGTTCCGCAGCGTCCATTTGCGCCAATCTTGCCGAAGGTTGCGGGCGTCAAACTCGGCGTGACTTTGCGCGATTCGCTTACATTGCGTTGGGATCAGCCAGTGAATTGGAGTACCACCTGCTCATGGCTGCAGATCTCTGCATCTTGACTGCAGACAGCTACCTGCCGCTGGAGAGAGCCGTTACTCAGGTGAAACGAATGCTCACAGGCCTGATTCGACGACTGATGACCGATCACCGATGACCGAGTCCGTTCGATTAGACAAGTGGCTCTGGGCCGCGCGGTTCTACAAGACTCGTGGGTCGGCGGCAACGGCAGTGAGCGGCGGCAAGGTCCACGTGAACGCCAGCCGCGCGAAGCCGGCCAAGCACGTGCACGTGGGCGATGAGCTGCGTGTGCGGCTCGGTCCTTACGACTGGTTCGTCACGGTACGCGCGGTGACGGAGCGTCGGGGAAGCGCGAAGGAAGCGCAGCTGCTGTACGACGAATCGCCCGAAGGCCGCGCGGCGCGCGAGCGGCTCGCGGAAGCCCACAAAATCGCGCCGGCCCCCTCCTATCAAGGCAAGGGCCGGCCGACCAAAAAAGACCGCCGCAAACTAGAGCTTCTCGAGCCGGACGTTTCCTGAGCCGGTTTCGACCGACAGTCTTGCCTTCCCGTCGCCCATGATTCCCGTGACATGATCGTGCTCGATCCGGCGAACCTGTAACGTCAGACCGCCGAGATCGATGTCACCGCTCCCCGTGTCGAGGTCCACCTCGGCGCCGAGCGTCGGCGGGACCTTCAGGGTGACGTCACCGGACCCGGTCTCGATGTGCACCGAGCGGAACGTCGCCACGAGCGCGACGTCGACATCCCCGCTGCCCGTTTCGAACGACAAGTCATCGCCTGACGATCCAGTCGCGTCGATGCTGCCGGAGCCCGTCTCGACGTGCATGGTGGACGCCTTCCCGTCGGTCAATGTCACGTTGCCGGAGCCGGTGTTGAGACGCAGGCTCGATCCCTGGGCGCCGGCGACCGTGATGTCACCCGAGCCGGTCTCCAGATCGATGTCGCCCGACGCGGTGCGGAGATCGACGTTGCCGGACCCGGTTCCGATGCGGAGCGAGCCGCGCGTGCGATCGGCGGCGACGTCCGCCGAAGCCACCGACACGCGAATCGCGCCGTCGACGTTGGTGAGGAAGGTTTTCCCGACGCCCAGGTGCAATGCGATGTTCTTGCCGGCCGGAAGGCTGACGCGTAGGTCGGCATAGGCCTCGAGTCCATCGCGCCCGCGTCCGGTGATCCGCACCTCGTGTCCCTCGCGGGACCAGCGGCCGCGGCGATCGTGATTGTCGTTGTCGTCGCCGAACGTGCCATCGTCCCGGACGTACAGCGTGGTGTTCCAGCCGCGGCCCCATTGCGGCATGGAGATGACGTCGTCCGGATAGATGATCCGCAGCGTCTCGCGGCCGCGCAGCGGGCCCGATTGAATGTCGAGCTTCGCGGCGTCCGCGCCGCCGCGTGTGATTTCGACGACGACGTCGCTCCCCGAGCCGGCTTCGACCCGCAGCTCGCCGACGAGGTTGTACACGGCAACCGAATCGCCTTTGAGGACGTAGCGTGTTTGGGATGTCTGTGCGGCAGCGGGAATGGTGACGATTGCAACGAGGGTGAGCAGCGTCAGCGAGCGTGCGATCATAGCGGCTCCACAAGGAGTTGGCTCAAGTTGGATAGCGAAACAGGTACAAGGGTTGCAGCTTTGAACCCTATGGAAGATTGGCTGCTTTGGTTTCTACTGGCGATCGGCCTGTTTGTCGGGGAGATGTTCACGGCCGGCTTTTGGCTCGCCTGTCTCGCCGTTGGGGCGGGTGTCGCCGGGATCGTGGGGCTGATCCCCGGCCTCGGATTCGTGGCCCAGGGCATCGCCTTCGCCACGGCGAGCATCGTCAGCATGGCGGGGCTGCGTCCCCGCCTGATGCGCTACTTCCAGCTCGGCCCCGGGTCCGAGCTGCGCACCGGCGTGGACGCGCTGCTCGGCAAGACCGGCATCGTGACGGAGCGCATCGGACCGGGATCGACGGGCCGGGTCAAGGTGGACGGCGAGGATTGGCGCGGCGCGTCGTCGGACGCCACGGTCATCGAGCCCGGCACCCAGGTCACGATCATTCAGGTGGACGGCACGACCCTCATGGTCGAAAAGGAGATGTAAGCAGATGGGTCCTGGCACAATACTCGTGGCCGCGGTCGCCTTCGGCGTCATCGTATTGATCTCGAAGAGCATTCGCGTGGTGCAGCAGGCACAGACGATGATCATCGAACGGCTCGGCAAGTATCACAAGACGCTCGCGTCGGGGATCAATTTCGTGCTGCCCGTGATCGACCGGCCCCGCGCCGTGGACTGGCACCAGACGATCATCACGCCCGCGGGCGACAGCTACTCGCGCCGCTTCCGCACCGAGCGCATCGACCTGCGCGAGACGGTGTACGTCTTCCCGCGCCAGAACGTGATCACCAAGGACAACGTCGTCGTCGAAATCGACGCGCTGATCTATTCGCAGATCACCGATCCGGTGCGCGCGACCTACGAAATCGCGAACCTGCCCGACGCGATCGAGAAGCTGACGCAGACGACGCTGCGCAACGTGATCGGCGAGATGGAGCTCGACCACATCCTGTCGTCGCGCGACACGATCAACGCCAAGCTGCGGGCGATCCTGGATGAGGCGACGCACAAGTGGGGCTCCAAGGTCAGCCGCGTGGAGCTGAAGGACATCAACCCGCCGCGCGACATCCGCGACGCGATGGAGAAGCAGATGCGCGCCGAGCGGGAGCGGCGCGCGACCATCATCACCGCCGATGCCGAGCGGCAATCGCGCATCCTTTCGGCGGAAGGCATTCGGCAGTCGGAGATCAACACCGCCGAAGGCGACAAGCAGGCGAAGATCCTGCACGCCGAGGCGGAAGCGGCGGCGCGGCTCAAGGTGGCCGAGGCCGAGGCGCAGGCCATCGAGCGCATCACGGCGGCGATCAAGGGCACGGGCGGCGACCCGGCGCAGTATCTGATCGCCATCCGGTATATCGAAACGCTCAAAGAGATGGTCTCTGGCCAGAACAACAAAGTTGTCTACATGCCGTACGAGGCCACCGGCGTGCTTGGGTCGCTTGGCGGAATTCGGGAGATGCTGGCGCCGGGCCCGTCCGACAAGAAGGCGTGAACCCGCTCACTCAGCTCTCCGAAGAAGAACGGATGTTTCAGAGCGCGGTGCGCGACTTCGCGGAAAGCGAGGTCCGCCCGCGCGTGCACGCGATGGAGCAGGCCGCGCAGCTCGACGCCACGCTCATTCCCAAATTTTTCGAGCTCGGCCTCATGGGGATCGAGATTCCCGAGGTCCATGGCGGGGCGGGCGGATCTCTTTTCATGACCGTGCTCGCCGTGGAGGAACTGTCGGCCGTCGATGCTTCGGCCGCCATCTTCGTCGACGTCCAGAACACCCTCGTCAACGCGCTGCTCCTCAAGTGGGCATCCGACGACGTCAAGCGCCGGTATCTGCCCCGCCTCGCCGCCGATCTGGTGGGTGCGTACGCGCTGTCCGAGGCCGCCTCGGGATCGGACGCGTTTGGGTTGCAGACCAAAGCGACACAGCGGGGTGACAAGTGGATTCTCGACGGCCGCAAGTTGTGGATCACGAACGGCGCGGAGGCTCACCTCTTTCTGGTGTTTGCTAATGTAAACATGAGTAAGGGTTATAAAGGCATCACGGCGTTCGCGGTGGAGCGCGGATTCAAGGGCTTCAGCGTCGGCAAGAAAGAAGACAAGCTCGGCATCCGCGCTTCATCCACGGCGGAGTTAATTCTCGATCACTGCGAGGTGCCGGCGGCAAACGTCGTCGGCGAGGTCGGTGTCGGTTACAAGGTCGCCATCGAGACGCTGAACACCGGGCGGATCGGGATCGGCGCGCAGATGATCGGGATCGCGCGCGGCGCGCTGAACGCGTCGCTCAAGTACGTGAAGGAGCGCCAGCAGTTCAACAAGCCGATCGCCGAGTTCCAGGGCGTCCGGTTCCAGCTGGCGCAGGCCGCGACCGAGCTTGAGGCGGCGCGGCTGATGGTCTACAACGCCGCCCGGCTCGAAGACGCCGGCGAGTCGTACACGAAGGAGGCGGCAATGGCGAAGTTGCTGAGCTCGCAGGTTGCCGAGCGCGTGACGTCGCTGGCGGTCGAGCTGTTTGGCGGGTACGGTTATACCAAGGAGTATCCGGTCGAGAAGTTCTACCGGGATGCGAAGATCGGGACGATTTACGAAGGCACGAGCAACATGCAGCTCAATACGATTGCCAAGCTGTTGCTGGTGTGACCGCAATCACATATTGGGACTCTTCTATGGCGTAGGATGAAGCCCTTCACGGAGGTTCCTGATGAGACGCATCCTGCTCCTTACGTTGCTCACCTCGCTTGTCGGCGCACCGGCAATCGCTCAAGGGCGCGGTCCCAAGAAAGAGTTCGTTGTGCCCCAGAGCCGCGCCGTGATCGTCACGCGCGACGTCCTCGGGCGTCAAGGCTTTGAGGTGATCAGGATCGAACACGTGGGGAACGACCAAGTTGTGTACTACCGTCGCGGCAACATGGGGCGCGGCAAGGGAAAAGGACCGCCGCTCAAGCTGATCATTCGGCGCGTGGAGAACCGAGTCGTGTTCGTGGACGCGCCGGATGCGGTGCTGGTGGATATCAATGTGAGGCTGAAGTTGTAGCGCCTCGCAGCCAACCCATGGCTCGGCCACTCTCGCGCGAATCCTTACGGGACTCTCACAGACACGGGCGATGGCGGGATCACCGCGCTGGCCTGGGCGACCGTGAGCGCGGAGCGTGCTGGTGAGTCTCTGGAAGGTGTCGGACGAGGCGACCTCGATACTGATGAAGCTAGTTCTACACGCGCTGCGGCGAGCGCAGGAGGATCTGCGGCCGCGCAAGGGATTCAGTGAGCCCAAGTACTGGACGGCGTTTCAGCTCGTTGGCGCGCGGTGAGTGGCCTCGCTCACGGTTGCAGGGTGTTTGAATACTGAATCGTCGCCCAGCCGCTCGGGCCGTTGTCCATGAAGAAGTAGCCGTTCAGCTCGTCCAGTAGCCCGTCGTACTGCGTCCCATTGGCGTAGCGCACTCGGAACGTGATGAGACCAGGGTTATATGTGACGAGCGAGAAGGTGCACGTCGTGCTCTCGACGCCGTCGTAGTAGAGACGGCAGGTGCCACCGGAATAGAACCGGAACGCGCGGGTATGGGGGAGGCTGTTCGAGTCGTACCATACGCCGCTCCACAGCCGACTGGCGCTGAAATTCGTCAGGATCTGCGCGATTGTCGGGTTGTCGATCGTGATCGTGCCGGTGACGCCCGAGACCTGGGTGAATGGGCCGGGATAGATGTACAGCTCGTAGGGGTAGTTCCCGTCCCAATAACCGGTCGCTGCTCGGAGTTGGTGGGTGCCCGGTGTGAGCGCCACTTCGTAGTAGTATCCCGGCGCGATGCCGGTGCCCGGCACCGTTATGTACTGCGTCCCGTCGATGGCCAGCGAAATGACCGCCCACACCGCGTTGTTTTGGAACCGGGTCGTGGAGATGACCGTGCCCGCCACGGCCGTGGCCGTGTTCGAGTAGGCGGACTTCGTCGTGGTGCCTATGTAGGCGCGCACCCGATAGGTATAGCTCGTTCCGTTCGTGAGCCCCGTGTTTTGGTAGCTCTGAACGTTCATTCCCACCGTCGTCAGCAGCGCAAAGGTCGAACATCCCACGCCGGAACAGCGCTCGATCTCGAAACCTGTCTCCGTGGACGAGCGGTCCACCCACGCCAGGTTGATCTGCGTGGGCGAGATGGTGGTCGCGGTCAGCGACGTCGGGCCGGGGAATATCACGATCTGCGGGGTCGTGCCGTCGGCGGTGTTCGAGTATGCGGAGTAACCCGCCGTGTTATGGGCCCTCACCCGATACCGGTATGTGATGGGTGAGCCGAGCCCGGTGTTTTGGTACGTCGTTATGTTGGCGTTCACCGAGGCGATCTGCGTGAAGGTCGTGCAGCCGCTGCCGGTGCAGCGCTCGATCAGGAACTCACTCTCATTGGTCGAGTTGTCGATCCAGCTCAGGTCGATCTCGGCGCTCGAAATGACGTTCGTCGCGAGGGAGGACGGAGCGAGGGGCAGCGTTTGCGGGGTGATCGCACTGGCGGTATTGGAATAGCCCGATTGCGCCAGCGCGTTATAGGCCCGCACCCGGTAGCTGTAGCTCGTGTTCGAGAGGAGGCCCGTGTTCTGATAGGTCGTGCTGTTCGCGCCGAGCGTGGTAATCTCGACGAACGTCGTGCACGAGCCTCCGAGGCAGCGTTCGATCTGGAAGCCGTCCTCGGTCGTCGCGTTGTCCGTCCAGCTCAGGTTGATCTGCGAGCTCGAAACGGCCGTCGCGAGGAGGTTCGTCGGCGCAGCCGGTGCCGTCAGTGAAGTCGTCGCAGTGGCCGTGTTCGAGTAGGCCGAGCTCCCCGCCCCGTTATTGGCCCGCACCCGGTAGCTGTAGCTCGTCGACGCCGCGAGCCCCGTGTTGGAGTACGTCGTCACGTTCGACCCCACGGTCGCGATCTGCGTAAACGCCGTGCACCCCGCCCCGCTGCAGCGCTCGATCTGGAAGCCGTCCTCATTCGTCGCGTTGTCCGTCCAGCTCAGGTTGATCTGCGAACTCGAGACCGCCGTCGCGAGGAGGTTCGTCGGCGCAGCCGGTGCCGTCAGGGAAGTCGTCGCGGTGGCCGTGTTCGAGTAGGCCGAGCTCCCCGCCCCGTTATTGGCCCGCACCCGGTAGCTGTAGCTCGTCGACGCCGCGAGCCCCGTGTTGG
>Ga0137372_10000247_pt1 | contig 47273 bp, 33 predicted proteins | sample SagtaG_6_FD_104911 | JGI IMG/M metagenome (GOLD analysis project Ga0137372, IMG submission 104911) | Vadose zone soil microbial communities from Sagehorn Ranch, Mendocino, California, USA - Sage1_R_60_16 metaG | ecosystem: Environmental > Terrestrial > Soil > Vadose zone | place: USA...
GATTCTCAAATCCAGTATCCGATGCGCTTTGCGGCGAGTCATGGCTTCCGGGATGTACAGACGTGGCCGATAGATCGGGACGGCACTGATCTCAGCATCATCAAGAATCACACCAAGGGGCCGGTCTCGCTCTTTGTTCACGGCAGCCGCGAACCTTTTATGGGAGTTTGGAACCCGCACACCAATACCGGCAGCGTACATTACGCCGACTTCGCTCAACTACCGGCAAAAAAGATTTGGTCTTGGGGGTCGGATGCCGATGGTCTCGACTGGCGCAAGGCTCTATCGGACAACAACAGTGCGTACGTCGAGATTCAGGCGGGATTGTTTCGCAATCAGGAAACTTATGCCTTCCTCGAGCCCCGTCAAACGATCAGCTTTTCTGAGTTCTGGATGCCGGTGCGAGAGATCGGAGGAATTTCCAGAGCGAATCTTGCCGGCATAGTCAACCTGAGTCGCCGCGAAAACACTCTGGTTACCGGCCTGAATGTGAATCAAGTTTTGCCCGGCGCAAACGTGCGCATCACATCCGGAGATCAGAAAGTATTTGAGGAGAATGTTGACCTCACGCCTGAGCGCACTTGGTCTCACTCGATTCCGAACGCCGATCCGCAACAGAAATACACGTTCGAACTGCGGGATGGTAAGCGAGCAGTTCTCTTGCGACAGGCCGAAGGCGAATATGATTGGACTCCGATCGAGGAAATCCATGTTGGACCACAGGACTCATATCGCATTCCTGAGCCCGCAAATCGTACGGAAGATGACTGGCTCCAGCTTGGAAACCAGCAGGAACTGAATGGCCGGCTGCTGGAGGCCTTGCAGACTTACCAGGACGCAATCGCAAGATTTCCGGAAAGTTTCGAAGTGCGCAAAGCCGCGGGGCGTTTGTGTGTGAGTTTGCTGCGGTACGAAGAAGCCAGGAAATACCTTGCACCCGTTCACGCGCGTGACACGTCCGATGCCGAGATTTCCTACTACCTTAGCATCGCGTATGAGGGGCTTGGACAGAATCGCGACGCCCGCGAATCTTACGAAGCGGCATACCGGATGCCCGCGTTCCGTGCGGCAGCGGCATTGCGGCTTGCTGAATTGTCTGCTCGGGAAGGGAAGCTCGATCAAGCCGAGTCTTATTTAGAGGAAGCCCAGCGCATTTCGCCCGATGATCTTCGCACAGCCGAGGAATTGGTTGCGGTCGGCCGCGCCGCGGGAAAAAAACAGCAGGCGGAAAAATTGGCTGAGCCATGGTTGGCTCGTTTCCCGCAACAATACTTTTTGCTCGAAGAGACTGGCAAATCGGACTTGCATCACCTTGGAAACGATGCCGAGCGCGTGTTGAACGTGGCATCTCAGTACATCCGGCTTGGGCTTTATTCCTCGGCTCTTGCAGTCCTGTCTCGTAGCTATCCAGTTGCGGTTTCGGACGAAAGCGAACCCGGCTCTCTCCCTCCTCAGAAGGATCCGATGGTCGCGTATTTTCGCGGCTACTGCCGTGAAAAACTCGGACAGTCGGGGTCGGATGATTTCACCGCGGCTTCCAGACTTTCTACCGAATACGTTTTTCCCAGCCGTGCAGAAGATATTGAAGTGCTGAAAGCCGCGCTGCGGGCCAATCCACAGGACGAAAACGCGCATTATCTCCTTGGAACGCTCTACTTCTCGCGTGGACTGACAAATGACGCTCTTGATCAGTGGGAGCATGCGCGCAGGGTCAATCCTAAGATCCCCGTTCTTCATGCCAGCTTGGGACGAGCTCTCCTGCATGTGAAAAATGATCCTGAGGGAGCTCTGAATGTTTTCAAGGAAGGGCTGGCCGCTGACTCTGTTAATGTCGAGCTCTACCGTGGAATAGATCAAGCATTGAGCATCTTGCGACGTCCACCGCGGGAGCGAGTTGCGGCTCTAGAGCAGTATCCGGACCGCGCTAACATGCCATCGCACCTCGTATATGAGCTCATCCTGAACTTAGCTGAGTCTGGTGACTACGATCAAGCCCTTTCCCTGTTTCACAATCGCTTCTTTCAGCGCGAGGAAGGTGGCACTAATGTTCGTGACGTGTGGCTGGAGGTGCAGTTGCAGCGGGCAATGTCTCTGGCCCATCACGGCCAGTGCTCAGAGGCCGTCCACGTCGCGGAGCATCTTGCCGACAAAATTACAGATCTAGCGTTTACTCACGACGGTCTTGAGTCGCTCCTCCGCCCGGCAAGAATCAGCTACCTGGTAGGGAACCTCTATCGCACATGCAATCTGCCGGAAAAGGCACAGGCAAGTCTCAAGCATGCCACCGAGCAATCGAATCTGGAAGACGGTGTCTGGTCATGGAAGGCTTCACAGGAACTGCCAGGCTTCCACCAGGATGCAGGAAAACAACAACTGGAACAAATACTGCAACGCGCGAGGAGCACTAGCGAGATCAGTTCGAGGACTGGCTGGTGGCTCTACAACACCGCGCTGCTCGATCGTGCTCTGGGACGCACGGCACAGTCGGAGGCGGAATTCCGCGATGCGCTTCTGTTTCCCGATCAAATGTTGACTTACCACCTTACCCGGCTCGCGATATCGAACAATAATCCGTGAAAACTACGAAGGGCGTGATGTCGCAGCGGTCAGTTTGGTCTCGACTGGCACCCGTCCAGATGCTTTCACGAACCCCAGTGACACGCTGATCAAGAGAGTAAAGCCGGCGAACCAGAGGATGGTAGCTCGCTGGCCCGAAGGCACCGTAAATAAGAGGATGAGACTGAGCAACGCGATGCACGCGATCGCGCGGCTGAGGAACCGGAATACTTCCCCAGTGAAATCCGGCGAGTCTCTCAATTCTGTGTCCACGTCCACGGGAGTGTTCAGATTTCTGAATAGACGTGCCCGGCCCGGATTGTCGCCGTGATCAAACAAGCCGCTAACGAAAAATACCGCGAACGATGCCGGAATAATGATTGCCACCTGCTGAATCAGCGACCAATGAAAAACGAACGCACCCAGAATTCCGAGGAACAGTCCGGTCAGAAAGGACGCCATTCCCGACCACGCCGGTGTACGACGAACAACAAGCCCGAGCAGAGCAGGCGGTCCGTATGCTAACGACATCAATGTGTTGAAAGTCAGCATGATCTGAAATACGCTTTTTCCGCTCGCCGCCATAACCACTGCCATAATGGTCGTGGTTCCTCCAACCAATAGCGTAGTAATCCAGCCTACCAGGAGCAGTTCTCGGTCACCCGCACTCGTTCGGATCAGCCTCTGATAAACGTCCTTCGACAAGATTGCGGATTTGAGATTGAACTGGGCCGAGAGATTGGCCATGGTAGCGCTGAACATCGCCGCCAGCATTACTCCGATCAGCCCATGGGGAAGCAGTGTCAGACTGGCGACTGCGTAGGCCGCTTCGCTGGGGTTCGCGAGCGACGGCCACACGCTGCGCAAGTCTGGATAAAGAACACGCATCGCCATTGGTGGTATGAACCACAAGAATGCGCCGGCGAAAAACAGCACGCAACAAAGCAACGCAACGCGACGCGCCGAGCGTTCGTCATCCACACTGAAGTACCGCTGCGCCATTGCACTGGTGTTGTAGCCAAACGACACCATGATGGTCCATGAAAGCAGATAGATCCATCCGAATTCTCCGGAGACAGATAGCGTCTTCATCCCAGCCGGAAGCGAATGTATTAACCCGCCGACCCCGCCGACCCGTGCAAGCGATGTAATGACGAGTACGAGGCAAAACGGCATCAGGATCGAGGCCTGTAGAAAATCGGTCATAACGACTGCCCACAATCCGCCCACGACGCAATAGAAAACGATCAGTGCGCCGGCGCCGATGATCGTCCAAGTCACGGGAAAGCCACATGCGGAAGAAACGAACAGGCTTAAGCCATAAAGTGTGCTGGCGCTGGTGAATAACTGAAAGGCTATCGTGACCCAGGAAAACGTCTGATGGGTGACGGGATTGAATCGGTCCGAAAGGTACTCCATCACCGTTGTGACACGGCTTCGACGCCATCGTCTTGCAAATACGAAATATCCGAGCAGGAAACTGGCGGCATTTCCAACGTAGAGTCCCGTCGCGGCTATCCCTGCGCGATATGCAACGCCGGCAGCGCCAGTAAACGTCCATGCGCTGAAACCGGACATAAAGCAGCTAAGACCAGCGACCAACCATGGAATCCTGCTCCCTCCTCGAAAATATTCAGCCGCCCCTCGGTTGAAGCGCATTACATAGAGGCCCACGACAACCATCAACAGCCCATACAGGACGATCACCACATAGTCGATTGAATTTGCACTGCTCATGGTCTTCGTCGGCGTCTCCGGCCCGCCCAGGCTTTCTTATACTGTCTTTTTCATTCGATTGGAAGCGAATAATAAATAAACACAACTATTCGTAGGCCAAAGGATGGTAGACTGTGTGCCGCCATGCGGCAGCGGATCATGATCTCTGCTGGGAAGGACTTGTTCGAATCTTTTTTTTCTCGCGACCACCAAGCGCGATTGACTCGCTTGTTCGATTGGGAAATGGATGGCGCGCGCTCCGCAAGTCCGGGGTTCAATCGCAAGCTTGCTGTCGCCAACGCCCTTATAACCACGTGGGACAGCCCTCGATTTGATGACAAGTCGTTAGATATTGCTCCTAAGCTGCGCATGATCGCCCACTGTGGCGGCGAGGTGAAATCGCGTTTCGCCTCTCCATTGTTCGACCAACTGACCATCACGAATGCAGCAGGTCCCATGGCTTTCGCAACGGCGGAACTTGGTGCTGCTCTCGTTCTGTATTGTGCCCGGAATATCGATCACTATCGGGAGGAGCTTCGGAAAAGCTCAAACCGGATCTACAAGCAGGCTCACGCGCACGGCACCACCGAGTATATTGTGGGCCGCGAAGTGGCCATGATCGGGTTCGGCCGGATCGGACGAGCACTTGTGGACTTATTGCGCGGGTTCGACTTGCGCTGGAGCGTTTACGATCCATTTGCTCCGCGGTCGTTAGCCAGGGACTATCCCATAGCGTTCCGTGAACTGAACCCGTTACTCCGGCGTGCCGACCTCCTGGTTCTGACCGCGGCACTGACTGAGCGAACGCGCGGAATGTTGAGTCCCAAGACGCTGGCTCTAATGCCGGATGGCGCGACAATCATAAACATTGCTCGAGGTGGCTTGATTGATCTTTCTGCATTGACTGTTGAAGTTCGCCGCAAGCGCCTGCGCTGCGCCCTGGACGTGAGCGATCCGCTGGAACCGCTGCCCGTGAATCATCCACTGCGAAACTTGGCCGGATCAATTGTCACGCCACATATTGCCGGCAGCGGCCGCCACGTACGCGCCGAAATCGCGGACACGGTGATCAATGATCTGGAAAAGTTTTTTAAAGGTAAGCGCGTGCAGAATCGGGTCTCACGCTCAATGCTAGAGCGGATGACATGAAGATGTGTTTTTCAACTTTGGCATGTCCCGAGTGGACCTTGGATCAAGTTCTAGATATAGCGCATAGCTCGGGTTACGATGCGATCGAACTTCGGTTTCTCGAGGGCGAGGACTCGTTGTGGAAACTGCCGGCATTTCAGGGCTCCGCTCTGCAGACCGCAAAGCGAAAGATTGTGGATCGCGGGCTGTCCGTCGCTTGTGTGGGCACGAGCTGCCGTTTTCACTCAGCCGACGCGACGGAAAGAGCTCGATGGGTAGATGAAGGAGTCCGCATGGCGGAACTTGCGAACGCGCTCGGAGCTCCTGGCATTCGCGTATTCGGAGACAAGATTCAGCCCGAAGCCGATCGGAACTCAACCAGGGGTTGGATCGCTGAGGGAATTGGAGAACTTGCCGCAAGAACAGAGGCAGAAGATATCGAGGTCTGGCTTGAAACCCACGGAGATTTCGCCTCCTCGCATGAAACGATGGCCATCATCAAGAAATCGGCTCGTCAGGCTCTTGGCGTCGTCTGGGACCCAGCCAATGCCTTTACCGATGGCGAGGAAGCGCCGCCCAAAGCCATTGAAGAATTTGGCCGGGCTCTGCGGCACGTACATTTACGCGATCTTAATAACACAGATGGTGAGTGGAAGCCGGTGCTTACGGGGGAGGGGAAGTTTGCACTGCGCGAAATCCTCGCGGAGCTTCGCAGGGTGAAGTACGAACGCTTTGTTTCATTTGAATGGGAGAAGAAATGGCGCCCGGAGCTGGCAGAGCCCGAGATAGCGATCCCGCACTTTGCGAAATGGTTGCGGCAGCACTCGAACGGCGAATGATTGCGATGCAAATTTCGGTTGAGCACATGCGGACGCTTCGCCCGGACGATATGGCGGCTGCCATAGAACTGTCGAGTCTCGCGGGGTGGAACCAGACTGCTGACGACTGGCGCATGCTGCTGGACCTTGCACCCGCAGGCTGTTTTGCCATCGAATCTGACGGTCAGTTGGTCTCGACCACCACAGTTGTGTGCTATGGGAAGCGGCTTGCATGGATCGGAATGGTCCTGACGAGTCCTGAATTTCGAGGGCGTGGGTTCGCGCGCCGCTTGCTTGCGCATGCTTTGGATTATGCAAACTCGTTGGGTATCGAAACCGTAAAGCTGGATGCAACAGATCAAGGAAAGAAGCTTTACGAGAAATTCGGATTTCATCCGGAGCAGTCCATCGAGCGATGGATGCTTCCGGGAGCATCAAACACTGCATCGGCGGGTGCTTCTTCGCGGCCTCCGCGATATTCACCTGCGCTGGATCTCGATGCCGTATCCGCAGACCGCACTGACATGCTGGAACACCTTGCCCGCAGAAGTCAGGTCTACAGCCATTCCAAGGCTTTCTTATTTGCCAGGCCGGGTCGGACTACTGCCTATCTCGGGCCGTGTCTCGCCTGCGACCTGGCGGATGTGCGCGTCCTCGTCACTGAGTGCGTTCATGCTTCGCCTCACGCTAGCTGGTCATGGGATTTGTTGCCGGCGAATCACAATGCTGTGGCAATTGCTTCAGAGTTAGGTTTCAAACGGCAGCGGCACTTAACGCGCATGGCCCTCGGTAGGCCTCTGCGCGGACGAGACGACTTCATTTATGGAATCGCGGGGTTTGAGCTTGGCTGATGAAAACAATCAACACAGTTGAAGAACTCGAGGAGCAGCTTTCATGGCCCGCAGCCGCGGATATCTCCGCGATGAAGGAACTGGAAGGCGACATATTGATCTTGGGTGCAGGAGGCAAGATGGGCCCAACGCTGGCTCTTCTAGCCCGTCACGCGGCGGACGAGGCCCGCATCAAGAAACAAATCATCGCAGTATCTCGATTCGCGGACGACGAATCGCGACGCCAGCTCGACGCGCAAAATATTGAGACAATTTCCTGCGATTTGCTTGAGCCGGGTGCGCTCGGGCGCCTGCCTGATGCTAAAAACATCGTCTTCATGGCCGCTCGCAAATTTGGGACGACCGGCTCAGAACACATGACTTGGGCGATGAACACATTTCTGCCCGGTCAGGTTGCGGAGCGGTATCGCGATTCACGCATCGTGGCTTTTTCAACTGGAAATGTGTACTCGCTCAGCAAAGTGAGCGAAGGTGGTGCAGTCGAATCGGATCCAGTTGATGCACGGGGAGAATATGCACAGTCCGCACTTGGCCGCGAACGTATGTTCGAATATGGTTCTCACACCTGGGGTACCGCGGTCACAATTTTGCGCCTGAACTATGCGGTCGAACTTCGCTACGGTGTGCTGGTTGACATAGCCACGTCGGTCCTGGAGCGCCGTCCGATCGACTTGCGAATGGGGTTCGCGAACGTGATCTGGCAGCGTGACGCAAACTCGTACTGTCTTCGGTCCTTTCAGTACTGCGCCTCGCCACCATTGGTTTTGAACATCACGGGACCGGAGATGCTTTCGGTGCGCGAGATTGCCGAGGAGTTCGGCCGGCGATTCGGCGTCCAGCCAATCTTCACGTTTCAGGAGGGCGACTCGGCGGTTCTCAGTAATTCGGCGAAAGCCCATGAGTTGTTTGGCTGTCCAATAATTAGCGCCGCCGAAATCGTAGCGGCCGTCGCTCACTGGAGTGGCAGCGGAAAACCTCTGCTGAACAAGCCCACCCATTTTGCCACCCGAGATGGGAAGTTCTGATGAACGTTCGCGACAAACTTCTGTCAGGCCTCGTGATTCCCGCTCATCCTCTGGCGTTAACCGCGGAACGCAAGCTGGATGAACGGCGTCAGCGCGCATTATCGCGCTACTACTTGGCTGCAGGTGCAGGCGGCGTCGCGGTGGGGGTCCACACAACACAATTTGCCATTCGCAATCCGAAATCTGCCCTTCTCCGTCCTGTATTGGAGTTAGCTGCCGAGGAAACGCGTGACCGCGACGTTGTGAAGATTGCCGGAGTGTGCGGAAACCAGCATCAAGCCCGGCAAGAAGCTGAGCTCGCGGCCACTCTCGGTTACGACGCGGTGCTACTCAGCCTCGCCGATTTGCCTGACCAGCCAATTCCATGCCTGCTGGAACATGCCCGCTCTATAGCCTCAATCATTCCGATCATTGGGTTCTATCTACAGACCAGCGTGGGCGGATTCCCGCTCCCATACCGTTTCTGGCGCGAGCTGGCGGAAATCGAAGAGTTGGTTGCTATCAAGATTGCGCCATTCAACCGATATCAAACGCTCGACGTAGTACGCGCGGTTGCGGAATCTGGCCGCGCCCGAGAAGTCGCACTCTATACCGGCAATGATGATCACATTCTCCTCGATCTGTTAACCGAATTTGATTTTGGGGGAGATCGGATCCGATTTGCCGGTGGACTACTAGGGCAATGGGCAGTCTGGACAAAGACCGCGGTCTCTCACATCGAGCACGTGCATCGGCGCTCAAGCAGTGTTTCGGCTGAACTGCTGACTTTGGCCCAACAACTGACGGATGCCAATGCTGCCATCTTCGATCCCGCACATGATTTTCGTGGATGCATTGCGGGACTCCACGAGATTTTGCGGCGCCAAGGACTGCTTCAAGGCCGCTGGTGCCTCGATCCGAACGAAGATCTTTCTCCGGGGCAGCTCGAGGAAATTGACCGCGTTTGCAAGGCATATCCACATTTGCAGGATGATGCGTTCGTGCGGGAGCACCTGAATGAATGGCTTTCTTAAGCTTGTGATGTTCTTTTTCGCGGCTTCAGTGTCGCTGTTGGCGGCGCCGCCGACGATCTACAGCAATTGGGCGAATACCGATGTCGCCATTAACACGAACCAATCATCCGACTTTTGGCTCGGCGCGGCTTCCGTACACATGGACGAAGACCGTTCTGGGCACCACGTTCATGGGTATCGAACGGAAGTGCGGGCCCGCTGGACGAAGCAGAATCTTTACTTCTTGTTTATATGTCCATACGAGCAACTCAATCTGAAACCCAATCCCGAAACGACTACCGAGACCAATCAGCTCTGGAATTGGGACGTGGCAGAAGCTTTCATCGGCGCTGATTTCAAGGACATAAACCGCTATCGGGAATTCGAGATTTCACCGCAAGGTGAATGGATCGACCTGGATGTCGATCTGCACAAGCCGCACCACGAGGACGGTTGGACATGGAATTCAGGTTTCGAAGTTTCAGCGCGAATTGATCGCGATGCTCACGTCTGGTACGGCGCGATGCGAATTCCGTATGCCGCAATCGACGCACGTCCGGCAGCCGCCGGCAACATTCTCCGAATAAATCTTTTTCGCAGTCAGGGGCCTACCCCGAATCAACGCGAGATCACGTGGCAGGCGCCCATGGGCAAAACCTTTCACGTGCCGGAGCGATTCGGATTGCTGAAACTTGTAAAGAAAGCGCACTGAGTGCGATCCGGAATTAATCGGGCCTAGCGCGCAACAACTTGAGTCGTCTGGCCACGTTGTTTTGTTCACCTTCGAGGGGACGCCATCTCGTCTGTTCACGCGGTCCCAGCCGCTGGGGCCGCAAACAGATCAACCCCAAACCGCTGCTGCCAGCGCTCGGAAGGAGAGCTATGAAAACCAATCATGCGTTTGCCTTGAGCATTACCATACTGTGGCTAACCTCCGGAATCGCACTTTCTCAAACCGGAACTTGTGCTGGAATGACCGTAGGCCAGCTAACCAGTCTGAACGGGTTCGTGCCTTTTCAATCCAACAGTTTGTGGAACACTGACGTATCCACCGCTCCAGTCGATCCCAACTCGGCAAATTACATCAATTTCATCGGATCAACTGTGACTCTACATCCCGACTTCGGATCGGGCACCTTTCACAACCAAACGCTTGGAATTCCCTATCAAATTGTGGCGGGAGCACAGGCCAAGGTTCCGGTCACACTTGGAGCTTTTTTTGACGAGAGCGATCCTGGCCCTGAACCAATTCCCTCGAACGCTCTGATCGAAGGCTATCCCAAACCTGGCAACGGGGATCGTCACGTACTGGTATTAGAGAAGGACGGCTGCTGGCTCTACGAGCTTTACAATGCGACGCTGAAGAGTGGTAAGTGGAGCGCCGACGCGACATCCATTTGGGACATGACGATTAATGAGCAACGCCCCTACACGTGGACCTCGGCTGACGCCGCGGGATTGCCCGTCTTCGTTGGCCTGGCACGTTACGATGAAGTTGCCGCGGGCGCCATCAACCATGCATTGCGTTTCACGGTTCCTACAAGTCAGCGATCTTTCGTCCTTCCCGCAACCCACTGGGCCTCGAGCACGACCGATCCGAATGCCCCGCCTATGGGGCTTCGAATTCGTTTGAAAGCGAGCTTCAATATTTCCAGCTATCCCGCCGATGATCAAGTAATCCTGACTGCCATGAAAAAATACGGAATGATTCTGGCAGACAACGGAAGCGCAATCTTCATCAGCGGCGCACCTGACAACCGCTGGAACAACACCAACCTCAATCTGCTGAAGCAAATTACCGCGTCTAACTTCGAGGTCGTTCAGCTTGGCACGATCTACACACCGGCAAATGTCCCAACCGGACCCAATCCGACAATCAGCAGCTTCTCGGCCAATCCAACCAGCATCTCAGCAGGACAACCTGTGACCTTGAGCTGGAGCGTCTCGAACAGCACATACAATATTATTGATCCGCAAGCCGGACCAGTGCGGGGAACCAATATCGTGGTCATGCCCTCGGCAACGGCCACCTATACTCTTTCCTCCACGAACCAATTTGGGCGCTCGACTGCAACGGTTACCGTGACGGTGCACTAAGGTTACAGATCAGTTGTTGTTGGTTGGATTATCGCGGGTAGGAACTCTCGGCTGGGTTCCTATTCGCGCTTGAAATATGCCAGTCTGCTCAACAGGAAACATTATTTGCCAAACTTCGATATCACGATTGCCGGCGAACTGAATTTGGACCTGATTCTCTACGGTCTCCCCGACGAGATTCCTCCGGAGCGCGAACTCCTGGCTAGCGACATGAGGATCACGCTCGGGAGTTCGTCGGCTATCGTTGCCCACAATCTTGCAAGTCTGGGCAACAAAGTTGGATTCATCTCACGTATTGGCAATGATCAGTTCGGTCGAACTGCGCTGGATTACCTTCAACGTGCTGGAGTAGATCTATCGAAGGTTATAACGAGCGCGGATTCAGTTAAGACTGGGCTGACAGTAATCTTGCAGCGCAACGAATGGCGAAACATCTTGACGTATCCCGGGACGATCTTCGATTTGAGCATGAACGATATAGATATCGACTATCTCGCCTCGTCACGGCATTTCCATCTTTCTTCCTTTTATTTGCAAAGAAATCTGCGTTCTGACGCACCCGAGTTGCTTAAAACGATGAAAACTGCGGGGCTGACGACCTCTCTCGATTGTAACGACGATCCTGCTGGAACTTGGGAACAAGACATTATTGAAGCTTTGCGCCATGTGGATATATTCCTTCCTAATGCTCGAGAGGCCATGCAAGTCACTCGGAGCACGGATCTCGAAACCGCGGTGGAAATACTTGCAGAGATCGTCCCCTTATTGGTAGTGAAACTTGGAGCGAGGGGAGCCTTGGCACGAAGGGGTTCTGAGCAATATTTCAGCCAGGCGCTAGAAGTTGATGTCGCTGACCCGGTCGGCGCAGGCGACAGCTTCGATGCGGGCTTCATTCATGAATTCATTCGCGGAGCCGATTTGCAGACCTGTCTGTATGCGGGCAATCGCGCGGGAGCATTGTCAGCCACTCGTCCCGGCGGTACAGAAGCGTTTCGCGATCGAGAATATCGCGAGACGTTTTACCGAGAGCACTCGCATGTGCGAAATGTCTAGCCAACACTGAGGCCGTCACAACTCGTTCTTGCCGACTGCAGAAGAGCACAGCCTTTGCATACAATCGCGCAAAATATCTGCTTCCCATGGTGGCCGTCTAGGATTTTTGGGGTGCGGCAGGTCAGTCGGTATTCGGCCGCTCAAATGCAAAAATACCGCTGCAGAATGTTTGTACGCCGGAATCGGATGACGAAACGCAACATTGCCAAGATACTGCAGTGCGTCTGAGAGTTCGTAATAGGCGGCGTCTCCTTGTTCCCATAATCGGTCTCGTTCCGCAAATTTCTCTGGAGCAAAAGTGGCCAAGCCAAGCAAGTAATCGGAACCATACTCAATCATGTTGATTCCCAAATCATTTCCAGTGAAGATGCGGAAATCCGGGCGGCACGAGTCACGAAGCGCGAGACGCTTGAGTTCAAGCAGACGGTCCAGTGAGGAGTGCTTCATACCCTTTATCTCGGGAATCTCCATCAGTCCCTGTACCGTGTCGTCGTCGAAGATTTCCCCATTGGCAGCGAATCTTGGACTCAATTCGAAGGCGAGGACCTGCGGATAGCCCTGGCAAAACTCTTGGTATGACGCAACCTTCTCTTTTGCCGACTTGCCGTGCAATGTTGCGCTTTGGAAAACGATCGGGATTGCATCAAACTCCGTGATCGCATCCAGTTCGCGGCGGTAAAGATCCACTACATTGCCTTCTCGTCCCTCGATATATGCTCCCGCCACAAACGGCACGCCCTCCCCCAGAGCATCGCGCGTCCAGCGCATGACGTTGAGTTTTTCCTCCTCGCTCAGCAGGTTCACGTAACCGGTATCCATGTTGACGGCGTTCATCAGGCCTGCTTTGTGCGTAACTCTCAAGTGCTCCTGAAATGCCTCCACGGCGATCTTGCCGTTCGCTTGGAATGGCAATAGGGCCGCAGCAACGCCCTGTATTTTGCACCTTGGCCGCGTCCGCTTCACAACAGCTGCAATGGTGTTGGCGTCAGCAGGATTGTCGCGATCCATGGGGCTTCTCAGTTCGAAAGATGGGTTATAGTTTCTTCAATTCTGTCAGCCGTGCTGCCGATGGCGACTCTTTGTAATACGAGTCCAATGGATAGCATCCTGAAGGCAATCCTTTTCGCGGCGCGGTAGTGCAGTCGCTGAAAGTCCTGCAGATTCGTTTGCGCTCGAGCCTGCGGCCTTCGGTCGCGTCCCAAAGAATTTCAGGATAGGTCAGCATCATGCGTCCGAGCCCGACTGAATCCACCCACCCCAGCCGCACCGCCGCTTGGGCAACGTTCGGTAAAAAGTCCTGAAGGTAGCTGTACGACGACCCGACAAAAATGAGTTTGGGAAATTTCTGTTTCAAGCAGCGAGTTGCTTCCATCTGCCTTGCTACACCGACCAGAGGGTCCTCAGGCGGAGCGTATCCATCGGAAGGCGGGTACAGCGCAGGCCGTTGAATGTGCGGACAGTAATAAGGACTCCCCCCAGTGATGTTGATCAGCGCCACACCAAGTCCTTCGAGGAGTGAAAGTAACCGGAAAGCCTCGGTGAGGTCGATTTCTACGGGATTCAGCGGATTCATGCCAAATCCATAGCGGTAGGGAAGCAGGCCATCAAGCCGCTCAGGAACCCCTGGTCCGAGCTTGCCATTTGACGATCGCTCGGGATCATGCCGGAAGGGCACCATATCAAATGCCGATAGCCGCACCCCAATTTCGAGCGTCGGTGCGACAGCGCGTATGCCTTGAATGATTTCTCGAAGAAACCGAGTTCGGTTTTCAAAGCCTCCACCATAACGGCCTGCTCGGGTCTGCGCACCGAGCAGTTCGTGGCCCAGATAGCCGTGGCAATGTTTTACATCAACAAAATCGAATCCCAGCTTTTGGGCCGTAACAGCTGCTGCGTGATACTTGCCAACGATAGCTTCGAGCTCTGAATCGGCGAGCACAGGCGAGTCGGCGGAGAGCCCAAGCCTTCGATCCAGGATCGGATGATGATAAGCAATGCGCGGCTCAGCGCGGGTGTGTTCATGTGGCCGGCAAAAACGGCCGGAATGTGTCAGCTGCAGACCAATAAGAAGTCCGCGATCCGACCCGGCAGCCAGGCGATGCTCTTCAATCAGCGCCGTGCGAAGCTGGCCCAGCCCTTTTTCGGTGTGAGGAGAAATTAACAACTGATTGGGATTGGCGCGCCCTTCTGGAATAACAGCAACTGCTTCGCCGCCCCAAATCAGTTTCGCGCCACTACGGCCAAATCGCCGCCACCGGCGGACCGTGCTCTCAGTCGGATTCCCGTCAAGTGTGCCGTCCCAACCTTCCATCGGCTGCACAGCAATCCGGTTTCCAATGTCGAACCGAGCATGATGAATTACCGCCCGTAGTGGTGAGTCCTGGCCGACCAGGATCCCATCGTCGCAAGGGATCGCCAGACTTCGCGATTTCAGATGCTCTTGAAATTGCGATACATTCCTGACGGTTCCCAGCCTTAGGACAGTCTGCTCGCTCATGAAGTCCGCGCGCTTCTTTTCGCGATTGTAACTTGTTTTCGATTGCTTTCTTTAGGTTTCTTTAGCAAACTGCTATGGATCTTTAAACTTCCTGAGAAGGGGATCCGGCGCTGAGAACGCTTCTCATTTTGTGGCTAGTTGCCGTTGGCACCACCTTGGCTAAGGGGGACGACGCGCCTCCCGCTGAAGCCTTTCACGTCCTTCCGCAAGTTTCTCCAGATGGGCCGAACATCACTCCACTCTTGAAATACCAGACAGAAATGGCATGGCGACAGGACGAGCAACGGCGCAAGCGATGGGAGGCAATCCGAACAGAAGCAGACCTATTGGGCGTTCAGCAGGAGCTGAGGAATCGCCTTCTCAAAATGCTCGGCGGGCTTCCCACAGAGAAGACCCCACTTCATTCTCGCATCACCGGCCGCATACAAATGGAGGGCTTTCACATAGAGAAGCTGATCTTTGAAAGCTTGCCCGGGGTGTATGTTTCGGCGCTGGTGTATGTCCCGGACGACAAGATCAAGTTACATCCCGGAATATTGGTACCCGCTGGACACTCTGCGAATGGGAAGGTGCACTATCAGGCGCTCTGTCAGCGCTTGGTGCTGCATGGGTATGTGGTGATCAGCTGGGACCCCATCGGGCAGGGAGAACGCAGCCAGTTTTGGGACGCAAAGAAACACAAGAGCCGCTATAACCTCATCTGCGCAGAGCACGCTGTAATGGGAAATTTGGCTTATCTTGCAGGCACAAACCTTGCGCGCTGGGAAATCTGGGATGGCATCCGAGCGGTTGATTACCTGCTTTCTCGGACTGATGTTGATGCGGAGCGCATCAATATCACTGGCACCAGTGGCGGCGGATTTCAAGCAGCGCACATTGCCGCTCTCGACTCACGGATCAAGGTTGCGGCACCCTCCTGCTATATCACCGCGCTTGCGATGCGCGTTTACAACCGCATCTTCAAAGATCCGGACAGCGATCCGGAACAAGATCTCTACGGGATGATCTCAGACGGAGTCGGTCACCCCGGGCTCCTGCTGATGATGTATCCGCGGCCGGTGTTTGTGGCAGCTGCCACTCTCGATTTTTTCCCGATCGAAGGCACACACAAAACATTTCGCGAGGTAGCGGAACTCTATGCCAAATTCGGGTATGCCAATCGAATTGAAATGCACGAGGGCTACCATGGGCATGAGTACTCGCTTGAAAATCAAGAAAGGGCAATTGAGTTTCTGGATCACTTCAACGGATTGCCATTGCGGCGAGGGTTGCCTTCAGTGAAAGAGCTTGATGATAAGACGTTGCAATGTACCCAAAGTGGACAGGTCATGCTCGATTATGAGAATGCACGGTCACTGATGGACCTGATCCGTGACTATTACTCTGAACACCAAAGTGGTTCCTCGCCTAAGCTCGCGGAGCTCTATTATTCCGATTCTCACCCGGCGATTGACTCGTGGCGAATTTTGCCAGACGACGGCACGTCTCCATCTGCAGACGAGATTCGGTGGGAGCACCTTGGAACGTCGCGGTTCGAAGGCATCGATGTTGAACGATACCTGCTCCACCATTCTCAATATCTGGAGTTGCCGCTTTTATACATTCACAATGCTGCGGACGCACAGCGCAAGTTCTTGCTGTGGTTGGGTGAGAATGGCAAACCCACCGCCGAAGACTGGCCAGAGATTAAGAAACTTGTTGCCGCAGGGTACAGCATCATCGGGGTCGATCCGAGAGGATTGGGAGAGACACGAATGCGCTATAAGGCCGTCTCAGAGGATGATCCAACACTGGCGCGGTTGGATTACGACCACGCCTACGTCAATCCGCTCTCTGGGGTGCTGGCCGGTTACGTGTATAACTCATTGCTCACCGGTCGGCCATACTTTATGCAAATGATCGAGGATGTCGAGATCGCTACTCGTTTTGCGCGAGTCAAAATAAATGGACAAGCCGAGTTCGCGGCTATTGGGACCGGCGAAGCATCTACGTTCGCGAATGCGGTTGCTGAAGTGCTGCCGAAGATCGAATTAATTCCTCAATCTGAAAAAGTCGCCGTGCGCTGGTCTGAGCTTGTCAAAGAAAAGCGTGAATTGTGGCCGATACAATACCTGTTGCCGGGCGGGGCCTACATCCATTAGCGCCATGACTCTATCGGGTGATCCCCGGAATCTCGGTTTCCCAGTTCAAATATGACCTTTAGCGCTCCTTCGAATTCTGCAAGGCACACCATTTCACGCCTCCGCTGGTGGATTGCAGCAGCGCTATTTGCTTCCACCATCATTAATTATCTTGATCGGCAGACGCTGTCATTACTCGCGCCGTTTTTAAAGGTCCAATATCACTGGTCGAACACCGACTACGCAAACATCGTGATCGCATTCAGAGTCGCATATTCGATCGGGCAAACTTTGTTTGGCCGTCTAATGGATCGGATTGGCACGCGCAAAGGTTTGACCCTGACTGTGGCGTGGTATTCGCTGGTGTCGGTGCTGACACCACTGGCGAGCGGTCTCTACAGTTTTGCCGCGTTTCGATTCCTTCTCGGCGCGGGCGAGTCGGCGAATTGGCCCGCGGCAACCAAGGCGGTTTCGGAGTGGTTCCCCAAACAGGAACGTGGCTTGGCGACGGCTTTTTTCGATAGCGGATCGTCAGTGGGTGGCGCTATCGCTCCATTCGTCGTGCTGTCAATTTATTTCCGGTGGGGATGGCGACCCGCTGTCGCCATTCCCGGACTGCTCGGCTTCTTATGGATAATTCTTTGGCGCAAGATATACCGACCGCCCGAATCTCATCCCTTGATTTCTGATTCTGAGCGACGCCTTATTGCCGAAGACAAGCGCGACATAGCCTCTGACATTAAGCCACGTCCGCGATGGCGTGACCTCCTAGCCCTGCCACAAACGTGGGGCGTGGTCGTTGCGCGAGCGTTTACTGACCCGGTTTGGTTTTTTGTCACCGACTGGTTTCCGATTTATCTCGTAGCAAAGGGCATCGACCTCAGAAGCGGCTTCGTGGCCGTTTGGGTCCCGTTCATCGCCGCCGACCTGGGGAACTTTTTCGGCGGAGGACTTTCAGGATGGCTGATTAAACGTGGCTGGTCGTTAGGTGCAGCCCGAAAGGCGATCACGATATTTGGCGGCGTGGGTGTAACACTGCTTATCCCAACGGTCTTCACAACCAACCTTTTCCTCATCACAACTCTCTTTGCGCTCTCCACGTTCTCCTACGCGGCATTCAGCACGATCGCCAATGTACTTCCCTCGGACCTTTATGAGAGTGGGTCGGTTGCCACCGTTAGCGGAATTAGCGGCACTGCGGCAGGGGTCGGTACCATCATTGCGTTCAAGCTAATCGGACACTACTCAGATCTGCGGCAGGGAACCGCCACGCACGTTTTTGATCCCATTGTAATCATTGCCGGCTTGATTCCATTCGTAGGCATGATTCTCGCCCTCCTGCTAGTCAGGAACAGCAAGGCTACAAAAGCGGGACTAGTCCGCGAAATCTAATTTATTCAGGCGCTCAGAGCGGCCAGCGTTTGAGGGCTTAACAACGCTGCGGAATTGTTATCGAGATACACAAACGTATTCGAGTGAGTTCGGAGGATTGAGGCAGGCGCAAGGGGGCTGACCTCACCCTCAAAACATTTCTGGACTGCCTGCGACTTTCGAGCATCCGGAACGATGCAAATGATCTCCCTCGACTTGAGTATCTGCCGAATAGTCATTGAAATCGCGCCGCTGGGCACTTCGTCCAAGCCTCGGAACCAACCCTCGCCCAGTTGCTGTTTGCGGCACGCTTGGTCGAGTTCTACCACGATGTACGAGTCTCCCGTCTCAAAGTCTGCAGGAGGGTCATTAAACGCGAGATGTCCGTTTTCGCCGATGCCCACAAAGGCCACGTCTATTGGCGCACTGCGAATTTGAGCGGTCACTTCGGCGATGACTTTCCGCGGGTCACCTTCTCCGCTTATGAGATGGTGACGCTCGATCCCAACTCTGTTGATAAGCCTGTCCAACAGATACTTTCGAAAACTCGCCGGATGCGTGATCGGAATGCCGAGATACTCATCCAGGTGGAACAACTCCACGCACTTCCAATCAATTTCGGAATTAGCCGTGAGCTCATCGAGAAATTCGAACTGGGACGCGCCGGTGGCCGCAATGATTCGCGCCGTGCCACTTTGACGAATGGCATTGCGAATTGCCGCCGCCGCTTGCGTAGCTGCGGCGCGAGCGAGTAGATCTTTGTCAGCCAGAACTCTGATGTTCACGTATCTACCGTAACAAATATCACGATTTTTTGGATAGGCGTGAGTTCATTGCGGATGCCAGAAAAGGGGGCGCAGTCACTACCGAGGCTCGCATAGCTGAAGCGCCCAAGTCGTAAGGCGTTGCGAGCATTAGAAAATCGATTAGAGACGCGAACGCACAGCAGCCCAACTTGGGCGCCTCAGCCTCATCAATGCAACTAGAACAGGAACTTCAAAGCAAACTGCATAATTCGCGGATCGTGCGCAGTCGTGGCCGTCAGGAAAGTTGACGAACCAAAGGAAGTGTCAACCCCAGAAACTGAGTGTGATTGAAAGTGTTGAAGGTCTCCCACCGAAATTCGACTGCCTTCGATTCGGTAATTGCGAAATGTTTGTAAAGGCCCATGTCGAAATTGGTGCGATAGGGCAGGTTGAGGAAGTTTCGCGGCGCATTCCCAGAGTAAGGCCCTGAGCCGGAGGCAGTTGTAGTGATTGAGGGAAGGATTAAACACAACCCAGTCCCAGCGCTGCAGGCAACGCCGTTCTGCGCGATCTGCGAGCACGATTCACGGGCTCGGCGGGTCCATGAGCTCCGGGTCAGTGACACCGTTTTCAAATTCCTGCTGGCTCCGATTGAGCGCAGCACTTGAGATCTCCGTCACTTTTCGCATTTCTGCTTTCGCTTCCCGGGTCCGTCCGAGTCGCTTTAGAATTTGTCCCCGCAGGTAGTGGACGTTCCTATTTTCGGGCACTAGCGTAATTACCCTGTCAATTTCTGCGAGGGCTCGAGCAAGATCGCCTTCCTCGGTGAGCAAGCGTGCAAGCTGATATCGTGCGCGCGCCAGTGTGGGCTCCAGCCGAAGTGCCTGCAGTAAATATTCCTTGGCCTTCTTTGTGTGTTGCTCTCGAAATTCGATGGCACCGAGTTGGTCATAGTTATAAGCAACATCAGGCTCAATCTGAGAGTCGGTAAGAAACTCCATCTTGGCGCGCTCGAACTCCCGCTTCTTTAGGTAAGCCAAACCGAGATTGAAATGTACAAACGGAACCTTCGGGTACCCTTGTGCTGCTAGCTCCAGCTCCTTGATGGCGTCATCGTACTCGTCGCGGTTCAGATGGGCCTTTCCCATCAACAAATGAAACTCGGGGGTATTCTCTCCCACCTCGACCAGGCGCGCGAGCGCCCTTTGCTCAGTCTCCGGCTGGTTTGATTGCCACGCTGAGATGGCCAACACGTATAAAAAATTCAGGTCTCTTGACTCTGTTATTTCGATTGGTTGCAGTGTGTTCAGCGCCCGTTCATAATCGCGTATTAGGAAGTAGCAAAGTCCAAGAAGATAGCGTGCCTGCACCGATTTGGGATCCTCGCGAGCGGCTGAATCAAATGCAGCGATTGCGTCCTGGAACTTGTTCTGCCTATAGTAAGCGAGACCAATATTCAGCCGAATCCCAGTCATTCCCGGAGCAAGTATCTCGGCCTTGCGGAGTGCCTGCAGTGCCGACTGCCATTGGTGCTGTCGCATGTAAACTACGCCCAGATTGCCAAAAGCCGCCGCTGAGTGCCGATCAATCTGGATGACGCGCCGGAAAGCTTCTTCGGCAGCTTCTAATTGTCCATTGGCTAGTGCCGTTTTACCCTGCTGGAATATTGCCTTCGGGTCATTCGCTACGCGTTCGATCTGCGGACGTGGATGATTGTTCGCTTTCTCCGCCTGCGAAAGCGTTCGCAAGTCGCCGAAGATGCACGATATGAAAACGATATTCAGCCAGATTCCTCGCGAAACGCTTAACACGGTTCAGGTCTCTGACTGTAGTGTCGGCCAACGGAGGGTACAAATTCAAGAAGTGGCGACAAAACGAACGCCTGTAGTTGGTTATTATCCGAGAAGTCGCTAAAGAGAGCGGCTTTCTCCTAGTTCCTGCCAATTCTCATCGACGTGCAGAACGAGCGGAGCCGATTCGAGCGCTGCTTAGGAATGGTTTCGGAGCAATACTCAGTGACGGGATTTGAAGATATTGCACACTCTCGAATCCTGACTCCATCACTCACTACAATGCGACAACCGATGCCAGAAATGGGCAGGATGGCAGTCACCTTGGTTGCTGAAGGCATTGCCGCGCTCCAGGACGAGCACAAAATCGCGCCACCCGTCTCAAATTGTCTTCCGAGCTGGTGCCTCGGGACTCTACTTGCCCGTCCAGGTTACCGGACAATAACGTTCGGGTAAATTTTCTGCTTGACAGTGCGATTGGGTTTCTTCCAGTATTAATACGTTTTAATAAAGGGTTTTCAGCGTTCCCCGAATGGCGTTCTCCCGTATCGCACATCTGCATCGCTGAGGAGACCAAAATGAAATCGATGCTATTCCGATTGCTTTTTCTTGCATGCGTACTATGCCCCGCTGCTCTCTTCGCGCAAGACACGGCCACGATCACCGGCACCGTAACTGACCCTACCGGTGCCGCAGTAGCCAATGCGCAGGTGACCATCGTCAGTCCGGAGCATGGAGTCACTCGCTCCGCCGTGGCAAATGGCAGCGGCGATTATTTATTTCCAGCGCTGCCGGTCGGTTCCTATGACATGACAGTCACAGCCCAGGGCTTCAAGAAATACCAAGCAAACGGGATCAAGCTGGATGTTGGCCAGAAGGCGAGAAACGACGTACGCCTGGAAGTGGGAGCAGCTCAGGAGCAGGTGACTGTTGAAGGTATCAATCTCGCGCAGGTCGAGACGCAGTCGTCAGATCTATCTGGTACCGTCACTGGAACTCAGATTAGTCAGCTGCAGCTGAACGGCAGGAATTTTACGCAGCTCGTGACCTTGGTTCCTGGCGTCAGCAACCAAACCGGCCAGGATGAAGGCACAGTGGGTGTTAATGGAAGCGTTGCGTATAGCATTAACGGAGGCCGCACTGAGTACAACAATTGGGAAATTGACGGCGGCGACAACATGGATAACGGGAGCAACTCTACTCTCAATGTCTATCCGAGCGTGGACGCAATTGCAGAGTTCAAGGTTCTGACCTCAAATTATGGCGCTCAATACGGCCGCAATGCGTCCGGCACAATCGAAGTAGAGACAAAATCCGGAACGAACCGTTTTCACGGAACCGCCTCGTACTTTGGCCGGAACGAGATATTTAACGCTTACAACTATTTTGACGATCCAACCTTGCATAAGCCGGCTTATAAGAAACATGATTTTGGCTACACAGTTGGCGGACCAGTATTTCGCGATAAGACGTTTTTCTTCTGGTCGCAGGAGTGGCGGCGCGAGCGAAATCCGAAAACGTTCACGCGTAACGTGCCCTCGGATGCGGAGCGGAGTGGTGATTTCTCCGATCTTTGTCCGGACATATACCATCCTTCGAACGGCTCCAATGATTGTCCGAGCGTCGGTAACACTGTAACGGTAGACCCTGTTGCACAGGCCCTGCTGCCTTTGATTCCCACCGCAAACAGTAGCAATGGTGGCTATCCGGCATACATAGCCTCCGTTTCCGAGCCAACAACCTGGCGCGAAGAGTTAATCAGAGTTGACCACAATATCTCGCCCAAAATGCGTGCGACATTCCGGTTCATTCATGACTCCTGGCAGACCGTGCAGCCCACTACTTTGTGGAGTTGTGGTGATGACCCAAGCGGCGATTGTGCCTTTCCGACGATTCAGACGCATTTCGTGGGGCCGGGCGTTAGCCTGGTGACCCGGTTGACCGCCACGGTATCACCGACGCTGCTGAACGAGTTTGTATTCAGTTACACAACCGATCACATCACTCTGGACAATACTGGACCGTGGCAACGTCCAGCTGGTCTAACAACTGGTTTGTTTCAGAACGGTTTCGGGGGCAAGCTGCCGGGGTTCAATGTTGTTGGTGGCACTCCTTATGGAGACGGGTTTGAGATGGACCCCAGTTATATTCCTTGGGTCAACTCTAACCCGACCTACACTCTTCGTGACAACGTCAACAAGATCATTGGAAAACATAATCTTCAGTTTGGTGCTTACGTTGCCATCGGACAAAAGAACGAACAAGATGGGTTCGAGCCATCGAATAATGGACTGATCGTAACCGATACGAGTTCGGGGGTTACGACCGGGAACGCTTTTGCCGATCTGTTGATGGGGCAAATCGCGTCTTTCCAGCAGGAAAACCAGCAACTCAAGTACTACAACCGCTACAAGATCGCAGAGCCTTTTTTTCAGGATGATTGGCGCGTGTCAAACAAGCTGACGCTGAATCTTGGCCTACGCGTGAGCCTGTTCGGAACGTATTACGAGAAATACAAACGCGCCTTTAGCCTGGATCCGAACCGATATGTACTAGGAAACACCAGCGTGGATCCTTCCACAGGTACAGTCACTGGCGATCCGTTCAACGGTATCATTCAGTGCGGAGCTTCTGGTATCCCACGCGGCTGCCTGAAGGGGCATCTCTTCAATCCAGCTCCACGTATCGGTTTTGCCTACGACCCCAACGGCGATGGGAAAATGGCCATTAGAGGCGGCTACGGCGTTTTCTTCGAACACACCAACGGTAATGAGGGGAACACCGAATCTCTAGAGGGAACTCCGCCGTTGGTCTTAAGCCCAGTGCAAACGAACATCAACGGTTATGTGAACATTGGAAGCAATATTGGCGCACAGCTCCCGTTGGGTGCAAAATCGATTCCCGGCAAAGCTGTCTGGCCTTATGTTCAGCAGTGGCATCTGGATCTCCAGAAGGAACTGCCAAAAAAATTGGTAGCGATGGTTTCTTATGTTGGCAGCAAGGGAACTCACCTTACGTTGCAGAAGGACCTTAACCAGCTCGCGTCGGTTCCTTTATCGCAGAACCCGTATGTGCCAGGCGAGGCGATCGGGGCGAATGACTGCGGCAGCTCTTTTGACGCCTTCGGTGTACCGACTGCCGCTACAACATCGAACAATGTCTCAGTTCCTTATGGCGGCCTGGGCGTTCTAAGTCCAGCGGTCAACTTGGGAGTTGCCGCGTGCGGCACCAACCCCGACCTCTTCCGCTCGTTTTCTGGATACAGCGACATAACTCGACTGGAAGATACGGCAAACTCCAGCTATCACGCTCTCCAGGTTGCAGCGCGTAGAACCGTCGGAGCTCTCAACTTGAGCCTTGCGTACACCTATAGCCATGCGATAGACAATTCGTCAGACCGGTTCGACGACAATTTCACTGACTCCTTTAACCCGAGGAGCGCACGCGGAAATTCAAATTTTGACCAGCGGCACATTCTCACATTTAGTTATGTCTATGATTTACCGTTCTTTTCGAAACCCGGCCTTTCACACAACGTCCTCGGAGGCTGGCAATGGTCAGGTATCGTGGGAGTTCAATCGGGGACCCCGAGGAGTGTTGTGAATGGAACCGACTTCTCGGATTCCGCCGGCGTAGCGAATGGAGTCGGCACGGGTTCGTTCGCTGATATTGTCGGCGACCCAAGGTCGGGATTCCAAAGAGACGTCGGAGACGAGGGTCCGGTACTTTACAATCCGGCAGCATATGCTGAACCTCAAGGGCTCACCTTCGGGAACTCCGGCCGCAATTCAATCACATTGCCACGGCGTACCAATTTTGATATGGCACTGTTCAAGCGCTTCCCAATCAGGGAAAGCACTTCTTTCGAGTTCCGTTGGGAGCTGTATAACATCTTCAACCACACCCAGTTCAGCGACATGGACAATAGTCTTTCGAGTGCGACGTTTCTTGAGGCAACATCTGCTCATGCGGCGCGCATTATGCAATTCGGAGCGAAATTTATATTCTAATATTGCGCTTGAGCCTGACGTGGCGTTGAACTACGACCAACTCGGAACAGTGTATTCATATCTTCAGCAGCAGGACGAAGCGGTTAAGGCGTTTAGGGAAGCGGTCAAGCGAAGATGCGCACCTCGCCAGCCCGCATTTTGGACTCGCGAAAATCCTTCAACACCAACAAAAGTATTCGCAGGCGCTGGCGGAGCTTGATATGCCGAAAGGCTTCTGCCGAGCGACCAGCATATTCACTTTATCCGCGGCCAGGTACTCGTGAGATTAGGCGGGAAGCAAGAAGCGCAAAAAGAATTCAACCTGACAGCCCATATACTAATTGCGCAGCGCCCTCATATCGGTGAAGGTCAGGCAGTGCCCAGTCCGGAAGTGACCTCCGACCCGCAATAGCATGGTCCAATCCGGCAGCAGAAAAGTGTGCTGCCCCAATTTCGTGCTTGATTTACCTGTATTAAATCCATTTAATGTCGCTTGTGATCAAAACTCCGATGACTCTACGTTCGATGTTCCTGCTTTTGTGTGTATCGCTTTCGAACCCGCTTGTCGCCCAGACGACATCGACGACGCAAACTACCGGCTTCGAGAAGAACGCGATGCAACTGCGTGACGGTTGGACGATGCAGTCGTCGCGCAAAGTGGATGGACCTGGCGAACTGGTCTCTACTCCTAAATTCCAGACCACTGGCTGGTACTCAGTCAGTGTCCCCACGACGGTCGTTGGGGCACTGGTCAAGCTGAAGGTGTATCCAGATCCGGAATTTGGGATGAACCTGCGCAAATTTCCGGGAATGAACTATCCCGTTGGCGAGAATTTTTCCAACATACCCATGCGCCAGGACAGTCCTTTCATGGTGCCGTGGTGGTTTCGGAAAGAATTCACCTTGCCGGAAAGCTACAAAGGCAAAACGATGTGGCTCAATTTCGGCGCAATTAATTATCGCGCGAACATTTTTCTGAACGGAAAACAAATTGCCACGTACGACGATGCGGCTGGAGCGTGGCGAACCTACGAGTTCAACATCACCGACCTCGCTTTGATCGGGAAACCAAACGTGCTCGCGGTCGAGGTGTTCTCTCCCACAGAAAAAAGTTTGGCGATCACCTTTGTTGACTGGTATCCGACGCCTCCAGACAGGAACATGGGACTGTTTCGGGAAGTTGAGATCCGCACAAGCGGCCCCGCCGCAGTGCGCTATCCAACCGTCGTTTCGAAAGTGGACGCCGATGGCAGAGCGCACTTGACCGTCGCCGCGTTGCTGAAAAACGGCACAAATCAACCCGTTACGGGAATGCTGAAAGGGCAAATAGAAACGAAGGAGTTTTCGCAACAAGTGGAACTCGCACCACACCAGCAGAAGAATGCGACATTTGATCCGAGCCAGGTGTCGCAGCTGAATCTCGATCAGCCGCGGCTGTGGTGGCCGGCGCAGATGGGAAAGCCCGAACTTTACACATTGAAGTTGAATTTTGAAGTCGAAGGACAGACGTCTGATCGCACGGAAACCAGATTCGGCATCCGCGAAATAACCTCCGAACTCAACGAACATGGCAAGCGCCTCTTTTCCGTAAATGGCAAGAAGATTTTGATTCGCGGCGGCGGTTGGGCGCCCGACATGATGCTGCGCGAAAATTCGCGCCGCCTGCACGACGAGTTCAAGTACGTTCAGGACATGGGACTGAACACGATTCGTCTTGAAGGAAAGCTTGAGGCGAAGGAGTTTTTTGACCTGGCGGATGAGCGCGGCATTTTGATCATGGCCGGTTGGTGCTGCTGCGACCACTGGGAGCACTGGACTGAGTGGACTCCTGAGGACCATAAGATTGCGGAACAATCGCTGCGCGACCAGGTTTACAGGCTGCGCAGCCACCCAAGCCTCCTCGCATGGCTGAATGGCAGCGATAACCCTCCTCCGGCAGGTGTCGAGCAAACTTATCTAAAGGTTGAAAAGGAGCTGCTATGGCCGAATCCGGTTATCTCGTCCGCGACCGGAAAGCCTACAGCTGTGACTGGCGACAGCGGCGTCAAGATGAGTGGACCCTATGAGTACGTTGCACCGGGGTACTGGATGCAGGACGCACTGGGCTCCAATCATCCGCAAGACTGCAACCCTGGCGGGTGCGGTGGTGGCTACGGATTTAACAGTGAGACTAGTCCGGGCCCTGCTGTGCCTCCCGTGGAAAGCATCAAGGCTATGCTGCCGAAAGAGCACTGGTGGCCAATTGACGAGTGGTGGAATTATCACGCGGGCGGCGGCGAGTTCAAGGATATACACGTTTTCACCGATGCCCTGAGTGCCCGCTACGGCGAAGCGAATTCCCTGGAGGATTACAGTCTTAAGTCCCAAGCCCAGGCATACGAGGGAATTCGCGCGATGTTCGAGGCGTATAGCCGAAACAAATATACGTCAGGCGGTGTAATTCAGTGGATGCTAAACAATGGATGGCCGTCGATCATCTGGCACTTGTACGACTATTACTTGCGGCCCGGCGGCGGATACTTCGGGGCGAAGATTGCCATGCAGCCGCTTCATCCCGTTTACGGCTATGATGATCGTTCGATTTACGTGATCAATAGCCGTTATGAAGATGCGAAAGCGCTGCGTGTAACGACGAAAGTGCTCAATATGGACATGACGGAGAAATTTTCGAGTGACAGCACGATCGATGTGCCGGCCGATGGGGTAGTCAAGGTGGTCAGCGTGCCGGACATCCCCGACTTAAGTGCCACGTATTTTGTCTCATTGCGAATCTCAGATGGGGGCGGGAACCTGTTGGGTTCCAATTTCTACTGGTTATCGACCAAAGCAGAGACCCTGGACTGGTCACATTCCAATTGGTACACGACTCCCACCGCCTCCTATGCAGACTTTAAGGCACTCGGCGGATTGCCAAAAATAAAGCTCAATGTGGCAGAGAGTAGTGAGCACCAAGGGGAATACGAAACTACACACGCAATGTTGGAAAATCCAAGTAACAGCCTGGCATTCTTCGTTCGCTTGAAGGTGAACAAGGGGAAGGGTGGAGAGGAAATCTTGCCGGTGGTCTGGCAGGATAACTATATTTCTTTGTTGCCAGGTGAAAAGCGGGAAGTCACTGCGACCTACCGTCTCAGCGATTTGGGAAACGCGAAACCAAGCGTAGAACTTCACGGATGGAATACGCAGTGAGTTAATTAGAGCGATTATCCAAGTGCGAGTTGGAATCTGTGGGTTTGAGTGCTGATTTAATCAGGCCCGATTCAGGAGATCGAGATACAACGACCACGCCAAACTGTTGTGACGATTCGAGAGGTGGCCAAGGAGAGTGGCTTTTCCTCCACCACGGTCTCCATCGTTTTGAACAATGCACCTCTCGCGCGCTACATACCGGAGACGACGAAAAGCCGTATTCAGAGGACTGCCAAAAAACTTGGCTATCGTCCTAATCTGTTCGCTCGCACCCTGCGGAATCAGCGTACCCATACCGTAGGAGTCATGGTCTTCGACATGACCGACCCGTATTGCACGCCGATTCTGAGGGGAATCGAAAGTGCACTTTATCAGGCTTCCTTTTTACCCATTCTCACTGATGTACATAATGAGCGGAGCCGTTTCGAGCGTTACCTTGAAATGCTGCTTGATCGCCGCGTCGAAGCCCTGATCGTGGTTGCGAACTGGCTGTTCGTGGAAATTGATGTCCTGGGCGACCTAGAGAAGAGCAACATTCCAACAGCGATGATCGGTCGTGAGCTCCAGGCGGGCTCGGTCAGTTCAGTCATCGTGGACAATGAGCTAGGCGCCCACTCCGCCATTGAGCATCTTTTCGAACTAGGACACCGTGACATCGCATTTCTTCGCGGTCCCAAGCACATTACTGATACGGCGCCACGATGGAAAGGCATTCGAAACTTTGCCAAAGCGCATAGTCTTCAGATCCAGTCAGATTTAGTTCTCGACTTGCCGGAATCGAGCAACCCGCTTTCCAGTTTTGAGGCGGGCTGCACCTTAACGGAAGAACTGCTCCAAAAGAAGCGCCAGTTCACTGCACTGATGGCCTTTGATGATATGACAGCCTTCGGTGCCATTCGTGCGCTGGCTAATCGCGGCATCAACGTGCCCGGGCAATGTTCAGTGATTGGATTTGATGACATCGCGCATGCCAGCGTGCTTACCCCTGCGTTGACCACCGTGCGCCAGCCAATGGGAGAAATGGGCAAGATGGCGGTCAGCATTGTCGCTGAAGGTATCAACGCGCTCCAGGAGCACCGAAAACTTTCCGCGGTCCATCGCAAGCTACTGCCTCAACTCGTGGTCCGCCGTTCAACCGCGAGCCCAAACTAGGCGTCCGGTCGCGCTGCCGTAACTGGAGGTAAGCCAAGGCACCCTGCTATGGCGCGGCAGGCTGGTTATCTGCCGAAAAGCGTGCCGGTAACGGCCGGTATCCATTGCGAGTCCTAATGCGATATTTGTTCTTTTCTCCGGCCAACTTGACCGTGATTGCACGCCAGCCAGAGTTGGGATTAGTGCGGGGATAGTAGCTCACAGAATAAAGGTGCGCCAGGTCGTCACGGATGGCAGAGAAGGCCTGCTTCTCGTCGCGCCAGTTCTTTGCGAAATAGGCCTTGCCGCCGGTAGCCGCGGTCATACGATCAAATACAGCCGTAGATACGGGTTCGAGCTGCGCCTGCTGCGTGCTGATCATATAAATTACAGTGCCCGTGGATTGCGCGAGTTCGGCAACGTCCTCGGGCGGCACAACGCTGGAGTTGTCAGGCCCGTTCGAAAACACCACAATTACTTTTCTACCGCTGAATTGTGCGGCATCTTTCACCGTCAGCAGTAGACAGTTGTACAAAGCAGCGTCATCGCCGGCCACGGTCGAGCGCACGCCGTGCAGGACTTGCCCGCGATCGGAAGTGAGTGACGTCGCCCGGGAGAGGTCGCGGCTGTACGAATAAAACGCCACTCTGTCTGCGCCTTCGAGCGAGCGGATGAAATCGGCGATAGCATCCTGGGCGAACACAAAGCCGCGGTACATGTAGTTGCTGGTATCGAAGAGAATGAAAACATTGGATCCGCCAATCAGCGAGCCTAGGGCGGATGCGGGTACAGTGCGAGGCAAATCTGGCATTTCAGCCCGCGGCATTTCGTTTGGCTTGCCATTGTCCGGAGTGAGCTCCACTAGTCGGGTAGGCTCGTCACCTTCCCCGAACGTGGCGATCTTTTCGCCAATCCCATCTTCGGTGATTAGGAAGTCCTCGGGCCGGAGCCCAGTCACGTAGTTGCCTTTCTTGTCCGTCACAGCCACGTTTAGCTGGACCATGTTGACGATGACGTGGATGTCGGGCTGGTAATCCTGAGTCGAAACGGTTTTTGACCCGAACCCAAAAATCAGCAGTGAAAAGAAACAAAAAAGAAACAGGCGTTTCCCGAGCATAATGATCCCCGCTAGTTGGTGGTTGAAGGCCGAACTTCCGCGCTTGTTGCCGGAAGAATGGCGATCTTTCCCTTACGAAATTCCTCGCCGGTCTCTCTCATGGCGAGAAGCAAAGCCTGCCAGTCTTCAAAATCTGTGGCGAATATTTTTGCTACCATGCGCCGCGTGAGCTCAGGCACCAAACGATTCAGCGCCACCGGGGGATACCCCATTTCATCGGCGAGACGGGCCCAATAGAGATTGTTAGAATCCCACGACTCAGCCATCAATCGGCTCGAATAACCTGAAAAGGCCGGAAACGGTTTCAGGTTTAGCAACTGACGGGCATAACTCTGCGCCAGAGTCCTATGAGGTACGCCGAAGTCTCGCGACAGCCGATCCCAACTCAACTCGGTGGGATATTGCTTGTAAAGACGATCGAGTTCTTGTCCCGACGGTCCCCAGAAGTGGGTCTCGTCAGGGAAGCGCAGCCGAAACTCTGCGGTTAAATAGAAGGCATCTGCAGGGGTTATATGATCAACTGCGTCGTCCGGCTGACCCGCTATCAATGTAAGTTCCAGGAGCGAAGACCTTTGCGGCAGCATGCGCTCGGAAAGAATTGTGATCACTCTTCCGCGCAGCTCCTGGTCTGAGGCGGAAGACTTGAGCAGTTCCTCTCCAGCCAATTGGTAGAGAGTGACGGCGTGAAGCTCGTTGCTGGTCACGTCCCACCAACGTGGCACGATGGCGTCCGTCAGGAGGCTGGGAACAGCTTCTCTCCAGATAAGGGCTTGGACATTTTCCGGAGAGATGAAGTCCTGCTCGGCGTCTGAGAGCACAAACGCGAGATCGGCGAGAGATCCGACCAGGGGAGCTCCGCCGCCGGCCGGTGTGCCTTGACCGAACAATTGCGGGGCACGCCACAAACCTTCGACGCCAGCCACTGTGTCTCCCGAAAAATCATGGGAGCGCACGAACAAGGGATTTGCCCGCAGCAATTGTGCCCCAGGGGGATCGTAGTATGCGTAATTTAAACCCACGAGTGTGTCTCGCAAGAATGGAGCGAGTTGACCGCGAGCCTCTTCGAGTTGAGCGCGGGTAGCGGGTCCTTTCAGCACTCTCGAGAGATCTGTCTGCATCTGCAGATCTGTATGACGATTGTTGTAAAGGCCAGCCGCCCATTCCGTCCTTTCGGATGAGGTGAAGATTGGCTGAGGCATCTGAAACTCACGTAACTCTCCAGCCAAAGGCAACAATGCCGTTCCAGAAACAGCTTTTTTCGAGACCTGATTCAAGCCGTCAGCCAGGCCGAACAAAGTGTCAAGAGAGACGAGGCGCTGTCCATCCATGACCGAACGAATGCCTCTGGCCATCTCCTCATGGATCTGTTTGCCTTTGGGGTCGGCTTGATGTGGACCGGCGAGCAATTCCATGACCTCGTCCTGGGAGACCGCGGTTTTACCACCGGCAGCGTGAACTATTCCCGCGAGGGAGTTGCGGCCGGCATCGAAAAGTTGCGTGGGTGTGCTGATTTTGCCAAACGAATTGACCGCTGCCCGCCAGGATTCGTTGAGATCCGCTTCAGAAATCTGTTCCTGACGAGCCAAGATTTGCCAAAGCCCGATGACGGCTTGGTACGTTCCCATCGCATTTCCGCGTAATGCGTGGTTCGAAATCTTATCGAGAGTGTTGGCGGTGTTTACGAAAGCAACGATTGATTCGTCGTCTAATTCCGGGAATTCAGAGAAGATCAAATACTGCTCGTTGAATTGATTGAATTCTTTGGCAAGCACGCGAAGAGTGTCGGGCTTCAAACGGCGTCCCGCAGGTCGTTGGCTGTCCAATTCGGAAAACATGAGATACATCTGCAGGGGAGAGCTGTCGGTTTCCATTCGGGAGAGGGCGAACATTGCTTCGATAAGCTGGTCGGGCTGATTCCAGTGGGCTGCGCGTCTTGCCCAGTCACGCACGAGTTTGGATTCGGTTTTTTGATTGAGGATCTCCTTCCAGACATCCAGACCGCCGGGCACTATTGGCCGGCCGTTAGAATCCCATCGCGTGCGCGTGAGCAGAACCAGTAGACCCGGGGCCAAACGGAACGCGGGGCGGGCAGCGTCGCTGGAGAGATCGGAGCCGCGAAATGCCGAATAGAAGGTTTTCAAACGATCCGGCTGCGTAAAACGCTTTTGTTGTTCCTGACTGGTACGAGCCAAAGAATCGAAATACGCCGCTAACCAGCCCCGGTCTTTTGCTAACAATTTTGGCACGAACTCTGCGGGCGAGTCCGGGCTTGCTCCCACCAGGTCCTTCCACGCAGGTTCCGCATTGGAGCCGCCGGGAACCTGCACGTGACCTGCGCGGACACAGATTTGGCTGCCATAGAAATCCAGATTCGAAGCCAGCGGTAGAAGTTTTTTCAGCCCAATGGATTGCTGCAGGGTAGTACGGGTTTCGGCATCCATACGAGAAACGCCCCAATAGAGGCGCGCAAGAAGAGGATGATGTATAAGCGCCTCGACCAAGTCCGGTGACCGGCGACTTCGTGGATTCAGTGCACCCATCCAATCACTCGAGGTAAACAGTACCGGGACCGGCGTCTTCGGATACTTGTAACGAAACTCCGAGCCCCGGCGCAGAGAATCTTCCAGGGCAGGCAGTGGAAATCCGGAGTCGGTGGTAAGAAATGCTCTTTCTGTGTCTTCAGTAATCAGCCATGCGTCGCGTTGTCCGCAGGCCGCTCGCATGCGATAGCCAAGAATTCGCAGCAAAGGCCCGGCTTGATCGCATGTAACATGGATTTCTCCATTTGGCCCCGCTAGGGCGGCCAATTCTTTCGCCTGACTAACATATCTGCCCAACAAAATTAGAAACTCTGTTGGTCTGCCGCGCTCCTGCCAACCTTCGTATCCCTGGACATACACATTGCGGGCAAGCAATGGCAAGACGTCGTTGGAGGAAATCTTCTGACTGACGCCAGCCATGCGTAAGAATGAACGAAGAGGACCGGGAACGATCACCTCGCCAGAGGCCGGGAGCTTCGGAGCCTCAGAGTGCGGTTTTTGATCATCAACGGGGGCTCGCAGGTGGGTTGCTGATTGAGCGTTAACGGCCGAGGTGCAAAACATCAACAAGGCCGTCATGGCGAACGTCGAGAGGCGACGAGGAATTGGCATGGCTGGAGTCCTCTCTCCAATTTGTGTGCCGCGAACTCGTCCTATGGTCGGTGATCAGAGCGCCTAGTCAAAAGCCCGTCAATTGCGGAACTTGCCGGGTTCGCTCCAAAGCGTTGACTATGGTCCTCGACCTCGATCAGCGGCTGGCTACGAATAATACGCCTACTCACGGCAGGAATTAAGAGCGTGATAAAAATTTTGCAAAAAATTCCGGCCTTCCGCATCCCACCAATTGCGGGCAACTAAGATGCTCAAAGGGTCATCACGATTTGCTCATACGCACGATTCGGATTAATTTCACTCTCCGCGCGAACAGCCGACGCCGCCGGATGGGCCAGCAGTTCTCACGTCTTTCGCAACCACTTGCCGAGATTCATCATCTTTACTTTATGCGAGTACCGACCGTTGAAGGGCGAGTTGTGATGGCTGAAACACGTTGGGGATTTGCACGTAAATGTGCAAACGTTTTACGCCATTGAACGCACCCAGCACATCCCAACTCCGCTTGAGATTATTGAACTCAAATTGTGCCCGGCTCTGGCACTGTCGAGCCATAATCACGCCTGTTCTCGTCGCGATCGTCGTTGTACTTCCGGGCTGCACACGAAAAACGGCGCCGCCGGTTGACGCAGCGGTCCTGTTCCGGACGAAGTGTTCGGGTTGCCATCGTGACGACAATGACATGCGGGCGCCGGAGCCGGAGGCTCTACGGGAGATGTCGCGATCGGCGATTCACGGCGCGCTGGAGAGCGGCCGGATGAAATGGGAAGCGAGGACGCTTTCGAAAACCGAGAAAAATGCCATTGCCGAATACTTGGGCAAGTCCGACGTCGCGATCTCTGCGAAGCTGACCGGGGTTTGTCCTCGGGACTTGGATCCGCCAGCGCACCCACCCATCTGGGCCAGCTGGGGGGTGGATCTGCGGAATACTCGATTTCAGACGCTTGCGGCTGGGGGCATTGACCGCGAACGCGTCAAAGCTCTCAAGCTCAAGTGGGCGTTTGGTTTCCCCGGTGCAGCCGCGACGTATGGCCAACCCACTTCCTCTGCGGGGATGGTCTTCGTAGGAAGCGAAGATGGTACCGTGTACGCTCTCGATGCCGCCACCGGATGCAGTTGGTGGACGTTCCGAGCTTCGGCGACAGTGAAGACGGCGATTTCTATTGGCAATGGCGGCCATACTGCATTCTTCGGCGACACGAATGGTTACGTGTACGCGATCTCGGCGTCAGATGGATCGCTGGTATGGCGGGTACACCCGGAGACGCATTCGGCCGCCAGAATTACGGGATCGCCGTTGCTGGTTGGGACAACGTTATACGTGCCTATTTCGTCCGGCGAAGAAGGAGCAGCAGCCGATCCGCATTATCCATGTTGCACATTCCGCGGCGCCGTTGTCGCGCTCGATACCGCGTCGGGCAAACAGATCTGGAAAACATACGCAATTGACGAGACGCCGAAACCCACGCGTCAGGGACCGCAAGGCGTGCAGTACTGGGGACCATCCGGAGCCGCAATCTGGTCCTCGCCAACTGCGGACTTGAAGCGTCACATTATTTATGTCGCGACCGGGAACAACTACTCCGCGCCCGAGACCAATGCGTCGGACGCTGTGATCGCGATGGACATGAAAACCGGCAAGAAATTGTGGCATCGCCAACTCACGCCCCGAGATTTATGGAACAGTGGCTGTGTAGCAGAACAAAAAGACAACTGTCCTGACGGCCCCGGAGAAGATTTCGATTTCGGCGCACCGCCAATCCTGAAGACACTTGCTGACGGCCAGGACATACTGCTCCTGGCCCAAAAATCAGGCGTGGTGTATGCGGTGGACCCCGACCATCGTGGGAAGGTGCTGTGGCAAAGGCGGATCGGACACGGAGGGCTGCTCGGTGGAATTCAGTGGGGTGGAGCTACAGATAGTCGCAATGCCTATTTCACATTGTCGGATTACAGCGACACAGATCCGCTCGCGGGTGGCGGGCTGTTCGCGATAGACCTTCGCACGGGCAGACGGGTCTGGTATGCGGCCCCGACAAAACCCGAATGCGTGAAGGAGTACGGCTGTAGCGCTGCGCAAATGGCGCCGCCGACAGTGATCGGCAACGTCGTGCTGGCGGGCTCGCTCGATGGACACTTGCGCGCATATGACTCCCGCGACGGCAGCGTGATATGGGATTTCAATACGGACCGCGACTTTATGACTACAAACGGTCTTAAAGCACACGGCGGTTCGCTCAACGGCGCAGGGCCGGCGGTGGTCAGCGGCAGGGTGTACGTGAACAGCGGTTATACCAATGCCATGGGCGGAAATGTGCTGCTCGCGTTTTCTGTGGAAAACTGACTCAGCTGCCCTTGATGCGCGAAGGACCGGAGTAGATCACGAAACGCCGTTCCCGCAGGAACCCAATCAGAGTCATGCCCAACTCGCGCGCAAGTTGCACGGCAAGACCGGATGGTGCAGAGACCGAAGCAAGAACCGGTGCTCCGGCGGCCAGCGCTTTCTGAATAATCTCGAAACCACCGCGCCCACTCACCATCATCGCGCAATCAGAAAGAGGGAGCCTCCTTTGCTGGAGCGCCCAGCCTATAACTTTATCTACGGCATTGTGACGGCCGATGTCTTCATGCAGCACGATTAGCTCGCCATCGCGATCGAATAACGCCGCGGCATGCAGGCCGCCGGTCCTTCCGAAAACCGCCTGGCCTGCGCGAAGTTGTTCCGGAAGAGTGCAGAGGAGCTCGGGATCTATGGTGAAGGCTGGATTTGGACGTCGAATGCCTCGCCGCCGGACCGATTCAATTGAAGTCTTGCCGCAGATACCACAACTGGAGGTCGCAGCAAAATGTCTGTGGAGACCTTCAAGGTTGGCGGCATCGAGTTGAGCCTCAATTACATTCCCTTTCTTGCCTGGCGCTGGAAGCAGGTGGGCGATCTGGCTTCCATCGTCAATCAAACCTTCGGTGAACAGAAACCCCGCCGCCAACTCCCGGTCATGTCCGGGCGTCCGCATAGTGACGGTGAGAGGTTGGCCATTCACGCGAATCTCAAGCGGCTCCTCGACGACTAGATAATCCTGCAGCGAATGGACAGTGCCGTCTTTCCATTCCTCCACACGCGTTAGGTCAATGGATCGGGCCGCGGTCATTGGAGGCGTAACGCTGTCTAGCGATTGAGATGCCATACCACAGGCGTGAGAGTGCCCGATTTCATTTGCGTACAAGTGGACATCGGATTCATCGGCGCCATCATCTCAGGCTAGGAATATATTCCGAGAGAGGCAAGCCGTGCTCAGTGATCTTATCTCTCGCTGGCCACTAATCCAACAAATCAGAACCGGTGCAGACGGCACCGGGCCCGAGTCTTACTCGGAGCGAACCAAAAACCTGAGGCCCAGGCACGATGGCGCGACTGCCACGCCATCGGTCTGTCCTTACTGTGGGGTCGGCTGCGGACAGTTGGTGTATCACAAAGGTGGAAAGCTGATCTCGATCGAGGGCGATCCGAAATCGCCGATCTCGCGCGGGCGGTTATGTCCCAAGGGTGCCGCCACTTATGAGTTGCACACTCATCCCGGTCGTTTAAAGAAAGTGAAATATCGCCGGCCTTATTCCAAAGCATGGGAAGAGATCGAGCTCGAGCGCGCTATGGACATGGTTGCCGACCGCCTGTGGGACACCCGCGATCGCACATTCCAGGAGAAAAAAGATGGCGAGACGCTGATGCAAACGACTGCTATTGGACATCTTGGCGGCGCCACGCTCGACAATGAAGAAAACTATTTGATTCGCAAGCTCTTCACGGTCGGCTTGGGGATGGTGTGCATCAGCAATCAGGCTCGTATATGACACAGCTCTACTGTCCCCGGTCTGGGGACATCATTCGGTAGAGGCGGCGCGACTACCGCACAACAGGACCTGAGTAACGCGGACGCGATCCTCATTATGGGATCGTCAATGGCGGAGAACCATCCCGTGGGCTTTCAGTGGGTAATGGAAGCACGCGAGCGTGGCGCCAAGATCATTCATGTTGACCCGCGGTTCAATCGCACGTCAGCGATGGCGGACATTTGGGTGCCTCTGCGCGCCGGAAGCGACATTATTTTTCTCGGCGGCTTGGTGAATTACGTCCTTGCGAACAACAAGGAGTTTCGCGAGTACGTAGTCCGGTACACCAATGCGCCGGCGATGCTGCGGGATGATTTCAAGGACACAGAAGATTTGGACGGCCTTTTCTCGGGGTGGGACGCGGAGAATAAGAAATATGACCCAGCGACCTGGCTCTATCGCAGCGCACCTCGCAAGGACAGCAAGGAAGCTCCTGGACATTCGGACTTTGGAGGCGGGCACGGGAAAGATCGCGGCGGCGAGGCCCAGGAAGTAACCAATTTTGAGTGGGACATTTCTCTGGAAGATCCGCAATGCGTATTTCAGGTCTTGAAGCGGCACTTTTCTCGCTACACGCCGGAAATGGTTGAACGCTATTGCGGCGTTCCTAAGGATGTCTTCCTCAAAACGGCGGAGACGTTCACCTCGGCTTCCGGCCTGGAGAAGACCGGCGCGATTTGCTATGCGGTGGGATGGACGCAGCATTCGAAGGGCGTGCAGATCATTCGGACGGCGGCGATCCTGCAACTCCTGCTAGGAAACATTGGCCGGCCGGGCGGGGGCATTCTTGCGCTGAGAGGGCACGCATCCATTCAAGGCTCGACCGACATTCCGACCCTGTATGACATTTTGCCAGGGTATTTGCCGATGCCATTCTTTGGAGCCGACTCGTCGTCATTCAAGAATTACATCAAGAAACATCGCGTAAGGATCGGATTATGGTCGAACTTTGACGCCTACATTACCAGTTTGCTCAAAGCGTATTACGGTGATGCGGCCACTGCCAAAAATGAGTATGGCTTCAATTGGCTGCCGCGAGTGACCGGTGATCATTCCCATTTTGGATATTGGCTCGACATGCAGGATGGAAAGATGGAAGGGCTGTTCGTGATGGGACAGAATCCTGCAGTGGGGGCTTCGAATGGAAGACTGGAAAGAACGGCGCTCTCGAAACTGAAATGGGTCGTGGTTCGCGACATGGTGGAAACGGAGACCGCGTCGTTCTGGCTGGATTCGCCGGAAGTGCAACGCGGTGAGTTGAAGCCGGAGGAAATCGCGACGGAGGTATTTCTCTTTCCTGCCGCAGGCACCGCCGAAAAGGAAGGGACGTTCACCAACACGCAAAGGCTGTTGCAGTATCGAAAGATGGCTGTTGAACCTCCTGGCGATGCGCGCAGCGAAACCTGGTTCATTGTCCATATGGGAAACCGAATCAAGAGAAAAGCGGGTCAGGATCCTCGACCGCGAAACGACGGAATCAATGCGATCACATGGAATTACACGCTCGAAGCACCGCGTGCGGAGCCGAAAGTTTCCGAGGTCCTGCAAGAGATCAATGGATATACGGTTGCCGATCGAAAGCAACTGAAGCACATGCAAGACTTGAAGAATGATGGATCAACTGCTTGTGGAGCATGGATTTACTGCGGAGTATTTCCGGAGAAGGATCGAAATCGCGCGAACGAGCGCAACCCGACTGATCTGCTGGGGCACGGTTGGGGATTCGCGTGGCCGAACGACTGCCGCATCATTTATAACCGCGCGTCGGCGCGTCCCGATGGAACGCCGTGGAGCGAGCGCAAGAAATTAGTCTGGTGGGACGCGGAAAAGAAAGAGTGGACTGGACTGGATAACGCGGACTACAAAAAGGACCTGGCACCGACGACTCCCGATGCTCTGGATGCCGGCGTTGGAGTTGTGGCACTAGGTGGAGCACGGCCGTTCACGCTCCATGCCGACGGCGTGGGATGGCTTTATGTCGCAAGTGGACTCAAAGATGGACCGCTGCCTGCGCATTACGAGCCGTTGGAGTCGCCGATTTCGAATCCTTTTTATGCGCAGCAGGTGAATCCGGCGGCACAGAAAAAGGAGCGTCCCGACAATCGTTACGCGATGGAGGCGGGAGATGCGCGATACCCGTATGTTCTAACCACATACCGTCTGACGGAACATCACACGGCGGGCGGAATGACGCGAACGCTGTCACATCTGGCAGAGCTGCAGCCGGAATTATTTACGGAGGTCTCGCCAGAGTTGGCGGATGAAATCGGACTCGAGCACGGCGACTGGGCGACGATCAGCACGCCGCGGGCGACAATTGAAGCACGGGTCTTGGTAACGAGAAGAATGCGCCCCCTGTGGATTGACGGCAGGCGCGTTCACCAGGTTGGTCTGCCTTACCACTGGGGATATAAAGGGAAGGTCAAAGGCGATGTGGTGAATGATCTACTGGCGATCAGCGAAGAACCAAATGTGAGGATCATGGAGAGCAAGGCGCTGATGTGCAGCGTGGTGCCGGGACGGAGAACCCAAAAGCTTTCACCACAGCAGGCACAGAGCACACAGAGGCAAGCAACTTAGAGAGAGAGTGACATGCCAGTTACATCCTTCCTTACCGATTCAACATTGTGTATCGGCTGCAAAGCCTGCGAAGTCGCATGCAAGGAGTGGAACCAAGTCGGCGAAGATGGCCTCGATTGGAGCGGTTACAGCTATGACAACACCGGAGCGCTCGGACATTCCACTTGGAGGCACGTCAAGTTTGTTGAAAATGCACCCGAGCCTGGATTTGGCGGCAATGCGCCTGAGTTGAATTCGTGGGCTTTCTCTTCGGACGTCTGCAAGCACTGTGAAAGTGCGGGGTGCCTGGAGGCATGTCCTACCGGGGCGATTGTGCGCACGGAATTCGGTGGAGTTTTTGTTCAGCCGGATATCTGCAATGGCTGCGGGTATTGCGTCGTGGCCTGTCCCTTCGGAGTGGTGGAAAAGAATCTCGATGATGGGCGGGCATTCAAGTGCACGTTTTGTTATGACCGCCAGAAGGCAGGCTTGGTTCCAGCCTGCGCGAAAGCGTGCCCGACGGAGTCCATCAAATTCGGCGAAATTGAAACCTTACGAACTGAAGCGAGGGCACGCATCGAAGAGCTGCATCAGCGAGGGATGGACGATGCGAACCTGTACGATCCGATGCAGACGAGTGTTGGCGGAACGCATGCGTTTTTCATAGTTCGCGGAGATGCGCGTGCTTACAATCTGCCGCCGAAGCCAGAAGTCCCGACAATTTATCTGAAAAAGGCGTGGATTTCATCTGCGGTCGGAGCTGCGCTGCTGCTCGGTGGAACTTTGGCGGCATTTCTTGCCGATCGTCCGGGGAGGCACAGATGAACGCTTCGCGCGTACAATTGCCCGACTTGGAAAGAGAACAGCGGTTGCTCGAAATCCGGCGTGAGGCGGAACAGCGCGGTGCGGTCACGGCGAAGGGCATTCGTTCAACTGGCGCGCCATTTCCGATGGCGTCTCCTGAGACCGGATATTACGGAATTCCTCTGCTGAAGCGTCCTTCGTGGACTTGGGAGATTCCTTTATATTTTTTTGTTGGTGGCGCGGCCGGGGCGTCGGCAGTAGTGGGAGCAATCGCAAATTACACCGGAGCGGACCGGCGGCTGGTGCGCGATGCACGTTGGATCGCCGCGGCGGGGTCCGTTATTTCTCCGGCGTTACTCATCTCTGACCTCGGTCGCCCGAGTAGGTTTCTCAACATGCTGCGGGTGTTCAAGGCGCAAAGCCCAATGTCGGTTGGAGTATGGACGCTGCTCGGTTTTTCTGGAGGATCGGTTGCGGCTGCTTTCGCGGGATCGCTGCGGGAACGTTACGGAGAATCCCTTCCCATTCGCATTCTGGAAAACGCCGGCGAGGCGGCATCGCTTCTTTTTGGGCTTCCATTTTCGAATTACACCGGCGTCCTGATCGGAGCTACAGCGATTCCGGCGTGGAATGAGAACGCCGGCGAGTTGCCGATGCACTTTGGAATGTCAGGATTGGCGGCCTCAGTAGGACTGCTCGAATTGATGGGGCATCGCAGGAGTCGGGCGCTGCAAATGCTCGGACTCGGGGCGGCGGTGTTCGAATGTTGGGAAGGATGGCACTTAGAAAGCCACAAAATCTCGGCGCTCGAGCCGCTAAAGCATGGTTCGAGCGGCAGACTAACTCGCGTAGGCGGCGTCTTGTCGGGCCCGTTGCCGGTCGCCTTGCGCGTAGCCAGCCTGATGAGCGGAAAGAATTCAACCAAGATGAGGAAGTGGGCGGCCATTTCTGCAGTGGCCGGATCGCTGCTGACTCGAATAGCCTGGATTCACGCAGGGCATGTTTCGGCAGGGGATTGGCGAGAGCCGTTGCAAGTATCGGAGTAGGCTACTTGTCCCGGCACGAAGGTCCCTGGTAACACGTCGCTAATACCAGAGTAATTTGTGCAGTGTGCCGTGGCATGGGAGGCTTGTCACGAGCCCCAAAGTCGGGCTACGAGGATTGTCTCTTATGACGCCACAGGTCTTCCATGACACACTCAGATTTTTCACGAGTGGGCTTCCGATGATGATCGGCGGCGTGGCAATCGTCACATTCGGAAGCTTGTTGTGGTCAGAGGCTAATTCCAGCGTGCGACCGAAGGGCTGCAGTCGTCAGCCGAAGTCATCGAATTCTCTGCGGTCTCCCTAACCTCCGAAACTCTTCCTCATTCGTTCAAATAATCGGAACGTGACATGCGCCTCAGAGGCTAAAGCCGATTTTTAACCAGTGATCTTATTGGCATGAGTTGAACTCATGCCCTTTCCAATTGGTTTAAGGAGTGAACTTGTGTCGTTCCCAGTTGGTTTCACGGCGCAGTTTTTGAGCCACTGGTTTTGTCGCGCCACACTGCCCTAATCCCCTCGTCTATACTAGTGCGTTTGCCAGGCTTGCCAGTTCGTGAGGGATATCCTTTGAAAATTCTGGTTTGCATGAAGCAGGTGCCGCAGAAGGATGCGCCTCTTAAGCTGAACGAAGCGAGCACGTGGATCCGCGAAGACGTTTCTTACGAGGTAAACGAGCCGGACGCGTTTGCGCTGGAAGAAGCACTGCGTCAGAAAGAAAAGCATGGCGGCGAGGTGGTGGTGATCACTGCGGGGCCGGCGCGGTCGCAGCAGGTACTTCGTGAGGCTTTGGCGAAGGGTGCGGACCGGGCGATCCATCTAGAAGATCCGGCGTTTGTGGGGCTTGATGCATTCAACACCGCGCGTGCATTCGCGGCTGCGATCAAGGACGAGCAATTCGATCTGATCTTTACCGGACTGCAATCCGATGATTATGGTTTCGCGCAAACCGGAGTGATTCTGGCCGAGTTGCTGGGATGGCCGCATGCAACCATCATCATGCAGATTGAGAAGACCGATGGCGGGATCAAAGTGAAACGGGAACTCGAGTCGGGATTCTTTCAATTTGTAGAGGTGCCGTTGCCGGCGGTGCTAACGATCCAATCCGGGATTAACAAGCTGCGCTACGCGACGCTTATTGGGATCAAGCAGGCGAAGAACAAGCCGCTGCGAAAGGTTGCCCTTACCGAGTTAGGGCCAGCGATTAGCGCCAACTCACAGAAAATTGAACGCATGTACGTGCCGCAGAAGACCAAGAAGACGGAATATCTGGAAGGAAGTTCGGCGGAGATTGCGAAGAAATTGGTGGAGAAGCTCCGGAACGAAATACGAGTGCTGTAAAAGGGGAGGATTATGTCAGGCAAGCAGATGATTCGCGAAGAAGAAGTGCAGTTGGGCGGAGACGAAACGCAAGGCACAGTGCTGATGGCGGTTGGAAAACTGCTGCTCTGGACGAGCCTCATTTTTCTCGCCTTCGTTTACAGCGGCATAAAAGGCGGCTCGTATCTGTATGCGATCTGGTTCACTGTACAGGTGCTGGTGGCGATTGCTCTGCTTGCAATCGGCAGAGCCAAACGGGGACCACTGACCGAGTAGTTAGCCGAAACATGCCTGAAACAATTCTAGTACTCGTCGAACAGCGTGATGGGAAACTCAACCGGGTTTCGTGGGAGACCCTTGTCGCGGGACAGTCGCTCGCGGCTGAGATGGGATGGACGCTTGAAGCTGCGGCCGCCGGAAACGGAGTTGGTGCGATTGCCGGCGAAGTTGCGGCCAAGAAAGTCGCGAAGGTCTATGACGTGGAATCGCCGGGACTGAGTCCCTACACGCCCGAAGGGTTCTCGGCAGGGCTGAAACAGTTCATTTCGTCAAAGCAGCCGCGCTTAGTGCTGATGCCGCATACGTACCAGGTACGCGACTTCGTGCCGAAATTGGCTACGGCAATGGGCCGGACGGTTATTAGTGACTGCATTGGATATCGCAAAGACGGCGGCAAACTTCTGTTCACGCGCCAGATGTTTCAGGGGAAATTTGCAGCCGATGTCAGCTTCAATTGCGATCCGCCGTGGTTTGTGACTTTCCAGAACGGAGCGTTTCGCGGAGACAAAGTTGAGGCGGGAGCGAGTGCGGCGCCGGTGGAAACCGTGAGCGTGGATATTCCCTTAGAAACGGCGCGCAATAAACCTCAGGAAGTTTTCAAAGAGGCGAAACAGGCAGTCGATCTGACACAGGCGGAGATTATCGTCTCCGTCGGACGGGGAATTAAGGAGCAGAAGAACATTGAACTGGCGAAGCAGTTGGCAGATGCGCTGGGCGGAGAGATCGCAGCGTCACGTCCGATTTGCGATTCGGGATGGCTGCCGATGGACCGCCAGATTGGATCGTCGGGCCAAACAGTAGCGCCGAAGTTGTATCTTGCGCTGGGAATCAGCGGGGCGATCCAGCACATTGTCGGGATGAAGGGCGCGCGGTCGGTGGTGGCGATTAATAAAGATCATGAGGCACCGATTTTTGAAATTGCAGATGTCGCGGTGGTGGGGAATTTGTTTGATGTGGTTCCGGCGTTGATTGAGGAAGTGAAGAAGATGAAGAGTAGTGCTTAAGGGTACTGCTGGACATCGGGATTAAAATAGGGCCACTGGAACTAAGAGCCAGTCAGGTGAGGGTGCATCAATGCGTCGAGGAATAAAGCGAGTTACGAACGGAAAGAAGCTGAAGGTTAAGCCTTCGGATCGAAGCCAGGTTCTTCTCGATCGAATTCGACATCGTCGCGAACAGATCCAGGACCGTGTAGGCGTGCTTGAGGACAGCGCCAGGCTGATCCGACAGGAGAGAGAATCGCGATTCTGAACTATGTGCTCGATGCCAGCGTTGCTCTGAAGGGGTTCCTGCCTGAGCCTCTCAGTTCATCAGCCGAGCGCCTGCTGAACGGGTTTCTAAAATCGAAGCTCAACTTGCATGCCCCTGACCTTCTGCTGCTTGAGACGGGTAACGCCCTTTGGAAAAGGTCGGCCCTCGGGCATGGTTTGTCATCGGCAGACGTGCAGGCTATATACCGGGACCTTGTGACAATTCCGCTGAATTTCTACCCCTCGGAACAATTGGCTGGAGCAGCATTAGATTTGGCAATCAGCCAAAACCATTCTGTTTACGATGCAGTTTACTGTGCCTTGGCCGTCAACCTAGACTGCGAGCTCATTACAGCGGATTCTGCCCTGGTTTCGAAGCTCGCTGGAAATCTCCCGTTCATTCGCCATTTGTCAACGTTCAACGCATGACACTCACCTTCCGCAAACCTCCGCACGACATTTCTCGCCCGCAGATGCCGGCTGATGTAGTTATCGTTGGTGGCGGGCCGGCAGGAATGGCTTGCGCGTTGCGACTCTCGCAACTGATTGATCAGCACAATTCGAGCAATCCAGATTCGCAGCTCAGCAAAGAAAACGTCTACGTGCTCGAGAAAGCACGCGAGATTGGCCAGCACTGCCTCTCGGGGGCGCTGCTGGATCCGCGGTCCATGCGCGAACTGCTGCCGGGTTTCGAAAAGGAAGCGCCGCTTGATGCTGCGGTTGCGACGGAGGCAGTTTATTTCCTGACCGAAAAAGGAAAATTCAAATTTCCTATCACCCCTCCGCCGCTACAGGACCACGGAAATTACGTCCTCTCGCTGAATCGATTTGTGAAATGGCTAGGGGGGAAAGTCGAAGAAGCCGGGGTTACGATTTTTACGGGCTTTGCAGGATCAGAGTTGCTGTTTTCTGATGATGGTGGGGCGACGGGCGTCCCCGCCCGGCTTCGCGTTACTGGCGTTCGTACTGATGACAAAGGACTCGACAAGCAGAACCAGCCGAAGTCGAACTTTGAGCCTGGATACGATCTGCAAGCGAAGATTGTGATTCTTGCCGAAGGGACGCGCGGCTCGTTGACCAAGCAGATCATTCAGAAATTTGATCTGATGAAAGATCGCAATCCTCAGACCTATGGCCAAGGAGTTAAGGAGCTGTGGGAAGTTCCTTCTGGTCGGATTGAGACCGGCGAAGTCATTTATACGATGGGATGGCCGCTGACTTCGCGCGAATATGGCGGCGCTTGGATTTACGGAAGCAAGGACAACATCGTTTCGCTGGGCTTCGTTACCGGACTTGACTATCCCGACCCGCGTCTGGATCCGCAGCGAGTTCTGCAGCAGTTCAAGCGGCATCCTTTTGTCTCGAAGCTACTTGAAGGCGGCAAGATGGTGCGTTACGGCGCGAAATCGCTGCCATATGGAGGATGGTGGGCAATTCCTCCGGTTGCGGGCGACGGCTGGATGATTCTTGGCGACTCGGCAGGCTTCCTGAATTCGCAACGACTAAAGGGAATTCACCTGGCGATCAAGAGTGGAATGCTGGCGGCGGAAACGGCGTTCGAAGCTCTTAACAAAGGGGACTTCTCAGCTGGTATGTTAGGACAGTTTCAAACTCGTGTTGAAAACAGCTGGATCAAAGAAGAGTTGTGGAAGGTGCGCAACTTCCATCAGGGATTCGAGCACGGCTTCTGGCGCGGCATGATCCACGCGGGCATACAGCAGTTCAGCGGTGGACGCGGCATGCGCAGCCGCTACCCAGGAGGTGCCGGATATTCACGAATGAAGAAGCTTGCTGAACTTCCTGCCGATGGCGGCGCGGAAGCTGGGCTGATTGGACCCGCAAAAGGCGATGGCAAGCTGACTTTCGACAAGCTAACTGATCTGTACCACTCAGGCACGAAGCATGAGGAAGATCAACCCGCTCATTTGATCATTCACGACACAAACATCTGCGAATCGCGATGTATTCGTGAGTATGGCAGTCCTTGCCAGCATTTTTGTCCGGCGAATGTTTACGAGATGCTGGATGATTCTTCGGCGGCGAACGGCAAGCGCATCAGTTTGAATCCTTCGAATTGCGTGCACTGCAAGGCCTGCGACATTCAGGATCCTTATCAGATCATCACCTGGGTACCGCCGGAGGGTGGGGGCGGGCCGAATTACGACGGCATGTGAACTCGCTAGACTTATTCGCCGCGGATTTCGCGGATGAACGCGGATTTACCTAGGAGATCCTAGAGACGTTGCCTGCACGTCTTTAGCCCTGAACTTAGCAGGAAGACGTAGCAAGCTACGTCTCTACGACAACGTGGCAGAATAGCTGCCCTGGATGTGCAGCTCCTGGAGGGCTCAGTCTCAATGAAGATGCTCGCTTTCGTACTCGTTTCACTGTGCGCGGTTGCGCAACAAACAAATCAGCCGATTACCATTCCTTCAACCGGCTTTGCAGGTCTGGACAAGTACCGGGCTTCACGGATTGCTGTTTACACCGACGACTATGGTCAGCTGGCTCGTTATCGCGATGCCGATGCGGCGCTGAAGCCGTCGGCAGCGGGCGAGAACCGCGTGGTTTTTTTCGGCGACTCCATCACCGACATTTGGCATTTGGATGAATCGTTTCCCGGTAAGCCGTATGTCAATCGCGGGATTGGCGGCCAGACTACGTCGCAGATGCTGGTGCGCTTTCGGCAGGACGTGATCAATCTCCAGCCCAAGGCAGTTGTCATTCTTGCGGGGACCAACGACATTGCTGGCAATAGCGGACCGATCTCGAATGAAGACATCGAAGCGAAC